>WSSedA1B3DRAFT_1000559_pt1 | contig 10642 bp, 14 predicted proteins | sample WetSurSiteA1Bulk_FD_9468 | JGI IMG/M metagenome (IMG submission 9468)
CGAAACCGCCTATGCCATGGGTATGTATGTCTGTGATTTTCATTGAAATTATCATAGCACATAAGACATATCATCACAGACAGAATCTATTAAGTATAATAATAACTATGTATGCAAGGCATATTGACCTGGGCAAGTTCGGTGAGGACGGTTTTGATCAGATCATCCGCAAAGGATCTGAAATCATGGACATTCCAAAGCGTATTGACTTCATTTCAACACAGCTCCTCGGTATTGATTATGCCGAGTCAACCTTAATCGGCCACAAAGATACGCCTGAGGTTTTTGTCATCAATCTCAGGGGAGTCGATTGTCTTACATTTGTTGAATATATTGAGGCAATGCGCCTGTCGGATTCCTTTTCTGCATTTGAATCCACCTTGATAAAGGTGAGATATAAATACGGGATAGCAGAATTTGCTAACAGAAATCATTTTTTCACAGACTGGATAGAGCACAACGATGAATTTGTTAATGATATTACAGAAGATATCGGCGGAAAGAATGCGGTGAAGGTTCAGAAAATGCTTAACGAAAAAGAGGATGGTTCATATTTTCTTGCCGGAATTCAACCGGTGCATAGAGAGATTATATATATACCTTCGGCTTCAATCGACGATTCTGTTTTAGTCAACCTCCGGACAGGTGATTATATCGGGATATATTCACCATTGAAGGGACTGGATGCATCACATGCAGGGATTATCATTAAAAAAGATAATTCCCTGTTTCTCAGGCATGCCTCATCCCAACGGGAATACCGAAAAGTAGTCGATCAGGATTTTGAGGATTATTTAACCGGCAAACCCGGCATGATTATATTAAGGCCGAAATAGATACAACCCTTCTACTTGAAAGTAGAGATACTATCCTGTTTCCTGCAGATTATAGACAACATTGCGCAGCCACCACAAGAGCAATAATCCCGGCAGGGCAGTGAGAAAAGTCACAAAAAAGAAACTCGCCCAGCCTATTGACTCTACGAGAAATCCGGATGTAGGAGATATAAAAATCCGTCCGAGCGCTGCAAGTGATGAAAGGAATGCATACTGTGTTGCAGTATAACGGTGGTTGCACATAGCCATGAGAAGTGAGACAAATGCCGCTGTTCCCATGCCTCCGCTAAAGTTTTCAAATGCTACGGCAAAAACAAGCATTCCATAGCTTTTCCCGGCCCATGCGAGCGCCATGAATGAAAGATTGGATATCGCCTGCAGCAGCCCGAATATCAGCAGAGAGCGGAAAAGCCTGAGACGCAACATTAAGGTTCCTCCGACCATTGCACCGATAATCAGAGATGCAAACCCGAGTCCCTTATTAATAGTGCCTACTTCGCTTACAGAAAAACCTATCCCCCTGATAAGAAACGCAGTGGTCAGGGCACCCGCATAAGCGTCTCCCAGTTTATAAAGGATAATGAGCAATAAGAGTAAACATGCAGAGTTTCTCGAAAAATAATCCGTCATTGGGCCCCACACAGCTTCCTTCATGCTTTTTGGAGGGATTACCTGCTCTGCAGGTTCAGGCGCGAAGAGCGTTGAGAGCATACCGATTCCCATCACACAGGCTATTAATAAATAGGTATTCTGCCATCCAATATGGTCGGACAGGACAAGGGCCAAAGCTCCGGAGACAAGCGTTGCGATCCTGTATCCCATGACAAATACCGCAGCNCCAACTCCTCTTTCCTGTTCGCGCAGGACATCGGTACGGTATGCATCAATTACAATATCCTGAGAGGCAGACATGAAAGCTACAATTAAAGCAAGGGCTGCCAGGAATAATGGGGCGTGCTGCGGAGAACTGAATGCCATTGCAGCAATCCCTACGACAAGACTGAACTGTGTAATCAATATCCATCCGCGGCGCCTTCCCAGCCAGGGTGGTACAAAACGGTCCATCAGCGGCGACCAAAAAAATTTCAGCGTATACGGCAAGCCTACTAATGCGAATATGCCGATAGTGCGCAAATCTACCCCTGACACAGCCATCCACGCCTGTAAAGTCCCGCCGGTCAGGGCCAGAGGAAGGCCTGATGAAAAACCAAGGAATGTTATAACCGCAATCCGCCGGCTGGTAAATACTTTAAGATAAGGAGAGATATCAAATTTTGATTTCATTTTTTAATGCTTATTTACAATATTTGTATAGGCCATATTATAGCAATAGACAGGGAATCTGATTTAATAAATTCTATGTTTCATAACTTAAGGAATGCCATTAAATAACTTTACTTATTTATAAAAAAAATTATATTCTTTTTTATAAATTTTCTTATTAAAATTAAAGTGTCTTTCGTATTTAAGACGAGAAGGAATCCGCATATCAGGAATACAGGAAACAGGTCGAAGTTGCCCCTAACAGTGAATTAGGGCGTCATGCTTCTGAGAGGATAAGCGCTTTGGAACAGATATTCAAGAAGGAAAAAGAAGAGGGGAGAACCAGAAAGAAAAAAAGAAAAAGAATAAATAGTTTCTTCTTTTTCAGTGGAGGATAGATTCATGACGGTATTTTCTTTGAAAAGAGCCTTAAAATTTTTACCTTTACTGCTTTTCGTTATGTTTATTTTTAAACCCGAATCAAACGCCGTTATGAGGATGTGGCCCTCACAGAAATTACAAGACAGGCTGAATATATTTGTATAGCACAGGTACAGAAGATTACAGAAAGAAAAGATACCGGCGAGAATATTATCCTGCAAAACGAACTCGTACCTGTTGAAAACCTTAAAGGTTCTTTGCCTCTTAACAAGACAATAATGATATATACTGAAAAAGGTCTTGAGGATGAACCTGAATTCCCTACTCCAGGTACAAATGTCGTCCTTTTTTTAGAAAAGGATAAATCATCAGGCAGCTTGCATACTGTATTTCGCTTCCAGGGAATGTGGAAGAGCTATACAGAAAAACGCACATCGAAACCAAATGAGCAGACCCTTGAAGAAGTGAATGACATCATTCAATTTCAGTCTGAATCGGGCGATATTTCGGCTCCCAGGAATAAGATCTGGAATTATGACGAATGGACAGCTAATAGATTATGGAATCAGGGAAAGACCCTTTATGAACAAAAACAATATAGTGAGGCATTGAATAAATTCAGGGAAAGCGTTGAATACTGGCCGACTATTGAACGCCTGAAGCATATCAAATCATTAGAGGATGGAACGAAGAAGACACAGGCAAACAGTCTGAGGGATGAAGGATATTCCCTGCAGAATAAAGAGGATCTGAAAGGCGCTATTGAAAAATACAGGGAAAGCCTGAAATTCTGGCCTGACAATCAAATGGAAAAGCATATTGCGTTACTTGATAGTTTATTGCAGGGGAAATATGTGTCTGATAGGGTGTATAACATTACTCCGTGCAGTATGATTGAAAGTGAAAAGGTTACTGTTCCTGAAGATTTTGTCATCACCTATGTAACAGGGCCTTTGAATGCTGAACAGGGCGGAAAGAGTACCATTAAGATCCTTGCAAACGGCGATGTCGTTATTAACAATGAGCAGCACAAAAAGCGGCTTGCTTCTCCTGAGGAAGAAACCGTATACAAAAAGATTCCCGCTGCAGGTGTTAAGAAGATTTATTCCTATGTTACAGCGTGCGGATTTTCCGACCTCAAGAAAGAGTACTGGAAAAGAGACGTCAGAGATGGGGTAATTAAATATCTTGAGGTGGCTGCCGGAGGACACCCACATTCAGTCACAGTTTACTATTACCATGTTGAGCGGTTCGATGCAATCCTCACTGTACTGGAAGAGGAGATGAAAAACGCTGTAAAAAGGGTTGTCATTTCTGCTGAGGATGCTGAGAAAATCGTATGGGAACTCCCGGAAGTCAAGCTTCGCTCCGATCAAATAAGGAAAAACGGAGCAAAGCCTTTTACAAAGATCGAATCACGCCCTGAAAAGAACGCAAAACCCGGCACACCGCAATCAGCCTGCACCATTTATTTCGGAGAAGATATGGGGACTCATACAAACAGGGTATGGACCTTCCTGATCGATGCACAGACAAGAAAGATATCTGTTTATGACGCTGTGACTGACAGCACGATTCCTCTGAAGGATTGGCGTAAGAGCAATACAAACTGAGGATATCCTTGAACCGTAAAGTGAGGCAGGCATGATCAAAATATTTTTCTCTGTTATTAGTTTGATTTTGTTCCTTCCATCCATTCTTTTCGCAGGCAGTTACAAAGATAGCGTCATAACCCTCGCAGTGAATTCAGAACAATGGATTACAGCTGAAAAGTCCTCTTCAGAGAGCAAATCAGGTAGTAGTTTCACTGAGAAAAAAGATACCAGGCTCTCGCTCGAAGAACAGGAAAAACTTGCAAAAGAATTATATGGCATCATGGCCAAAACCGATGAATGGGATACCGAAACCTTTATCAATCTCCACCGGCAGGTAATAGAACAGCCTGATACGAGATGGGCCCAATAGTCACTCTGGAGGTTATCCAATCTCTATCTCTTAGCGAAAGACCCACCCGACTATCTAAAGATCATTGATCTTATGGAACAGTTGACCACTAAATATCCGGGGTCGTTATTCTGCCCTGATGCAAAGCACCGTCTTCTGATAGCCTATGAACAAACAGGGAATTACAGGAAGGCTGTTGCTCTCTATGAGGATATGTTTGCGAGAGACCCGGGTATTGTAGGAAGAGATGAATACGCCGCTGTCCTTCTTGGTTACGCGAAAGCGCTTTCTGAATCTGGGGATAAGGAACAAGCGAGGACAATATATCAAAAGGTGATCGATTTAAAGGATGCAGAAGACTGGTTAAAGGACATAGCAAGGAATGCATTATCCGGAACAGAGAAATCGGAATCAGGAGAAAAGAAATAATAGGGGTGTATAAAAAATCTCTTGAGTCTTATGGGATTTTCTGTCTATAATTTGTTCTAAAATAAAATTTTTAAAGGAGGGTTTTTTCATGGGTAACAGAAACAGGTTATTTGCACTTTTCATCGTTCTCTGCTGTGTCTCTTTAGTGCTCTTTGCGGGATGTGCGAAACCACCAACACAAGAGGTTGAGAGCGCTGAAAAGGCAATAGCAGATGCAAAAAAAGCAGAGGTTAACCTTTATGTTCAGGACATTTTTGCAAAGGCTGAAAATTCACTGAAACAGGCAAAGGAACTGATAACACAGAAAAAGTATAAGGAAGCAAAAGCTGCAGCTGAAGAGGCTTCAAAATTAGCACTGGAAGGGCTTACACAGGTCGCGCCAAGTAAGCTAAAAATGAAAGAAGAGGCTGCTCAGAAAATTTCAGCGGCCGATACATTAATAAAAGAAGTAAAAGATCTTGCTTCCAGGGCAATCAAGAAAAAAGTTGGGCCAAATCAGGATGAACTAAAAACCTCTATCGGCAATACCGAACTTGAAATGGTCAACATAAATGAAAGCATGAAGACAGAGAAAATACGTGAGGCATCTGACAAGATTGCTGTTCTGCTGGGACAATTACAATCCCAAAAAGAAACCCTTACTGCGGCTTTGGAACAAAAACCGGCAGCCGGAGATACCCAACGGAAGAGAACGCGGTAAATCTTGCGTAAGAAGAAGCCCTCTCACTAATACTGCTGTGCAACGGGATAAGGGACGGGGCAATTAGCCGTCCCTACCCTCACCGTCAATTATACGGTTTTCTAAAATCATTCAGGAACCGCAGAAATCGTCTTTTGATAAACTTACGAGGCTTTGGCCGGATAGTAAATCTATTGTATACATATGCCGGGATAATTTTGTAAATTGAATGTAATACAATTTGCCAATTACTAAACCCCGTCAATCATAAATAAATAGGGGAAAATCATAATTCTCAGGAATGAATTGAAAGTTATTGAATCTCTGAAAGGCACAATACTGCCTGATGAGTCAATTGTAATCAATACCTTTAAAGCTGCGCACTGGATTGAAGATAATGTTGAATTGCCATTGCCTGGGTCAAGGGTATTTCTCTTTCTGAATAAGAATGAGAAAGGAGAGTTCAGTCCGGTCAACGGAATTCAGGGTGTCTGGCCGATGCAAGGTGATAAGTTCCTGGGGATGGGGACGCGCTATAAGTTGGATGATATTCGCTCAATGATAAGCAAACCAAATAGTGTCTGCTTATAAACTCTATACTTGAGTCGTCATTCCCGCAAGTGAAGCGCGTCGGGTCACCCCAGCGACTCGCCGAGGCGAGAATCCTTCTGATTCTCCCTTAGGAAAGGCGGGCAGGGGGTTGTTCTTCAGAAAGATTGCCGAATGAAACGGACAGAGACTGTTCGTGTTCTGTTAAAACAGATGAGGCTGTCAGCATCTAATATGCTGACAGCCTCTAATCTATTGAAAAATTACCATTTCATGGTTGGCTGGAAGAGGTGTAAACCCCAAAGCAAAGCATGGCTATGGTGCCGGAGATGTTGGCGGAGAATAATCCGGCGGGACAGAGCCGAAACCCGGGGGCGGGAAACCCCGTGGTGGTGGAGGTGGGATTTTCTGAACACGACGAGTACGTGTTATGACTCCAGGAATCTGGTTCCCTTTGGCATACATGCACTGCATATATGCAATATCGTACCGGCGTTGTGCTTCCCAGCCATAAACCTGACCGGCATCAGCGCCTGCAGAAGTTCCGATAAGAAGTCCACTCGCGGCACCGATTGCTGCACCGGCACCCATATCCCCTGAAGTGGAGCCAATGGCCGCTCCGAGACCTGCGCCGATGACCGTTCCAACTACGGCACCCGTGGCGGTATTCTTATTGGCTGTCTCTTGAGGACTAAGCCCGATTTGCTGAGCTGCCCACTGTCTGCAGATGGCATCCTCAGCCATGAATTGCTCAAACGGCTTTCCCTCTGGTGGCAACACCATAACGCTTGGCCCTTTGGGGATGGTAGCACATCCGACCAGCGCCAGCAGTACCAAAGATAAAAAGATGCTTCTTCCATATTTAAACATTTCTTCACTCTCCTTCATCCGCAGGAACAGGAGAAGGAATAACCTTCAACCAGCCCTTAGGACAACGTTGAACATAAGGATAGTAGCCCTGGGGATCCGGACAGTAATACCAGTAACTCTGTTCCTCTTGCTGTGGGGCAGGTTCAACATATACCGGTTGCTGCTGTTGGTTGATGACAGGTGGCGCCGGATAGTATGGATAGGAATAGTACGGAGAACCCCACCATGGACCCCATCCCGGTCCGATCCAGATACTTCCTCCATAGTAGTATCGCGGTCCATGATAGTCACCCGATCCGGCTGCGAACCCTNGCAATGTATTTACGAAGAGNATTATCAAGACCGCAAAGATAATAAAAATAGGTTTTTTCATTGACACCTCCTNTTGCGTGAAGCTTTTTTTACCANTGAAAACCCATTAATCCACTTCCTATTTATATTATAACGCGATTTATCTTTCATATATCAAAATATGCTTTCATGNCCTGCCTAAAGTCAATAACCCTCCCCTTAATTTAAGGGGAGGCAAGGTAGGATTATTCCGCTATTCCCTTAGTTCTAATTCAGGCTGAAGGTCCCCGACAACCTGGCATTTTTTTCACACAGAATAACCAAAAATGGTTATTATTAAAGAAATTATAATTCATGGGGGCGCATGAGATTATATCGTGATATAACATGCAGGAAAAAAGTCAGCTTAAAAAATAGATATTTCTACAGTTTCAAAATCTTGCCTTTTTCTTTCATCACATTTTTACTGTTATCCATCTTTTTCCCTTCCTTTGCTGCTGCTCAAACGCCCACATTAATCATCCCTCAGGAATCTGTCACATACAATGATCAATGCTTATGAAACCACATACGAAAAAAACTCAACATATCAATACCAAGGCGTGGTCATATACACCATTTGAAGGTCTTAAAGATATTTTCAAAAATAGTGCTTCTCCAGTCCCCCAAAAAGAGAGCATTAATATTAAGACTGATCAGGAGATATTCTCCGAGGCTATGGCTGATGTCAAAGAGATAAAGGAATTCAGAAAAATTCCTCCCAAAATACCGCCAAAGATCAAGATACTGCCTGTAACGATAGATCACTCAATTGCGATATTAAGACAGATAGTGCAGGGAGAAGGAAAAATAAGGCTCTCGGACACCGGTGAATATATTGAATGGGTCAGTCCCCATATAAGAAAAGATATTGCACAGAAACTTCATGAGGGCAGCTTTTCGGTTCAGGACCATATTGACCTGCATGGAATGACATTGATTGAGGCTGAGGAGGCATTCTCTTTTTTTTTCAGAGAAGCTGTAAAAAAGCGCCTTTTCTGTATTAAAGTTATACATGGGAGAGGGCTCAGGTCACCGCGAAGGCCTGTCCTAAAAGAGGCATTGAAAAAATGGCTCCACGGCACTTTCAGGAAATCGGTTCTTGCATATTCTACTGCAAAAGATTGTGACGGCGGTTTGGGGGCAACGTATATAATATTAAAGGCGAAATAGGAGATACGGACATAATTAACGCGCTTAAGATCAAAATCTATTATGAAGACACCGATGCGGGAGGGGTTGTCTATTATGCGAACTACCTCCGTTTTATGGAGCGCGGGAGAACAGAGTTGCTTTTAGATAAAGGGATTGACGTCGCAGAACATCACAATAAAGGTTATTTTTTTCCGGTAGTCCACGTTGACATACACTACAGAAAACCTGCAAAACTCGGAGAAATCATTGAAGTGGCTACGCAAGTCGTTGAAATAACAAATGCAACAATCACCTTCAAACAGGAGATTTTCAGGGATGATTCAGTCCTTGTCGAGGCAAGCGTAAAACTCGCCTGCATTAACAGAGACGGCAAACCCCAAAGGATACCCTATGAGCTCGCCTCATTATTTCCTGATAGAAAAAATAATGTATAAACTCAGAGTTGTTTTATGATGGAGATTTGTTAACACTTACAATCCCGGGCTTTCCTACCTCTCCTTCAACAGAGCATTGATACTCATGGAATAATCCTGCGACCCAAAGATTTGCGATGAGGTGCTCTGTTATACAGGACGTTGTAAATACTGACTCTTTATCACACATTGAGAGGTATAAAACGATCTGGTCAGCCATATGAGGATCAACGGCAGCATCTGTCGAATAATAGGCATAAAATTCTTCTGCCGCCTCTTCACCAACGACCTCAGCCATTTTGCGCCTTTCACCAATTGAAGTAAATCCGGCGATTGCATGCTCAGATTCTGATTGCAGATAAATAAACGTCCCCTGCCCCGGTGTTGATACATTCAGAAGTTCAATGTCAATATTTTCAAATCCCCCTTTTATTAAAGGATGGAGGGGGGGGATTGCTGATGAAAATAGCTTTTCCACAAGAGCGTTCTTCTGTCTTTCTGCTATTGAGAACGGCAGATTTCCAACACCTGAGTATCCGCTCATTCTCAAGATGTTCCCTCTTGCTGCAATCTTCAGGGGCTTAATCTCCCGGACAGGCAATATTTCTGCCCTGACCTTTCCTCCTCCTTTCGGATAGAAGCCATAGGACTCTATGGAAAGTTTTATATTTACCCCTATCTTTTTAAGAAATGAAGAAAATACACCGGCAAGGTAGTCATAGGAAGGGCTGAAAGGGACATGTGTGCCGCCTTTCAGGGTAACGGTAGTCTTTGCTTTTGAAAATATGAGACACGGAATAACCGTTTGAAGTACCAGAGAAGTAGAACCTGCTGTTCCGATATCAAAGAAAAAGTCTCCGCTTTTTACTTCACCCGGCGAGAATAAGAGTTCTGTTGAACCCACATCATCGCCCTTCACTTTCGCATTGGAGATTAACTGAGATGCCCTGACACAGGTGAGATGCTGTGGCATAAGCCCCGGCTTCTTCCTGCCTTTTCTGATATTGAATATCCTGAAAGGTTTTTGAAACAGGCACGACAGACTTAATGCCGTCCGCAGTATCTGCCCCCCGCCCTCCCTGTAACTGCCGTCTATCTCGATCATGATACTTAATTTATCAAAATTGATATAATTGTACATATTATAACCGCAAATCATCGGACTATAAGGAGGTCGATATGCCGGCTTATGAATATGTCTGTAAAGACTGTAATCATGAGGTTACTGTATTCCTATCTATTAAAGAATTTGAAGCTAAACCAAAAATCAAATGCTCTCATTGTCAAAGTGATAATGTGCAGAAAAAAATCTCGGAGTTTAGTGCAAAAACGAGTAAGAAATCATAGTCTATGTGGACTAACTTTTTCCTGAACTAAACATCCCTGATACCTGATATAATGGTGGTGATTACTTTTGATAAAGGAGGCATTTAATGAGCAAAGAAAAAAACAAGCAAAAACCAAATGCAAAGAAAAAACCACAGCATTCCCTGAAAGAAAAAAGACAAGCAAAGAAAGAAAAAGGTTCTTCAGGAGCAAACATATGGTCCCAAAAGTAAATTAATAGAATTCTGTGGGCAGTAGCTTAATGTCCAGTTATCAGATCACTCCTTAAATAACGCTCTGGCAAAAGAGTTCGTAGACTTTATGGCACACCGAGAGCGTGATCGGGGCCAATTTCTTAAGTCCTTTCTTGAGAATATCAAAAAGGCTAAATCGGTTCCAAGCCTCACCGAAACAATAGGAAAAGATGTAACAAAAATTCGAGAATTGAGTGATCTCATGCATGGCAC
>WSSedA1B3DRAFT_1000560_pt1 | contig 10637 bp, 8 predicted proteins | sample WetSurSiteA1Bulk_FD_9468 | JGI IMG/M metagenome (IMG submission 9468)
AAAATCCCCGCAGCTTTGTTACATCGGGCGGTCTGGGCACTATGGGCTTCGGGCTTCCTGCAGCGCATGGGGCAAAAATCGGGGCTCCCGACAAACAGGTCATCCTGTTTGTGGGTGACGGAGGATTCCAGATGACCATTCAGGAACTCGGTACCATTAACCAAACACAGGCTGCTGTAAAGATAGTGTTGCTGAATAATAAGTACCTTGGTATGGTCCGGCAGTGGCAACAGCTGTTCTTCGACAAAAGGTATTCTGAAACCTACCTGCTTAACCCTGATTTTATCAAGGTTGCTGAAGGCTTCGGCATCAAGGGGAAGAAAGTTCTGGAACGACACCAGCTGAATTCGGCTATTCAGGAGATGTTGGACTTTCAGGGTCCCTACCTGCTTGAAGTATCCATTGAAAAAGAAGACAATGTATTTCCAATGGTGCCTACAGGGGCATCTGTCTCGGATGTAATTCTTGAACCAAAAAAATAATTGACATGGCAAAAGGAAAAAGAATCAATGGCAATGGCGATGGCAGCGGAAAACAAACCTATACCATATCTGCCTTCTCAGAGAACCACATCGGTTTGCTGAACAGGATAACGATCATTTTTACCCGGCGCCTGGTTAACATCGAAAGTCTGACAGTCTCAGGTTCGGCACTTCCCGGCATCCACAAGTTTACAATTGTTGTGAACGATACCCTCGAAAAGGTGGAAAAAGTGGTAGGCCAGATTGAAAAGCTTGTGGAAGTCCTTAGAGCTTTCTATCACACCGAGGACGAAGTGATCCATCAGGAAATAGCCCTGTACAAGGTTCCAACCAAGGCTATGCTGGAGGGCAACAAAGTCGAGGAAATCATCCGGATACACCATGCCCGGATCATTGAGGTGCGCCCTGAATACACGGTTATCGAGCTTACAGGACACAAGGAAGAAACCCAGAATCTCTTCGATGAATTGAAAGAATATGGCCTTTTGCAGTTTACCCGCTCAGGGCGTATCGCGGTCACACGTTCCAGTAAAGAACATTTTTCCAGCTACATGAAAGAAGCCGGTGAAAATACAGTAGAATATGCTAAATTTTAATTAATTAATATTTAATACATTATGGCAAAAATTAATTTTGGAGGAGTTGTTGAAGACGTTATAACCCGTGAAGAATTCCCCTTAAAAAAAGCTCAGGAAATTCTGAAAGACGAAGTTGTTGCAGTAATCGGCTATGGTGTTCAGGGGCCGGCACAGGCACTGAACATGAAGGAGAATGGCATCAATGTGATCATCGGACAGGCTCCTGAATTTAAAGCTGACTGGGACAAAGCTGTAAAAGATGGCTGGGTGCCCGGTAAAACTCTCTTTTCAATTGAGGAAGCCGCAACCAGGGGAACAATCATTCAATACCTGGTTTCCGATGCTGCACAGCGTTCCATCTGGCCTAAATTAAAACCATGTCTCAAAAAGGGTGATGCTTTGTATTTCTCTCATGGTTTTTCCATAACCTACAAGGAGCAAACCGGCGTTGTACCTCCTAAGGATGTTGATGTTATTCTGGTTGCTCCGAAGGGCTCCGGCACAAGCGTAAGACGTAACTTCCTTGCAGGTGCGGGTATCAATTCGAGTTATGCTGTATTCCAGGATTTTACCGGCCGGGCAGTCGAACGTGCACTTGCCATCGGTATTGCTATTGGGTCGGGTTACCTTTTCCCCACCACTTTTGAGAACGAAGTATACAGCGACCTTACCGGGGAACGCGGAGTGCTTATGGGCGCCCTGGCCGGTATTATGGATGCCCAATACCAGGTGCTGCGCCAGCATGGTCATAGTCCCAGTGAAGCCTTCAACGAAACAGTGGAGGAGTTAACCCAGAGCCTTATCCGGCTGGTTGATGAGAACGGAATGGACTGGATGTACTCCAATTGCAGTGCCACGGCACAGCGTGGGGCACTCGACTGGAGACCGAAATTCAAAGAAGCCACCTTGCCGGTCTTCAACGACCTTTATAACAAAGTGAAATCCGGTTCAGAGACCAAACGTGTGCTTGAATCCACCGGAATGCCCAATTACAAGGAATTTCTGGAGATTGAACTTAAGGAACTCCGAGAATCAGAAATGTGGCAGGCAGGACAGCAAGTTCGTAACTTACGGCCTAAAACGAAATAGCAACCAGTGACAAGGGACGAAGGACGGTTTGATAAACGTAAGGCCAAACCTACCCGTCCCTTGTACCTTGTCCTTTGTCCCTTGACAAAAGAAGAAAACATAGAATACAGGCACTTTATTCTGAGCCTTGTTCCTCCTGCCTTTATCATCTTCGTGTTCTGGATGGTTAAAGTCATTGAGATTACTGACGGATTAGATCTTTTCTACTATGGAATCTTTCCGCGCAAGACTTCAGGATTAATCGGGGTGATCGCTTCACCTTTTATCCATGCCAATTTCAACCACCTCATCAACAATTCCGTGCCTTTCTTTTTCCTGCTTACTGCTATCTTTTACTTCTATCAAAAGGTTGCCTGGCGGGTTCTGCTGATTTCGTACCTGGCGACCGGGATCTTTGTATGGCTTATTGCCAGGTCATCGTACCACATTGGCGCCAGCGGTCTTGTTTACAGCTTTGCCTCTTTTTTATTCGTCAGCGGCATTGTACGACGGAACATCAACCTCCTGGCCATTTCTCTGCTGGTTATTTTTTTATATGGAAGCATGGTATGGGGCATCTTCCCCTATCGACCGGATATGTCATGGGAATCGCACCTGGTAGGATTTACAGTGGGCGTGCTGCTGGCAATTTATTACAGGCACGAGGGCCCAGGCCCAACGAAATTCATCAGTGATATGGAGGATGAAGAACCAGCAGACGAACCTGAAAACTTAAATCTTTAAACTGTTTTGTTCTAATACGGTGACTTTTTCAAAACCGTAAGTTATTTAAATTCAATTTACATGATTATAACAATAATAAAGGATAATAATATCCGATATTCGTAATATTCATAAACTAATAAACAATTACATGAAAAACCTTTATCTGACCGCTCTTTTGGTCATTGCTTCGCTAGCGCTGGAAGCTCAAACTGTTGCCATTGTTGATTACATGAAAGTTCCTGACAATGGTGATGCCAATTATCTGGCAGTTGAAAAACAATGGAAGACCTTGCACCAGAACCGGGTGGAATCGGGAAATATACTCTCCTGGCGACTCTGGTACATAAGGAATTCAGGAACAAGTTCATCCTATAACTATGCGACTGTTACCACCTATGAAAATTTTGGCAAAACAGAGACACAATTAACCGAAGCCGAATTAAAGCAGGCATTTGGAGCCAATATGGATGAATTATTTGCAAAAACCTCGGCCTCCAGAAGCCTTACGAAATCTGAGACAATCCATCTTCAGGCAAGCATAACCTCTGAAGTCCAGGACAAATATCTTGTTGTCAACCTAATAAAGACGGACAATGTGGATGACTACATTAACATGGAAAAAGTTGGTTATCTGCCTTTGCATGAAGAATCGAAAAAGCTGGGTCAGAGGAATTCATGGAGATTATGGACACGCTGGCCATATGAGGACAATTCCTTTCAGGCTGTGGTTGTAGATGGATATACCAAATTTGAAAATATAGAAAACGCTGATTATGGCTTAGCAATTGAGAACGTTATTGCCGGTAAAAAGTCCGGAGAGATTATGAGCATGATGGATCAGATCAGCAGAACGGATGAAATCAGGACGATTGTGAAATCCGAGATTTGGGAATTTGTCGATGGGACCACCCCAAAGGCTAAATAACAAACTAAAAAAGCGAAAATCAAAAAAGCCCAATTTTATTGTGGGCTTTTTTGCATTAAACGTTAGTATGGAAACAAGTGCTATTTAGAATTTGTTTAGACAAGAGCCGAGAATTAACTCAAATCCAGCAATGCAAATGATATTCATTGAATTATTATGAAGGCCCTTTACCGGATCTTACTCCTTACAATTTTATTACATGCTGTTGTTACCGTTGCTTATTCACGCAGTCAGGCTGAACCAGCAACCAAAGCAGTTATTGAAAGTGATTCAGCAGATAATGCCCCCGTTTTTATCCCGGAGTTACAGGGTAGTTTTACTTTCGACGGGGTGACAGACGATCCCTGCTGGGATCTGATGTCTCCGCTTCCGCTTGTCATGCACATTCCTACATTCGGTAATCAACCCACAGAGCGATCGGAAGTGTTTATCTGCCATGACAATACATACATATATATTGCCGGGTGCTTTTTCGACAGTGAAGCGGACAAGATCAATATATCCTCAAGAATGCGGGATAATATCGGTCCGCAAGAAGATGCATTCCTTGTCATTTTCGATACCTTCAATGATCATGAAAACGGTGTTGGGTTCAGGACCAATGCGGCCGGCGTGAGACAGGACCTTACCATATCCCGGGACGGCACTGAAAGCTTTCCCTGGAATGAGACCTGGAATACCTTTTGGGATGTAAGATCAACCAAGGACGATAAGGGGTGGTATACAGAAATGAGGATTCCTATGTCGAGCTTACGGTTCCAAGAAAAAAACGGAAAGGTCTCCATGGGGCTTATCTGTTTCAGGTTCATCCCGCGTAAACTTGAGATCGACATTTTTCCTGCTATTCCGCGCAATTGGGGATTCTGGAGTTTTGTCAAACCCTCACAGGCACACCATATTACATTTGAAGGGATTCACAGCAAGAAACCATTTTATATAGCACCGTATATTTCCGGAGGCATAAACCAGGAATCGCGCCTGAATGATGCGGAAACAAAATACAATATGCTGACTGATCCCAAGCTTGCAGTGGGATTGGATGTGAAATACGGAATCACCAGCAACCTCACGGCCGACATAACCATCAACACTGATTTTGCCCAGGTGGAGTCTGACAATGCCCAGATCAATCTCACACGGTTCTCCCTGTTCTTTCCTGAGAAACGTATGTTTTTCCAGGAGCGGTCCAGCAATTTCTCCTTTGCGTTCGATGATATGAACACCCTGTTTTACAGCAGGCAGATAGGCTTGCATGAAGGCAGGGCAGTTCCGATAATCGCCGGAGCCAGGCTGGTTGGCAGGGCAGGTCCCTGGGACATTGGATTTCTTGATATGCAGACCCAGGCATTTACATCAGCCGAAACCGAGGGTGCAAATCTTCCTTCTGAAAACTTCGGAGTCTTACGCTTCCGGAGACGGGTATTCAACAACAACAGTTACGTAGGAAGCATCCTTACTTCACGGGTGGGAACGGATGGAACGTACAATGAGGTTTTAGGAATTGATGGAATTATCAATTTGTTCGGTCAGGATTACCTGGACGTCAAATATGCCCAATCCTTTGATGAAAAATTCAGAAACCAAGCCATCACACTCGATGCCTCGAGAATTTGGTTCGACTGGCAGCGAAGGAATGAAAAGGGCCTTGGATATGATTTTTTCTACAGCCGGGCTGGGGCAAGATATGAACCGGATCTTGGTTTTGAGTTCCGTAGAAATTATTATATGGCGGGTACCAAATTAAAATATGGCTGGATACCCGGCGAGACTTCAGCCATTTCGACGCATGTTTTGATGTTCAATGCACAGGCTTGGAAAGATATTGGCAGCAATGTCACCCAATCAGCCCTTGTGCGGCCTGGTTATAACCTGGACCTTAAATCGGGCTCAGGGTTTCAGATCAGTTTTAGTCACGCTTTCGAAAACCTTACGGATACATTCTATCTTTCGAAGGATGCTGTGATGGCTTATATAGGACCCGGAAGCTATGGATATAATTTTGCATCGCTTGATGTCCATTCGCCATACACAAAGCCATTGTCATTTGAAGTGATCAGTAACCTGGGACAGTATTATGATGGGAACCAGTTTACCCTGCGGTTAATGTCCACCATCAAGCTGGGTGCTTATTTAAGTTTGCAGCCTTCATATGAATATGACAGGATCCGCTTTCCCTCAAGGGATCAATCCTTTACAGGTCACATTGCCAGCCTAAAAACTGTCATTATGTTTAATAACAAATTATCAATCAGCTCCCTTGTTGAATACAGCAATGTGGTACATGGCATAGTCACCAATGTACGGTTGCGCTTTAATCCCAGGGAGGGAAATGACCTGTATCTTGTATACAACGAAGGAAGAAATATCGAACAAAGCCGTGTATCTCCCGAACTTAATCCCATCGCTAACCGGGGAATATTGATCAAGTATACTTATACCTTTATTCTGTAGGGCTTTTTCGAAAAAAAGGAATTTCATCATCGAAACAGAGGACAAAGAAGAAGGGGGAGAATGGGAGAAGGACAAAAAAAAACCTGCTGTTTTTATTGCTTACAGCAGGTTGCCTGTATCTAGACTGTTTTTTAACCGCATACCTGATCCATTTTAGTTGTTTGTTGCCATCATGATTTCACTTTCAAATGTGATGTTGTTCTCATCAGCATTTAATTCTTCTACTTCAGCAGCATAGTACCTTACGGAAGCTTCGGTATCAGCAGCAAGCCACTCCAGTCTTTCCATTTCAGCAGTAACATCAGTTTCATTAATTTCCGGTGCAACATATTTCAGTGATGCTTCGGTGACAGCGGCCAATGTTTCAAGCCTGTCCAGTTCAGCGGAAACCACTTCGGTTTCACTCAAAGCGGGTGCCACATATTTCAGGGATACCTCGGTAGTGTAAGCCAGCATTTCGAGTCGCTCCATTTCGGGGCTGTTCATGGCCGACTGGGTATAGCATCCGGTGGAAATTAACAAAGCAGTAATGACAGTTGCTGCAAGTTTCTTTAGGTTATTCATCTGTGTTTTCATTTTGTTGTGTTTTTTAGGTTGTTGTAATAGGTTAAACATGAACCGTGCCAAAGTCCATAATATGCAGATAAACAGAATAATACAAGAATGCGTATAAGATTTTGCAATGCCGGAAAGTGTTTCAATTCAGACCGGTGATGTACGATTCCGGACAGACTTTACAGGCTATTTAGTGGCTTTTATAAACAGAGAACCTGCAATTTCCTTAAACAAAGGTGCACTTTCGGCAAGTTTTCCCAAATAGGTTATGGTTTTAATAAGCTTTTGGGGTATTGCGGGATGCAGGAAGTCGAAAGGTATAACCACAACTTCCTTGAATCCTTGATTCTGAAGAAGAAGTTTTATTTTCCACCTGAAAAAGGCAGTTTCATCAGGTGAGTCACCTTGTTTCTTTTTCAGCCAGGTGATGTTCTTCTGGAGTGCTATCTGAGGATTCATCATATTTGGCTCGGTAAAAACGACAATGCCGCCGGGCTTCAGAACGCGGAACATTTCGGAAACTGCTCTTCTGATATCCAGGTGATGCAGAACTGAGCTTCCAATGATGGCATCAAAAACCTGGTTACCAAAATCCATTTCATAAGCATTCTGGATTTGAAAGGTCACGTTTGTTGAAGGAACCTGTTTCCTGGCCTCTTCAAGAAGTTCCGGCGATATATCAATAGCGGTAATGCGAATGTTCATTTTAATCAGTTCCTTTGTGAAGTAGCCTGTGCCGCATCCAAGCTCAAGAACTTCGTTCCCTTCCTTTAGGACTGCCGACAACATTTCAACCCTTCTTTTCCACCTGACTTTACCGGCAGGTGATTCCCAGTTCCATACCTTTCCTGCACCGGTCGAAGCGAGGAATTTGCCATGTTCGCGCTCGTGGATTAAGCGATCATCAAAATGCATGAACTACAAAAATTAAATAAACTTGATTTTTCCTGCCGCAAACAGACTCATTTTTAAAAGCAGCCAGCCATGTTTAAATCGACTGATCTGGGTTGATCCATAAGTTCGTTCTTTATACCTGACAATGATTTCTGTTATTTTGAGGTTGAGTTTTGAGGCTCCAAACAGCAGATCGAAATCACCGAACGGATCAAAATCTCCAAAATAGCACCGGTTTGCCTTGATCTTTTCATAATCACTCTTTAGCAAAACTTTGGTCCCGCACAAGGTGTCCTTCAGTCGCTGCCCCAGCAAATATGAAAAAAACCAACCAAAGAACTTGTTCGCCATGAGATTTAAAAATCGCATAGCCTCCTTTTCCATCGGGTAAACCAGTCGACAGCCATTGATGAATTCACCTCTGCCCTGGACCAGGGCATTGTAAAACTTAGGCAGTTCCTCGGGAGGGGTCGTGAGATCGGCATCCAAAATCATCAGCATATCACCCGAAGATGCCTCGAATCCTTCCCTTACTGCGTTTCCCTTTCCTTTGCCGGTCTGTACCAGCACCTTCATACTTTTCCCGGGATACTTCTTCTGAACCCGTAACATCTCTTCCCAGGTACCGTCGGTGGAATGGCCTTCGACAAAGACAAATTCCTGGGTTTTGCCAAAAGCCGGAGTACGCATTATGGCTGATTCAATGTTGCCTTTTTCATTCCTTGCAGGGATGATTATGGAAACTGAGCAATCACCCATGTTTTGAACAAACGGTCTGGCCACCACAAAATTGACCAGTCCCAAACCATTGATCAACGGGAGGTTAACAAGGAAATTGTTGAAGACAGCGTTAAGAAAAGGTACATACTTGGGAAGTAGGATTTTGCGGTAATTCGTAACAAGAGAAAAACCCTCAATCTCAAGCAGGTTGATAATATCATAATGAGATAGCCAATTCGAATTTGGATTGGGTTGTTTAAGCCGCAATCGCTCACCCAATTTCATGAAAGGTTCCCATAAAAAATTGTAGTTTGAAATAACAATCCTGGTGGAGGAATGACAGAACCTTTTCAGGTTATGCAGTGTATTCTGCACATCCCAAAGGATATGCAGCAGGTCGGAGAGTATAATATAGTCAAATTTCTCTTCCCCTGAGCCTGGATGGGGAGTAGCGCCATTCTCGATATCATAATGAAAGAAATGAAGATCAGGGTACCTTGAAGATGCGATTTCAACCATATTCACTGAAACATCAAAGCCAACCCCATAACCTGGTTTCACAGCGGCAAGCAGGTCACCTGTACCGCTTCCGACTTCAAGTACCCGTGTGCCCGGGGGTATAATGAAAGAATAATACCTTTCCAAAGACTGGTGGTAAAACCGATTACGGTTCTTCCGGGTGGACCACCCGGAAGCAATATGGTTAAAATGCTCTGCTATTGTATCTTTGTTGTTCAACTTATCCTGATCCTGCAAATATTCTCAACAAACTTCAAACTTAAAATTTCTGACTGTACTTTCAATTATTCTATATTTGTGATCTTTACATCGTGGCAACAAACATACTAACTTTTATTTTACTGTCTGCAATTAAACTTTCATAATATGACATCCCCGCGCAAGACCAAGATTGACAAAACAGGCAAAGCAATCGAAACCAAGTTCAAGGATGACCGGAAGTCCCGGAAAAGGCTGACACCTGAGCCAACAAGCCATGAGAAATCATTCATCAGGCAACTTGATGAATTCATAGAACCAAGATTGAACCTGGTTTTTTACAGTTCTTTGATACTTACCTTACTTTTTGGTATTTTTCTGTTCGATGTAAAGATCAGTACAGGAGGTGATGACTCGAGTTACATTGAAATGGCAAATGATTTCATGAAAGGGCGTTCTTTTCCCACCTGGCACGGACCCTTGTATCCGATCTTCCTGAGCCTTCCAATGCTGTTATTGGGTGTTAAAGTGGTGTGGCTGAAACTGTTTTCATTTCTATTTGTTATAGGGCACCTGGTTATCTTTTACTTTACGTTCAGAAAGCATGTCTCGGCTACATTGTTAGGTCTGGTAATGCTGATCATATCCGTTAGCTCTTCAATTCTTTATTTTGCCAGTCAGACATATAGTGAAGCAATGTTCATGTTCCTGCAATCGTTGGTTGTATTCCTGTTCATCAATACCTACCGCTTTGTGACCTCAGCCAATGCTTTGTCAATGAAGGAGGAAGCGCTGCAGTGGTTTATACTTGGTTTTTTCGTTCTCCTGGCCAGTTTAACGCGCAACATTGGCATCGTAGCCCTTCTGGCGATGGTATTCTTTTTATTGATCGAGAAGAAATTCAGGGCAGCACTTATGCTTTCAGTTTCCTTCCTGATATTTCTGATCCCGTTCAGAATATACAAGACAATTGTTTGGGATGCAGGCAGGGTGAGGACAGAAGGTCAGCTGTCTGAGATTTTACTTAAGAATCCTTATAACAAGGCACTTGGTACAGAGGATATTCAAGGTATGATAACCCGCTTTTTTGAAAATGCCCGTTTATACCTCTCCAAGCACTTTATGATCGGAATTGGTCTGCATGATCCTTCTTCCACAGACAAAAGCTGGTTCGTGACAATGCTTGTTGCCTTACTTTTCCTGCTTGCGCTGTATTACGCCTTCAGGCGGAGTAAAATAATGCTCTTTGTCGCCATTTATCTTGGTGCTTCCATATCGGCCACATTCATAGCTTTGCAGCAGACATGGGATCAGATGCGTATGGTGGTTATCTATTTCCCGATGCTTTTATTGGTTTTGTCGTGGGGGATCCAACAACTTGCTGCCAGGAAAGGATACAGATTCCTGTTTGTCGTGTTGCCTTTGATCCTGGTGTTTATTTTCTTCAAAACCCTGGGTCAGTCAACTGACAAAATGAAGGTCAACCGAAAGGTCCTGGCCAAAAACATCGCCGGGAACCAG
>WSSedA1B3DRAFT_1000561_pt1 | contig 10632 bp, 7 predicted proteins | sample WetSurSiteA1Bulk_FD_9468 | JGI IMG/M metagenome (IMG submission 9468)
GAGATTTCACGTGCAGAGTTTGCTGAACTTTCTGCAAGTTTTCTGACTTCGTCGGCAACAACAGCAAAGCCGTGTCCGGACTCGCCGGCACGAGCAGCTTCTATCGCAGCGTTCAGCGAAAGCAGATTTGTCTGGAATGCTATTTTTGTTATGACGTTGACAATATTCCCGATCTCGGACGAACGGGCTGAGAGACTCTTCATGGCCGACACTGATTTCTCGGTTGCATTCTGGAGTATCCCTGTATTATCTGAGAGCTTCATCATCAGCTCGTTGCCCTTTTGAGTAGAGGAATTCGCAAATTGTGATGATGTTGTAGCACCCAGGGAATTTTCTGCAACAGACGATGTTGCTGAAGATATGAGCCCAAGAGCCGACGAAAGTTCTGACAGGCCGCGGGTTGATTGTTTTGTAACAGAGGCGATCGAATTCGCTGATGTTGCGAGAAGGTCTGCCTGTTCCCGTATCCGAATCGTCATCTCTCTTATCGAGGCAATCATTGCATTTGTGGCTTTGCCGAGCTGGTTCAGCAGGTCGTCTCCGGTATCTTCGTTTGCAGTGACTGTTAAATCACCGGCTGCAACCTGCTGGAGTACCATGAAGTACTCCGTGAGTCCCATCGCCAGATTCATGGAAGTGGAGTGAAGTTCCTCCGATGTAATGCGGAGATGCTCAAGCATATGGTCAAATCCGATGCCGAGCGTATCTTTGTCGGACCGAATATGGACTTTTACATCCATGTTGCCCTGCTTTACCTCTTCCACACACTCTGCGAGTTTCCTGAATTCTGCAATCATTTCATTGGTAACCCTTCCCAGTTGGTTCAAAAGATCGTCGCCGGTCTCCTCACTTGCTTTGACAGCAAGATTCCCCTGAGCGAGCTCTGAAATAATGGTAAAATAATCACTCATGCCCAGTGCGAGATTCATTGAATTACTATGGAGTTCTTCCATGCTTTGTTTCATGGTTTCTACCATTTTCTCAAGGGCTTTACCAAGGACATCCTTCTCTGATCTGGATCTCACAGAAGCTTCAAGGTTGCCTGAGGCTATCTGTTCTGCAGTTTTTGACAATTCGTTCAGAGAGACAGCCATAGCCGAAAATGCATTTTCAAGCTCCACAATCTCGTTCTCAGTTTTCAGCGCAGATTGCTTATGCGTTATTTCGGGGATATCTCCCTCGGCAATTTTACGGGCGATGTGGGTAACTTTTCTTAGCGGTTTCGCAATATTTCCTGTAAGGTACACCGCTAAAATGATGACGGCTATAAGGGAGAAAAGAATAATTGCTTTGGAGAGAATGCCCTGACGTTGAACAGACTTTTCCGACTCTTTTTTATATTTGGTATATACTTCTCCGATACCGGCTATGAAAGGATCGTAAATCCCCATCAATTGAGGAAGGGTATCCTGACGGACACGGAGGGAGAGTTTCTCTGCTTCCGCATAGTTCCCCTGCTGCACCGCCTGAGTTACCATTCTCCCTGATTCATGGAGTTTTTTATGAGGTTCTTCCAGTGATTTGAAAAGATTGTCGAGTTCCGGATAGGGCTGCTTGTAAGAATAGTACCATTTTCCGAAAAGACACGCTTCGGGATTCAGTTCACCTTCAAACTTCTCCCTCTTCCTCACTGACTCCCTCAGCGCATCCACCCACTTATAATGGATCACCTGCATCTCCCTCAGTTTGTCTTTCAACTCGATGAGTTCGTTCTGTTTTTGATCAGCAATCCTCAGTGTGACAATGCCACGCTGCCAGAAAATGCCAAGGATCAGGATAACAAGAAAGAGGAAACCAAAACTCAGGAATAATTGTTTCCCTATTGACAGGTTTTTCAATAATTTCATGGGCTATTCCCGGATATATCCAACCGGTTAAAACTGTATCTGGCAGCGCTTCTTACCGCCGCCTTCGTCTTTGACCCACATAAGTGTTTTCTTCGTCCTTTCGCACCACTGACGGACGTCTTTCTCGAAGGTTGGGCAGTCTGCCGTCACTTCGAGAATATCACCGGGTTTTAATTCTGCGGACTTTGCAGCGATTTTAAGTATCGGTTGGGGACATCTCAGTCCTACACAATCTAATGTTACCGTTGCCATATACTCCTCCTTTTTTAAAATATTTTATTTCTTGTTCCACCGGGAATACAAATGCCCGTTTTTGTTTATGTTCTTTGCAAGGTTTGAACAACCTCACCTTCTTTATTACGGATTTCAATAAGGAATAAAGCTCTGCCCGGCAGGGTGTGTGTCGCACAGGCAAAACAAGGGTCATAAGCCCTGAATGCCATTTCGACCATATTGAGAAGACCGTCTGAAACCTTGCCGCCTTTGATAAGACTGCGCGCAGCTTTCTCTATGGACATGCAGATCGCTGCTGCATTGTTCACCGTTGCGACGATCAGGTTTACTTCTGTCAGAATCCCTTTTTTATCGGTTTTGTAGTGGTGGATCAGAGTCCCCCGCGGGGCCTCAACAATCCCGATACCTTCATCGGGCGTCTCCTGAGGGAGATTTCTTATATGAGGATCGGTAATTTCTTTATCCTGTGATAGTTCAAGCAGGCGCTCTGCCGCATACAAAGCCTCTATGAGTCTCGCCCAGTGAAAGGCCAGAGTATTATGTACCGGTTTCCCGCCAAGGGTCTGGAACATCCTCTCATATTCAGCCTGGGCAAGAGGCGTTGCCATCCCGTCTGCGACATTGAGCCTCGCAAGGGGAGCAACACGGTAAACACCGCTGTCAACACCTTCAACAAACCCCTTCCATCCGACCTTTTTCAGATAGGGGAACTTTACGTAGGTCCAGGGCTCAACCCGCTCGGTGATATGGTCAAGGTACTCCGAAGGTTTGAATTTTGCGAACTCCTTTCCTTCGGGAGTAACGACACNGACATCACCATCATAAAAATTCACTTTATTGTTTTTATCGACCATTCCCATGTAATACGTGACATGTTTATAGACATCTCCGAGGATCAGGTCAACATAATCCTGATTTTTGAGGACGACATCATTGAATATCTGCAGGGCAAACTGGGCAAATTCGACACCGTACTGTGCCACTTCAACAATCCTGAGACGGTCATCTTCAGTGAGCGGCTTTGACATCCCTCCCGGAAGACCGCAGACCGGGTGGATCACTCTGCCGCCGATATGGGTAATAATTTCCCGGCACCCTTTTCTGAGCTTGATTACCTTCCCGGCTATTTCCAGTCCAACCTTTGCAATAACTCCGAGGATGTTCCTTTCACCCGGGGGAGCAGACGGACCAACAACAAAATCCGGGCCTCCGAGGAAGAAGAAGTGGAGCATATGGTCTTCGAGCATAAAAGCCGAGTACATCAATTCCCTGATTTTCTTTGCGGCAGGAGGAGGTTCAACCTTAAACAGGGCGTCCAGGGCCTTTGTCGAACACAGGTGGTGCGTTGTCGGACATACGCCGCAAATTTTCGGCGTTATCCGGGGCATCTCTTCAGCGGGACGCCCGACTGAGAATACCTCAAATCCCCGCAGCTCAGGGACCTGGAAATAGGCTCTTTCAACGTCACCGTTGCCATCAAGGAAAATTTCAATCTTCCCGTGACCTTCAAGCCGTGTAATCGGGTCTATGGTAATGCGGTTACTCATCGTCTTAGATATCCAGCCTTCTTCTCAACATCGACGCCGGCAAAGAGTAAAAGTAAAAAGTCCCTGCGGGGTCAACGATGGAATCCATTATTCTTTTTATTTCGTCTTCGTCATTCGTATCGATTATCGACGCAAGGGCAGAGAGAAATTTTGCCCCCTGATCTTCAATTCTGCTTGTAGACCCGAAACACCCCAGGCACGGCATGTTCGCATTAATACACCTCTCCCCGCATCCGTCACGGGTTGCAGGTCCGAGGCAGATGACGCCCTGGTCCAGAAAACATCTCTCAGGATCAAGCATTACCTCATGCACCCGCTTGATTTCTTTAATACTCGGCTGCTCAGGCTTTGTCATCTTCCTCTTGCAGGTATCACACAAAGCTTTATCAGGCGCAAGGACAGCTCCTTTTTCCGGAAGGTTCCCTGAAAGTATCGCCTCAACCGCCTTCATGATAAGGTCCGGGGGAGGAGCGCATCCGGGGAGATAATAATCCACGTCGATGACCTGATCCACTGTATAAACAGTATCATAAAATGCGGGTAAAGTTAACTCTCCGACCTCAACAGTCGTCCTTTCCCGGGGTATGATTTTTTCCGGATTATAAACAGACGGTGCGTTGAAATACACCCAATCAAAGATTTTTGCCCGGTTGAAAAAATTCGCCAGTCCAGGAGTACCGCCGATGTGCGCACACGCGCCGAATGCCACTACAAGACCGGATTTCTTCCTCAGGAGTTTTGCCACATGTTCCTGTTCACCCGTCCTGATTGAACCGTTGATGAAGCTGACGGCTATCTCGCCGTCGCTGAGGGCCTCAACATCCTTCACCTTGAAATCCATAGCTACAGGCCAGAAAACAAACTCTACAGCCTCAACGACCTTGAGGATATCTTCAGCAAGGTCGACTACTGCCTCTTCACAGCCTCCGCAGGATGCGCACCAGTAAAAGGCGACTTTCGGTTTACCCAATGATATCTCCAAACAAATCCCCCCTTCCCCCCTTTACTAAAGGGGGGTAAGAGGGGATTACTAAATGATCGGTCATAAGCATTATGCTGCGACCTCTCTTTTCAAAGGTCCCAGCTTTTTTACTGTTGCAACCATATCCTCTATCACCTGAACAAATTTTTCCCCCTCACTTGCAGACACCCAGTCAAGGCGAAACCTTCCTTCATCGATGCCGAATTGTTGCAACATATTTCTCAGGAGATGAAACCTTCTGAGAGCTTTATAATTTCCTTCTTTATAATGGCAGTCTCCGGGATGACACCCGAGGATGAGGACACCGTCAGCTCCCGATTGGAAAGCTTTCAGAACGAACTGGGGATCGATCCTTCCGGTGCACATGACACGGATGACACGTACGTTAGGTGGATAGGTTTTTCTTGCGCTTCCTGCGGCATCCGCACCTGCATATGAGCACCAGTTGCAGAGAAATCCAACTATCTTCGGCTCGAAGTCTTTTATTTCAGAACCTCCTCTATTTCGGCGAATATCTGTTCTGTAGTAAAATGTATTCCTTTAAGACACCCGCTCGGACATGCAGCCACGCAGGTTCCGCACCCCTTGCAGAGAACAGTATTCACCACAGCGATCTTTTTCTCTTTATCGAACATAATCGCTTTGTAGGGGCATAATCCTATGCAAGTCATGCATCCTGCACAGGTGCTTTCATCAGCTTCAGCGGTTATTACATCGAGTTCCAGTTTTCGTCCCGGGACGAGTGCCGACAGAACCTGTCCTGCTGCTGCAGCACCCTGGGCAATAGAACTCTGAATATCTTTCGGTCCCTGACAGCATCCTGCAATAAAAATTCCTTCTATATTGGTCGAAACCGGGGCGAGTTTTGTATGGCCTTCTGCAAAAAACCCGTCTTTGCCCCTTGTGACGAGGAGCATTTCCGATAACTGTGAAGTATCACGCGCAGGGGTTATTGCAGGACAAAGGACCACCATGTCTGCGGCAAAAGAGTTTTCTTTCCCCGATACATCAATACAGGAAAGTGAGAGTGTGTCTTTCCCCTGTTTTACGGCAACATTCATAGGAAGATTGGTATGAATAAATTTGATATTTTCGTTTCCCTTGAGCGAATCCAGAAATGCCTGATTGTCCTTTCCGGGAACACACCAGTCAGCATATAAATCGTATATCTTTACCCCCGGAGCATGCTTTTCAATGAAATGGGCAAATTTGAGGGCATAGAGACAGCAAACACTTGAGCAGTATTCCTTATGCTTCCTGTCGCGGCTGCCCACACAATGAATGATTGCTATCGACCCCGGTTCTTTCGTATTTTTCATGAGCAGTTTCCCACCTGTCGGACCAGTCTGGGATAGTATCCGCTCAAACTCCAGGCTGGTATATACCTCAGGAATCTTTCCATAGCCGAATTGTGGAAGGACAGATGGATCGAACAGTTCAAAACCGACTGCAAGGATGATGCTGCCCACATTTCTTTCGAGGATCTTCTCCTGGTCGTCATATTGTATCGCATCGAACATGCAGGCTTCTTTGCAGGCTGTACAGTCCTGCTTCCTGAATTCCTCAAATTCTTCTTGTGTTATCAGGCCCATGTCCAACGCTTCTTTCACCACACCTGCATTCATTTTTGCAAACCGCAGGCAATGCTCCTGATCAATTACCGGGACATTCGGAAGAGCACCGGTGTAAGGAACATGGATTGCCTTCCGGTCGCTCAGATGATAGTCAAACTCATTCCTGACCGAAACCGGGCATGGTTCATAACAGGCGCCGCATCCAAGGCATTTTTCTTTATCGACACAGGTGGCTTTCCGTTTTATCTTCACCACAAAATTGCCGAGGTATCCAAGGACCTCCTCCACCTCGCTGCTGGTAATAAGTTCTATATTCTCATTATGAAGGATATCGTCCATCTTTGGTTCGAGCATACAGGAAGCACATTCCATCTTCGGAAAGACTTCCTCATATCGTGCAACCCTGCCGCCAACAAAAGAGTTCTTCTCAACAAGATATACCTTTCTCCCGGCCCTGGCAAGGAGGAGCGCAGCCTCTATCCCGGCAGGTCCTGCTCCGATAACAAGCACATCGGTATTGCAGTCGATCTCTTTCTTCTCAAGAGGTTCTTGCAAGGTTACCCGTTTCACCGCAGCACGGATATATGATTCTGCCTTCTCTGTAGCCTTTGATTTATCGGCGGTGACCCAGGCAACCTGTTCTCTGATATTCACCATCTGGAAAAGATACGGATTGAAGTCTGCCCTGAGAAGGGTATTTCTGAAGGTTTTCTCATGTTCTTTGGGTGTACAGGCAACGATCACAACACGGTCAGGTTTTTCTTTTGCGACATCATCGGCCAGGAAATTTTTCCCGTCCTCGGAACAGAGAAGGGCTTGGTCTTTTACGTACGCTACATTTTCAAGGTGAGAAGAAAACTGAACAAGCTCGTCAATATCTATATTTTCGGAGATATTCGTTCCGCACCTGCAGATATAGACACCGACTTTACTCAGCATGAATCCTGCTTCGGTTCTCAGAATATTTAGTAATTCTTATTTTTCCTCTAAGAACCATCTTGGAATATTATAAACCTATACTGCATTCCCATGTCAATAACTATAGAAAAAATCGAAACATTTTGCAAATTTTCTTAAGAAGTAGCTTCGGCATGATCCCTCGTTTAAAAAATTCTTGAGAAATTTTTCAAATCTGTCCTGTTTTGGCAGGAATAACTTGTTTCCTTTCACACCTAAGCTTTATAATTATGAACATACTGCATGTCAATGAAGGGCGGTTAGCTCAGCTGGGAGAGCACAACGTTCGCAACGTTGGGGTCGGGGGTTCGAATCCCCTACCGTCCACCATCTTTCTCTTTATTTTGCAATAGATTCAGTTTTGCGAATTGTTGCACAAATGGTGCATAAAATAAACTCTTGGACATAACTATTTCCCGAAAGTCAAATTCTCACTTCCTTCCCGCACTCAGAATCACAATAAATATCGTTTAAAGTGCAAGGTTCACCTGCTTATCAACACCTGGAAAAAATAAAATTCCTTGAAGAGTACATCCGAGACTAAATACGCTGGAATTTGTCTATAGAGAGTCTTTCAACTCGAAATAAATAGGAGCCAACTGAAGACCTGTGTTTGATTCTTTTGTAAATAAATGTATTGAGGTGAAAAATCCAGCAATGAGATTTGTTTTAATCTGTACTAAACGGGTTTCTCAATGCTCCGCAAGATTAAAGCTGAAGAGCACCGCATATCGCCTTCGCTTACAATTGTTGCGTCAAAATGATCTTGAAATAATAACGATTATTGGTAATACTCTGCAATAAAAAGGGCAAGGCAAAATATCTCGCCATTTTTTATTCCTTATATTTCTTTACTTTTTAATGCAATCAGATTGCCTAATGGTCTTTCAAAGAGATAATAAATCAAAAATGAAGAGGAAATTAAGATTAATAAATAGATGTAGAAAAACTGAGTGGTGTTTGCAATCTTGTTTTGACTATCTAAATTATTCATAACAATTATTAGCGGGTATTGTAGCAGGTACATCGAATAGCTCAAATGGCCAAGAATAACGAAAGGTTTTTTTGATAAGAAAGAAGAGAATATAGTTTTATCCAAAGACAAACTCAGAATTAACACAAGGAAAATTGGGGCAAGTAATCCGTTATGATAGCAACTGTAAGGAGTTAAATTTAAGGCAAAAATTATAAAGATCAATACCAATGAAGAAAGAAAACTGGTAATTGAAAGAAAAGGATCGCATTTTAAATGATTCCGGTTTTTGAAATATATTCCACCCCAGATTCCAACGATGAAAGCATTTAGGTGCATAAGGGGATTATAAAATATAAGATCATGTATATTTGATGGGAATCCACGATAAAATTTCTTGTGGAGCACAATAAAAATAACAAAGCTGAGTAGCCAAATAATCAATACAAATAGGAATCTTTTTTTATTCTCCATGTTAATCATATAACTGAGAATATATGGGAAGAGCAGATAGAAGAAAACTAATATTGAAAGGAACCAGTTCGGAGAATTCAATGATAGTGGGAAAGATGGTATCCAAGACTGCAACAAAAATATGTTAGCAGCGAATTGATAAAAGCCCTGATGATAAGAGATTGGGGTATGAGATGAAATTATATAAAAAATTAGCGAAATAAAATATACTGGATAGATTCTTGCAAATCGGGATAACAAAAACTTTTTATAATCTATCGGCTGTTTATTGTAATAGGATATGGTCATGATAAAACCTGAAAGAACAAAGAAATAACTAACCGCAGCATTGCCGAAATTCGACACTGTATGAAAAACAAAGCTGCTGTTAAACGGATACGCCGATTGTCCGAAATGAAATATCACTATTAGTAATATCCCAATAAATCTTGTGACCGTGAGTTGAGTTATCATTTCACTTTCATAACCAGAGAAGGAAACACAGACTGCTTTATATTTTTTCTTTCTCTAATAAGGTCGGAACGGCATTGCCTCCAAGTAAATATGAATTACCATTTCAAATCAGCATAATTATATCAGGTTTAAATGTTGTGAACTACAGTACTATTTCCGCTTAGCTCCTTCCTGTGGCACACACAATTAGTCCTCGATTTGACACTCAATAATGCTTTGAGAAATCGCAAGTAAAATTTCTCTCAATTAATCTGAAATAATATCTGCTATAATTACAATGAGCATGAAAGAAAGCGATACCAATAAAACCTCCCTATCCAAGAAAATTCAAGATATCACTTTATCACAATATCATTCAGGAGATAATAATGAAATAATCAATTTTGTCTTCGATACACTTCCGGTCGGAGTTATTATTCTAAATCGAAAAATAGAAATGGTTTACAGTAATAAACAAGCCTCACTTTTTCTGAGTCGTTTTGAGATCCCAGAGGAAATACCATCCGTCAGCAGGAGGATCTTCGATGCTCTTGANAGGGAAAAGTTTCAGGAGCTATTCCCGGGAGAGATCACTATAACAAAGAAGTTTGAAGGTTCACCAAGCAACTGGTTTTTTAGACTTGCTATACCGTTAAATTCTCACCCTATTATCGTTATATTCATCATTGAAGATAAGATTTCTAACAAGTTAAACGTGAATGAAATCAGGCAGCAATATAAACTCACGAGACGAGAATCAGATGTCCTCAGGAGAGCGCTGGACGGATTCAAAAATATTGAAATATCAAAAGAACTTGAGATAATGGAACAGACAGTAAAAGATCATCTCAGTAATATTTACATGAAAATAGGGGTTGAGAATAGATTCGATCTTATTCGTTCCCTCGTAAGTTCTGCCAATATTTAGGCACGTCACTGTAATTTTGATTATCGACGCATTCTTCCTGAAATGTTGTATGTACAGGCTATTTTTTACAGTCAACAGTTCAGAGAGAAAATATCATATAAAATATCTTGATCCCTCATTATTCACAAACGATAAATATCAGGGCAAAAATGCCTGGGACTTTATTCCTTTCGATTGAAACGATAAGCCTTGCCAGAAAATGATTATTTGTATTAATATGCCAGATGGAAAAATCACATAAAAGAAGGCACGAAAGAAAAGACATGGTGAAAGCCTTGGAGTGTACGTTACATCAGCAATCAAATCCCATGAGAGAGTTTGATTGTATTATTGCCAATATCAGTCAATCAGGGCTATGTCTTCTTGCAACAGAGGCGCTTAAAAATGGTCAAACAATAACCGTCAAGAATCATATCTTCCCATCTCCCCGGTCCGCAACTATCCGCTGGAGTCAACACTATCATGGTCTTTACTACAGATACGGATTAGAATTTGTTGAACAGCAGAAGCAACCCCTTTAATAACTTCCTGAACATTCCTGAACAGCATACCTCAAAAAATATTCAAAATAGTGTTGATTTTAACTATTAAACCGGCAAGCAAATACTTTAATGATGTCATTCTGAGCGATGCGAAGAATCTCGCTTTTTCATGCTGTTACGAGATCCTTCACTCCGTTCAGGA
>WSSedA1B3DRAFT_1000562_pt1 | contig 10625 bp, 18 predicted proteins | sample WetSurSiteA1Bulk_FD_9468 | JGI IMG/M metagenome (IMG submission 9468)
CGTGGACAGCCGTTTCGTGCACAAGATATGGCAGGAAGAAGAATTGTCCAAGATGGTTCCGGGAGGTGTTCCCTTTCCCATGCTGACCGACGCAGGCGGCCGCATCGGAACAGTCTACGGGATCTATGATGAGGAAGCCGGAGTCGATGTGCGGGGCAGGTTTATTATTGATCCAGACGGTATCATCCAGGCAATGGAAGTTCTGACTCCTCCGGTAGGGAGAAATGTGGCAGAGTTTATCCGTCAGGTCAAGGCTTTCCAGCATGTAAGAGCAACAGGCGAAGCTACTCCATCAGGATGGCAGCCCGGTAAACCTACCTTAAAGCCCGGACCAAGTCTGGTGGGCAAGGTATGGCAGGTCTGGAAACCTGATATGGCATTTTAACTATTCTTCTTATCCGGTGAATTCAGGGAAGGGTTTTTCTTCACTCATATTCTGTACCCACCCCTTCCTGAATAACCACAATTCAATTATAATCGATAGAAAAGAAGGAGGAGGCACAATCATGACAAAAGTTGGACGAAAATATAAATGTAATATATGCGGGAATGAGGTAGTCGTAACCCATAACGGCAAGGGAGAACTGGTCTGCTGCGGACAGCCGATGGAAGCGATCGGCGAGGGATTTCAGTGCAAATAGTGCATTTATTTGAGGAGGTCATATGAAGGCGGTAGAAATAAAACCTGATATTTACTGGGTCGGCGCAATCGACTGGGCGATACGTGATTTTCACGGCTATGTTACGCCAAATGGAACAAGCTACAACAATTACCTGATCCTTGACGATCAGATCACTTTACTTGATACGGTTAAATATGATTTTGCGGATGTTACCATAGATAATATCAAGAGTCTCGTTGATCCGGCCCGGATAAAAAATATCGTAATCAATCACATCGAAAACGATCATGTGACCAGCATCGAAAAGATCATGGCCCTGACTCCGCATGCAACCATTTATATAACCCAAAAAGGTAAAAAAGGGCTGGACAGGTTTTTCGATACATCGAAATGGGATATAAAAATCGTCAAGACAGGTGATTCCCTGAATATCGGCAAGCGGACCCTGCTCTTTCTGGAGACTCCGATGCTCCATTGGCCCGATTCGATGATGACCTATGTGAAAGAAAATAAACTGCTTATCAGTCAGGATGGATTCGGGCAGCATCTTGCCTCTGCAGGAAGGTTTGATGACGAGTTTATTTCCTGTTCTTCAGAGTCCGCGCTTGAAGACGCCGTAAAAGATTATTATGCGAACATCCTCATGCCTTTCGGCACGCTGATCAAAAGTAAAATAGCCGAGATACAGAAACTCGGTCTTGAAATAGATATGATAGCGCCTGACCATGGGGTCATATGGAGACAGGACCCTGCAAAAATCATCAATATGTACCTCGATATGGCAAACGGCAAGGCTGACCTTCGCATAGTGATTATCTACGATACAATGTGGCACAGCACTGAACAGATGACCCTCCCGCTGCTGCAGGGGATAAAGGACGAAGGCGTCGATGTCAAGGTGGTGAAACTCAGGGCGAATCCCATAAGCGATGCAGTGAAGGAGTTCTGGAAGGCCAGAGGTTGCCTGATCGGCTCTCCTACACTGAACAATTCTCTTTTCCCAACAGTCGCAGAGTTCCTGACATATCTGAAAGGACTGAGACCCAAAAACCGCATTATCGGCGCATTCGGAAGCTACGGATGGGCCGGAGGCGCTGTCCGGGACGCTTATGAGGAATTCAGGAAAATGGGGCTTGAAATAAGTGAACCGGGGATGCAGGTTTTGTACAGACCATCTCCTGAAGATAAACAACGCTGCTATGAATTTGGCGCTGACTTTGCAAATAAGGTGAAAGCATATCACACCCGGTTTGAATAAGTCAGTATTCATTAATACGCTTATATGTCAAGGAGGGATACAATGCCGGAATTACCAGAACAGTATGTCAATATCAGAAAAAAGTTCAAAAAATTACTCAAGGCAGTGGACAATCTTGGGAGTGTCACCAGCAACGCAGGGCCGCTCGATACCAAAACTGCACAGCTGATACAGCTGGCTGCTGCTGCCGCTATAAGATCGATTGGCTCAGTGCACTCTCATACAAGGAGGGCACTGGAGGCCGGCGCAGAACCCGCTGAAATCTATCACGCAATAATCCTCCTGACAAGTACCATAGGATTTCCTACTGTCTCGGCTGCGCTGGGTTGGGCTGACGAAGTCATTAATAAGCAGCAAAGACAAACAACTGGGTAAATGGTGCACGTATACACGAGCAACACCCCATAACCCCATAGGAAGTACAAGGAGGAGCAAATGGCAACAACCGACAAGAACCTGCAGGATGCTTTCGCCGGTGAATCACAGGCTAACAGAAAATATCTTGCTTTCGCAAAAAAAGCCGAGGAGGAAGGATATAAACAAATCGCAAAACTGTTCAGGGCTGCTGCCGACGCTGAAACTGTGCATGCCCTGAACCACCTGAGGGAGCTTGGGGGAATCAAAAGCACAAAAGAGAATCTTCAGGAGGCAATAGGCGGTGAAACCTATGAATTTGAGAGCATGTACCCGCAAATGATCAAGGAGGCAGAGGAAGAAGGAAAAAAGAGGGCTCTCATATCTTTTAATTTCGCGAATGCAGTCGAAAAAATACATGCTGATCTGTATAAAAAGGCGCTGGAAGCCATTGGGAAAAACACAGAGGTTGATTACCATGTCTGTCAGGTCTGCGGCAATACCGTTGAAGGTGAACCGCCGGATAAATGTCCGATCTGCGGTGCACTGAAAAAGATGTTCAAGAAGGTTGAGTAATTATCTCTTCCTTTCATATAAATATATTCCTTATAATTTGTCATTCTGGCTTGTCCCGAATCTCCCCTCAAGAAGGATTCCGAACAAGTCGGAATGACAGACAAGGAGAAATTTATGAAACTATTTCAGTGTAGTGCATTCCTCTTTATAGTTCTGTCTTTATTTTTCTTTAATACACTTTTTGCTGCAGAAGAAAAAGACACTATGGTATCACAGGATATGATAAGTCCCCAGACAAGAACCTGTATCGGCTGCCACAGTAATGTTACTCCGGGGATTGTCCAGGACTGGCTATCAAGCAGGCACGCTAAAACATTGCCCGGCGAAGCCCTTAAAAAATCATCGCTTGAAAAAAGGATCTCCGCTGAAACCCTTCCGAAAGAACTGCTTGAGTACGTCGTCGGCTGTTATGAATGCCACAGCAGGAATGTCGATAAGCATAAGGACGCCTTTGATCATATGGGACACCGTTTACAGGTTGTGGTTTCACCAAATGACTGTAAAACCTGCCATCCTGTGGAAGTCGGTCAATTTTCTGGAAGTAAAAAATCCTATGCATATAGAAACCTCATGGAGAATCCTGTTTATGTCACACTTGTAGATACGATAACAGGGCTGAAAAGATTTCAGAGTGGTCAAATTCTTACTGAAAAGCCTTCCGATGCTACGCTCCACGAAACCTGTCTCGGTTGCCATGGAACAGTGGTATCAGTAAAAGGAAAGAAAACGATTGCTACAAAGATGGGAAATATAGAGGTCCCGGATATTGCCCTATGGCCGAATCAGGGCGTGGGACGGGTAAACCCTGACAGCAGTCTCGGCGCATGCACGGCATGCCATCCACGACATGGTTTTCTTATCGAGGTGGCGCGGAAGCCATACACCTGCTCACAGTGTCATCACGAACCTGATGTTCCTGCCTGGAATGTGTATGAAGAGAGCAAGCACGGCAACATTTATTCATCTAAAGGAAAGGATTGGAATTTCAATGCGGTTCCCTGGAAAATCGGAGAGGATTTCAAGGCTCCTACCTGCGCAACCTGTCATAACAGCCTTCTGGTGACCGGCGACAGTAATGTTATTGCTGAACGGACTCATGACTTCGGTTCACGCTTATGGGTCAGACTTTTTGGTTTAATCTACAGTCATCCACAGCCAAAATCAGGAGATACTACAATCATCAAAAACAAAGACGGTTTGCCTCTGCCTGTCACTTTCACCGGAGAGGCCACAACTGATTATCTCATTAACCCGGATGAGCAAAAAAGAAGACTCTCGGTTATGAGTGCTGTCTGCAACGGCTGCCACGGGACAAACTGGACGGGTAGTCATTTTGCAAGATTAGAGAAAACACTGAAAGAGACCGATGCTATGACACTTTCCGCAACACAACTCCTCGGAGAGGCATGGGCCAAAGGACTTGAAGACAAGACCAATCCCTTTGACGAATCAATCGAACAGATGTGGACACGCCAGTGGCTGTTTTATTCCAATTCGATACGCTATGCTTCTGCAATGACAGGCGCACCTGATTACACGTCATTCAAAAACGGCTGGTGGGATCTGACCGAAAACCTTCAGCATATGAAAGACTGGATCGAATTCAAGAAAAAGGGAAAGGGTAAAGATTAAATGAAAATTATTGCTTTCCTCGGCAGCCCGAGGGAAGAGGGAAATACGGAACTCCTTCTGAAAGAGGCCTTCAGGGGTATTGAAGATTCAGGATTCAGCGTTCACGTATTCAGGCTGAATACGATGAATATCATGCCCTGCCAGAACTGCGGAGGGTGCGATGAGACCGGGACATGCATCTATGACGATGACATGACACAGATTTATGAAGCGATAAGAAAAGCCGACCGGTTTATCCTCGCATCTCCGATCTTTTTTTCCGGACTCAGTGCACAGACAAAAGCCATGGTTGACAGATGCCAGGCCTTTTGGTGCGAAAAATATCTTCTCAAAAAACCAATCCCTGAAGGCCCTGACAAGAGAAAGGGTCTGCTCCTGCTCGTCGGCGGAATGAAAGGCAAAATCGGCAAAGCCGGCCTGGAATGTGCGGGAAAAACTGCAAGTGCCTTTTTCAGGACTATCAATGTTTCCGAACATCAAACATTAGGCTATTCAGAGATCGATGCTAAGGGTGAAATTCTCAAGCATCCAATAGCACTGAAAGAAGCATACGAAGCCGGAAAGAAACTGGCAAGCATGTAGATACCTACGGTCTTACCCGTCGGTATCTACGGGGAGTTCTGTAGTTCTTTCGACGCCGGAGTCTGGCCTCCCTGCACGCCAAGTCGCCCGCCCGTACCGAGTCCGCCTTTAACGGTTTGCGCCCTATAGTTACGCACTGCCCTGACTAGTTGGTTGTAAGAATCCATGAAAGCCGCTGTGAGAATCTTTCCCTCTGGCGTATCGGTGTAACCACCTAAACCGCCACCTACTCCGCTACCGAACATACCGCCGAACAGGTTGAAATCGAAGTTCTTGGCGCTCCCCACTGCGGCGGCCAGTTGGACACCCGAACGGTTGTCGATCAGAAGCAGTGTCGTTGAAGCTTCGTTCGACTTCAAGCCGCCCGCCACGGCACCCACTACACTGCCGAACAATCCGCCTATAGCGCCTCCCAACCCTCCGGTGCCTTTCTTGCTAAAGGTAATAGATGGGCTCATGGAGTAATCGGCGGCTACCATCTGTCCTTTTCCGAAGTTGCTACCCTCCCGCATCTCACCGCCCTGCTCCAGTGCCCGTTCCTGCATCATGTTGTTGAACGCCTGTCCACGTTCGACCACAACAAAACAGTTCGACTGCTGAATCATCATGCGCAGCACAGGGACAGTCGAGCCGAGCTTATATTGTCCCAGATACCCGTACCAGGGTGCGGTCTGATCCTCCACGACGGCTATTGTACCGAACGTTTCATTGCATCTCTCAAGCTGGCTGCTGGCACCTTCCGCAGCGGAGCCGCCTGCGGCCCCGGTTGCCGTGGTATTTGAACCCCCCAGAACCGGTTCTGTAGCCCTGCATTCCGTCAATCCCAGCATGACCACCAGCGCCATGCTTATACACAATATGCCGAGGCTTCCGATGTTATTTAGTCGTTTCGTCTTCATGGTTATCTCCTTATTTATTAGGTCATTTCCCCGTATTTGATTGTATCATCTTCAAGCTCTGCCACTCCTTCAGAACCTTACCCAGTCTGCCTGAAACTCAATAGGTTTTTTCGGTGACAGAAAAAAGTTCATCGAGAAAATTAATGTGTCGAGCGCTCGCTTGTAGCGCGCTTTTTTATATTAGCAGATATTCCCCAATTATGCTTCAATGCTGATTGTGGGCATTATCATTTCAAGATAAAAAATGTATCATCGAGTTCGTCGGGCCACAAGCCTGAGACTGAAAACGAAAAAGTGTTATTCCCGGTCGGCTGGATGAGTTTGTTACCCATGCTCTATTTTTGTTTTAAATAGCTTTTAAGGTCGCGATAATAATTTTCATGTGGGCCAATCATGATTAGTTCCAAATCCGATCTAATCATTCTATATGAAAGGAGGTACAGAAGAGATTTAATTTTGAATTTATAGACGTACACACCTCTGAGGTCTCCTTTCTTTTCTTCTCCGATTAAGGGATTTTCCGCTATCTTCTTAATTTCGCTGTCTAAAAATTCTTTTTCCTGCTTTGGCAACTTCTTGACTTTGTTTTCAAATATTCTGGATTGATAGATTTTCATTACTTATCCAAACTTATATTCCGACCTCTCGCCTTGTTCCAATTCTTCGAGTCCGATAAGTATTTCTTTGATAAGGCTGTATGTCAAGTCTGGGTTATCTTCTGCGCATTTCCCAATTTTTGCCCAATGCTCTATTTGACCTGTTATAGATCGATGGTCAACATTACTGTATTTCTTAGCCTCTTTGACTAATTTTTCAGATATTCTTACTGCAGTAGCCATTTCAGCACCTCCTGTTCCTTTTTTATCATTATACCTCCAAACATAGCATATTGCAACTAATTGAATTCATGTTGTTTCAGCGGATAACATCCTGCATGACCTGCACGGGCAATGCTTCTACAAAAACAAAGGTGGTTTAAACCGTGTCAGGTCGATGCTGTGAGCCTTCGTCTTTTATCATTCTTTCATATTCGTCATGTGTTCCTATCCAGACCCAAATAAAGTCATTACCGTCTTCTACAGAAAGTGCTCTATAGTTTAGACCAGCGCGGATAGACCAGAATGCACCAATTTTCTTAAAATGGAGAGATGGATGTGAGGGGTTTGCTTTTAGTAACTCGAAATTCTTTTTCGATATCTTCTGGACAGGACTGGGCAGGTTTTCAAGGCATTTCCAGAAACGCGCTGTTGTGCGATGCACCTAAAGTTCTCTAAGTTTATTTGTTGCCTTTGCCTCACGTGCTTCTTTTAGTAAAAAGTCCAATTTTCCTGAACCTGAATCTGCTGTGATTTGTGCATCCCACTTTTGCCAGTCTTTTTCAGAAAACCATTGTCTCAATAAAACATAGTCATCTTCAGATAAGGTGTCAATGGCTTGTTTTATTTCTTCAACCTTTGACATTTTTCACTCCCTTCAATGTATTTAATGCTTATAGTATACATCATTTTAGGCTAACGCTGAACTGTGCGGTGGCGGAACGCCATCCGCACGAGTGATTTGATTATGCGCTCTTTTGCTGCTGTGAAGCATACCAATCTATGAGCCCCCGAATCATCTTCTGATACGACGTACGCTGTTCTTTTGCTTTCTTCTTGAAAAATTCTATGCTCGATTTATTAAGGGAAATAGTAATTTTGACGTTTTCTTCCTTCAAAGCCAGCTCTTCGGGTTTAGGGAGAAAATCCTTGATGATTCTCAATTCGCCCATTGGTTCTTTAGTGTATTTTATTTTGGTCTTCATATATCCTCCCTCCTTTTCTCCAATATCCAGCCCCATAAATACGGATAATTTTGCCACGATAGGTAAACCTTACCGTCATAATTCCTTCTCCGACACGCTCAACGCAATAAAATCTATCTTCTTTCCCGCTATGTGAGACATCCTCGACTATCACACGGTGAGGGTCAAGAAAAGCGTGTTGCGCCAGAGAGAATGGGACATTATGTTTTGCCCGATTTTCCAAATCCTTTGATTCATCCCATTCAAAACGGACTTTAGCCATAAATAAATATACTACAGGTATGGTTTATTAAGCAATATAAATATATGGGTAATAATATGGCATTAAATGTGCATAACGCCTGAAGTAAGCCGCCCGGCCACAGACCTTTGCCAACTCAAACCAGCGTTATTTCGAGTCGGCTTGAGTGATTTTTTATACCGCCATTAGTTCTAATTTTTCTTTAGTTAAGGAAGGCAAGCGAACAGGAGCAAAATAATCCTCCGGGAACAAGTAATCCTCACCAGATTCATCTATAACCCTCAGCTGATGATGCTTTTCTGCTGTCTTGTCGCTTATTACTTCATATATTTTCCGTATCTCCAGTGATGCCTCGTAACCGCGATTGTTAACACAAATCATAAAATGTTTTTTCATGGTTGCTCCGTTACAGATATTTTTTGATTTTGATTTCCTTTTTCCCTATGCCGTGGCCTTCGTACCAATGCACCTCAGCATCCAATACTGTACCATCACTCAACTTTACCCTGCATATTCCCTTTAACTTTCTCCAGTTTGTATTTCCATAAATTCTGTTAAGTCGTTTTAGATTCTTTATCCCATGGCCAGCGGCAATGAATTCAATATTTTTGATTTCTCCAATTATTTTGAAATACATGCCTCAATTTTATCAATTTTTATTATTTATTTCAGGCATAACGGCAGAATTAAGGCGTGCGGTTCCCGCATCGCCTTGAATGATTTGTTGTGTGGTTTCATTGTCGTTTTCAGTATCTATTTGTAATATCGCACAGACTTTCAAGAATACCTTTAACATACTTTTTCCTTATGTCCTCAATTTCAATAAATTCGGCTGCAAATTTATCACGAATATCAGATGGCAATCTTTTAATAAAATTTGGGTCTTTTGCGCATTCGAGAAAATACTCGGCATTTTGCAGGGTGATATTGTTGTCGTAATTCAGATATTCATTTGCTATCTTTTCGTATTCAGTCCATTTTTCGTTAAAGCGATTGAGGCGTTTTTTGTCGGTAGACAACACTTTGAGGAAAGTTCTTCTTGATGAGTCATGCTTGGGAAATTCGGCGATAATAATTTCTTTCAAAGATGATTTGGAATCGGCAAGAGCTTGAATGGCGGACGTGAATTGGTCGCAGAAAATATTATGTTGTTGGATATAATTAGAAACCTGTGCAGCGTGAATATTGCGTCGTCGCGCCAAGAAGTGTTCCCACAACCTGCCAAAAATAAAACCAATAATTCCGCCACCAGAAAGGAATGTAATATTGATGATGGTGATAGGCATTTATTTTATTTCCTCCTTGGTTTTAGCATTGCGGGTTGAGACTTATAATCATTTTATATTTATCATTTACACACAACGACAAGTTGAGCGGTGCGCAATAGTGGGGGCTTGTTTTTTAGCCCCCACTATTGCGCATCCGTCTCCAACGCTTTGTTCGGTGTTAGTTCTTCAGTCTTTCATCTGCTTCTTTGCCGACTTGATAAAGCGTCCAAATGCTCTATCCTTTTTCCGTTTATCCACATAGGACATCTCGTGGTACTCAGATTCCTTCTTAAGCTTCATATAGCTAGAATAGCGTTCTTCACTCAACTCACCATTTGTAACTGCGGTAAGAACTGCGCAGTTAGTTTCCTGTGTATGGCTACAATTTGCATAGTGACATTTCTCGGAAAGTTCAATAAGATCTTCAAAGCCCTGATTAACCCCATCGCTGACACCAAGAAGACCTAGCTCTCGCATTCCGGGCGTATCAATCAACATCGAGCCTTGATTAAGGAAGATAAGCTGCCGACGCGCCGTTGTGTGTGTGCCTTCTCCCGTTCCACTGACGGCATTTGTGTTGAAGGTGTTCTGCCCAATTAAGCGGTTGATGAGGGTTGTTTTACCAACTCCCGATGATCCAAGCAGGCAATATGTTTTTCCTGGGATTAATACTTGTTGGAATTCGTCAAATCCGGATCCATTTATGTTGCTGAGGGCAAAGACTCTGGATATGACGCCAGTCTGTTTGATAGCCGCAAGTTTTTGTTCTAGTTCACTGTGAGAGATCAAATCCGTCTTGGTAAGAATAACAATCGGCTTAACGTGGCCGTCAGCTGCCATTACCAAATACCGATCCAATCTTTTCATATTGAAGTCAAAATGACACGATTGAACAATGAAAGCGATATCTATATTGGCTGCAATCAGCTGGAAATCCACGTTTTCACCAGCGCATTTGCGACGCAAAAACGTTTTTCTTGGAAAAACTCCATGAATAATTGCCTCGGTATCATCGTTATGATATTGCACCGTAACCCAATCGCCCACACATGGCAGGTCAACTGAGGATTCAACTCGAAAATAAAATTTCCCTGCAAGTTCAGATGGAATCTCCCTGAGTTCATTTTTGATAAGATACGAACCACGATCAACCGCTGATACACGCGCTATATCGTGACCATCTTGACGCAAGGCATTAAAATGTGTTTCAAACCATTGATCAAAACCTAGATCTTTCAATTTCATCATATTTTGTCACCGAACATCTATTTTTAAGCGTATTCTACATTTGCTTAAAAGATTATAATTTCTTGGGTTAGTTGTCAATAAATTTACCGTAAAACTTTAGATAGGTGCCTAATAATTCTATATAATGTTGTTATTTTGATTAA
>WSSedA1B3DRAFT_1000564_pt1 | contig 10600 bp, 9 predicted proteins | sample WetSurSiteA1Bulk_FD_9468 | JGI IMG/M metagenome (IMG submission 9468)
GCTACTCCCGCAAATTATTTATTGATCTGTTGATTTATCGATTTATCGATTTAAACCATTCAATCATCAAATCACCAAATCATCAAATAACCCGTGGGGAGAGCAGGATTCGAACCTACGAAGGCATCAGCCAGCAGATTTACAGTCTGCCCCAGTTGGCCGCTTTGGTATCTCCCCTTTACAAATAAACCGGATTATCCGGTTCAAAGGCGTAAGCTTCAGAAATAAAGAACACATCATACCTTTACGAGCCGATGGAGGGATTCGAACCCCCGACCAGCTGATTACAAATCAGCTGCTCTGGCCAACTGAGCTACATCGGCAATACCCTCCAAAATCGGTTCGCAAATGTATAACAATTTATTTAGAACACAAAATTATTTTTTGAATTATAGGCCCCGCAGTTTCTCCTTGTGTTTCAGAATTTGCTGCTTTAAAGCATCCACTACAATATCGGTGGCCTCTTCGAATGTTTTGCTTTGCTTGCGTGCAAACAGGTCATTACCAGGTATATAGATCTTTATTTCAACCACTTTGTTCTCAAGGTCAGGGGTGTTCTCAAGTTTTAAGAATACCTCGGCATTAATGATGTCATCGAAATAACGAGCCAATTTGCTGACTTTTTTTTCAATAAACTTCTCGAGCTTGGTGTCGGCAACAAACCTTACGGCGTTAATTCTGATGTTCATGATTTTTCCTCCTTAGTTTACGCTCTTGGATGAGCTTGTTTATAAACTGATTTTAACTTTTCAAATGTATTGTGTGTGTATACCTCCGTGGCTGAAAGATTGGCATGGCCAAGCAACTCCTTGATCGCATTCAGATCAGCCCCCTGGTTTAAAAGGTGCGTTGCAAACGTATGCCGCAATACATGTGGGCTCCTCTTATCAGCTGTTGTTACAACTGAAAGGAATTGTGTAACGATCCTGTGCACCAGCCGCGGATATAGCTTTTTCCCCGCGCGGGTCAGGAATAGCCATTCTTCCCCGGTACCGGCATGCTCTGATTCCCTGACAAGCAGATATTTCTCCAGAACCTCACAAAAGCTGCGGCTCAGCGGAATTATTCTTTCCTTGTTACGCTTGCCAAGTACCTTTACCTGCTGCTGAGGCAGATCAACGTCAGATACCCGCATGCCGATCAGCTCGGAACGTCTCGCGCCAGTGTTATAAAAGGTTTCAATCATTGTACGGTTTCGAAGTCCGCTGATGTCATCCCCAAAGGAGACCTCGTCGAGCAGGGTATTCATTTGCCTTTCACTCACAAAAACAGGAAGCTTTTTGTCCGTTTTCGGAGTGAGAACCTTTGCTACCGGATTGTTGGCGATTACACCCTCACGTAACAAATACCTGAAGTACGTCTTGAGCGATGAGATTTTACGGTTGGTTGTCCGAGCGGAATTGCCCGATTCCATAAGCTCAACGATCCATCCACGTATGTGGTGATGATCTATCCGGGATTCTTCTGCACTGGTGTCAGATGAACAAAACTGGAAAAACTGCTCCAGATCCTTCTGGTATGATCGGACCGTGTGGGGAGAGTAATGCTTTATATGCTGTATATATTGTAGAAAGTCACCGAAGTGCCTCATAGACTCAGGGATAATATGTTAATCCGACTGATAGGGTATTTTGGATTATCCCTTGCCCGGTAATATTTTTATTCTTCGGCTTGCTGAAGCTGCTGGATGTAAATGGCCCGTTTTACAACTTCACGCTTGCGCATGGACGGTTTCTGAAAAGCCTGTCTTGACCGTAATTCCTTTACCACACCTGTTTTCTCAAATTTTCTTTTGAATTTCTTAAGTGCTCTTTCAATGTTTTCGCCTTCCTTAATCGGTACTATAATCATACTTTAATTTTTTAATGAGCCGCAAATTTATCATTTTGGCCCATATCTACCAAATTTTGCCATTAAAAAAATATTAAGCTGCAATAATCCAAAACAATAACCCGCATCAGTCGGGATGTTTCTAATATTTTAAATTTAGTTAAAAATTCCGTAAATGAAAAGGATACCCTGTTAAAAGAAGTTAAATTGAAAGGTATTTTTTTAGCTTCTCATAATTTTCAGCCGGAAGCAGACCGTTGGCTTTCAGCTCCTGCAGACTCCTGATTTTTCCAACGGATGACCGGTAGAAAATTATTCCCCTGGCATAGTGTTTGCCTATGTAGGGATGCCTGGCAAGATCACTCTCCTGTGCAGCATTCAGGTCTATTTTACGAATGAGGCCGGTATCCGCTATCATGCAGGTAACGACAAGCTGATAAAGACTATCCGATAGCCCATACACTTCGCGGAGTTGCCGGGTTTCGTAATAACCTCCCAAAAGCGATCGGTACCGCACAATACGCCTGGCGAGCACAGGCCCGATGCCAGGCAGTGATTCAAAGTCGGATGAATCCGCAAGGTTCATGTTAAGGGTATTGTATCTGGTCTCCTTTACGTCCGTAAACCGATCATCCTTCGCCCCCCGGATTTTTATCCAGGGCAGAAGCCTTGAATAATCCGCTTGACTTAAGCCGTAAATCTTTTTAAGATCATCCTTCCCGTAAAAATGACCTCCTTGCTTCCGGTAATTCAGGAGGGTCCGGATGACCCTGTCGTTTAAGCCAAGTCGTCTCAGATCTGCGGCAGATGCTTCATTCGGGTCAAAATAAAACAATTCCGGGACAACGGCAAGACTCTCCCGAACTTCCTCCTGCCCGGTATCAGCACTGTCACCAACCCGGTTCAGCTGCTGTTCAAAAGCCAGGAGCTCCTTCTGATAACGCTCCTCCAATGCCGGATCTTCATCAGGCTTTTGCCGTGAGAAATAGAAATTGAAACCTGTGATAACCAGTATCATGATTATCAATATAAGGGTCCCCTTTCTCTCCAGTGAGGAGAAAGTCAAAAAATCCCGAAGCATGTCTTTCATATAAGGTTTTGTTAATTGCCATAACGCTGTAACATCCGCCGCGGGTACCGTAACTTGCACCCTACTTTGTTCTTCTAGAACGGATAACCGATCCCGAATTTCAGGTGCAGATCCTGCAAATCCATATTCCGGAAACCTAACCACCTGTCCCCTTCCTCCAGCGCCGGATCTCGCAATTTGATCCCGAAATCAAGCCGTAGCAGGAAAAACGAAAAATCAAATCTTGCCCCAAACCCTGTGCCGACAGCTATTTCCTTGGGAAAACGTTTCCAGTTAAACTCGGCGCCCGGCCTGTTCTCATCTTCCCTGATATCCCAGATGTTGCCCATGTCGACGAAAAAGGCAGCTCCCATTTTCCAGATCACTTTAAACCGGTATTCAATATTGGCTTCCAGCTTCATATCACCGCTTTTATTCGGATAGTAAAAGACAGAACTCTCTACCGTGTCCGGCTGAACATAAGACCCGGGTCCGATATCACGGGTACTCCAGCCACGCATGCTGTTGGGCCCCCCGCCAAAGTATTTTTTCTCATAGGGCATTGTCATGGAATTGCCGTATGGTACGCCCACACCAACAAACAAATGATACACAAAGGTATTTTGCCTGTCAATGATGTTATAATAACTGAACTCGATATCCCCGCGCATATATTGAAAGTATGGCACATTGAACAGCTCGTAAGGTTTTTCGGAACTCGTTTCGCTGAACAGATTTTTGGCCAGATTCACCAGATTGCCTGCAGATTCAATATTTATCCGGGTGAAAACAAAATCCCTTCTTTTACCAATGGCCTGGTTGTTTAACTCAATGCCGTATCGTGCCATATTTACCATATGGTCCTCAAAGCTGTATCCCAGTGGTGTGTTTTTTATGGAATCAAGGAACTCCGCGGATGAGAGGTTTTCATAAATCTGGACATAGTTCACTTCAATAGGCCACAATGTGTGGGTCAGATATTGATTCCCCTTCCACCGGTAAGAGAAGGAGGTGTTGGCAATGGATCGGGTATAGTCGGGCCGTGATTGGTAATTGAAAGAACCGGAGATCGAGGTTTTGGGAGAATATTTCTTGACAAAGCTCTCCAGTCTGAAAGGAGAAAAGAATTTCGGAAAAACAATACTGGATTCAAAACCAATCTCCTTCATGCTCCGGTACTTTCCTTCCGACCGGTTCTTCAGCGCTTCAATGGCGCCTGTGAATTTCATGTTCAATACTTCGGCCCCCCTGAAAAGGTTCAGGTTCTGATACAACAGGTTGCCCCTTATACCCAGATCACCGGCCGAATTGGTACCTGCCAGTTCGGTCTGGTACGACTGAACCTTTTTTTGTGCCAGCTCGATCCGGCAATCGAGAAATCCTTGATTCCCTGATATGGGAATCGAATCATTCTCCCAGAAAGTAATGTTGGTATACCGTACCAGGTTCAGATCCGAAAGGTTCCTGTAGGTTCTGTTGACATCGCTTAATTTGTAGTACTGACCCGGAATGATATAGCTTGAATTAATGATCACATTGGGCTTCAGGGTTGACTTACCGGTATTCAGAAAATACTGGTTGCGGTAAAATGTAGTATCGAAATCTGGTTTTGGCCTTGCGTTGCCATTACCTGCATCCAGAGAACTGAAATTGGGATATACATAGACCTTGTCAATCAGGTAAGTATGATGATGCCTGGTCTTTGTCCTTGGGTCAGGCTTACCTTCAACAAACTCTTTGATTCTTACTACCAGATCCACGGAATAATCATCGGGATCCAGCGTGGCGTTATAGAAAATATACTCCTTGGAAAAGCGGAAATATCCCTTTTCCTTTAACAGATTTTCAATTCTTATGCGTTCCTGCTGCAGCACATCCTTGTCGAACCGCATTCCCCTTTTTAACAGCGAATTCAGGGTGTCAGGCAGGATAAGGGACACTAGTCCGGTATCTTCAAAGAAATATGAAATGCTTTTAACCTTATACGGATCATTGGCGGTAATATTGTATTTAACCCGCGCATTTCTACCCCTGAACATAACGGTATCCTTGACATCGGCGTGATAATAACCTTTGTTTTCAAGAAACTGCTTGAGCTGTCCCAAACTGCTCGTTGTAAGCCCCGGATTGTAAATCACAGGCTCTTCCCCGATCTTCCTGAGCCAGTTGTGGGGCCATTTTTCTTTATTAATGTCCGAGAGGCTGTAAAGAAACAGGTAAAACCTCAGACCCAGCAATTTTTTGTTTGGCTTTTGGATAACGTAGCTATTCAGCTGATCTTCAGGAATGCTTTTCTGTGCAGTCACCACTTTGTTTTTGCTTAACAGGTAATCGCCTTCAGGCACATACCGGGTGGGCGTACATGAAGCCAAAGCCCATACCAGAAGGACCAGGTAAACCGGGATACTGCTTTTGACTATATAACGAAAGAAAAACAAATGGTGCAAATTTTGAAGTACAGGCAATACCAGCAACTGCGGTTATTTTATTACCTTCGCGCAAAGATAATTTTATTACCCATAATGTGCTAAGCAGGAACAAAATAAAATACCTCAGCTCTTTAAAAATTAAGAAATTCAGGAATGCCCACCAGCAGTTCGTGGTGGAAGGCGATAAGATCATCCAGGAGCTTGTTCAAAATAAAAGTCATGTTATCAGGCACTTAATTGGCACTCCCGCGTGGTTTGCCGGCAACAGTGTAATGCCTTCCCCTTTCATCCAGGAGATCTCCGAGACAAATGCTGCCGATATAAAGCGTATCTCCTCGCTCGAAACACCTCCTGAGGTACTGGCACTGCTCGATATCGCACAACCGATACTGGATCGCGGAGAAGTTCTTTCGTCCATATCCATTGCCCTCGATACCATCCAGGATCCCGGCAACCTGGGAACGATCCTCCGCACAGCTGATTGGTTCGGTATCCGAAATGTATTCTGCAATGATGCATGCGCCGACTGCTTTAATCCAAAAGTCGTTCAAGCCTCCATGGGTGCCTTGTTCAATGTGAAGGTGCATTATGTGAGCTTGCCTGAATTCCTTGCGGAATTGACAAGTCAGCCCGGGTTTGGCATTTACGGCACCTTCATGGACGGGCAGCCTTTGAATGCATGCAAGCCTGAGCAGCCTTGTATTGTTGTCTTTGGCAATGAATCGCGCGGTATTTCCGGCAGTGTTGCTTCCTGCATCAGGCACAGGATCACTATTCCTCCGGGCGGATCAATACACCGGCATGTCGAATCATTGAACGTATCCGCTGCTGTGGCTGTTGTATGCAGTGTTTTTGCCGGTAACTGAACATCGGAAATGTTAATCATGCTATATTTGTCCACTTAACCACTAATATGCGCGCTATGAAAACGAGATCCGTCATGTTGACATTATGTTTGGCAGCCCTGCTGAGTGCCTGCAATAAAAAGCAACCTGCTGAAGGCACTTCGGCTGATACCACTGCTGTTACCCCTGTCGTAACCAAGAAACTCATCACAGCCAGGGTCTATGTAAAGCCCGAAAAGGTGGCCGACTTCATAGAGGCTGCAAAGCTTATGATCGACAGCTCAAGTGCCGAAGCCGGATGCGAGAGCTACCGTCTTTATCAGGATCCGTATAATCCTGCTGATTTTATTTTCGTGGAGACCTGGAAAGATCAGGCTGCCATTGATGCGCATTTTGCCATGCCATACTTCACCGCCTGGGGACCCAAAACAAAGGACTGGATGGCAAAGCCGACTGAACTGAAAATTATGGATGTAGTTGAAGCCAAATAATCGGCAAACGAATTGCTCACCGACCTGATTTGAGACGCCTTGCACTGACAATCATCACCATCCTGCTAGCCGGCACATTTTTGCATTCTCAGGAGAACTTCCGGCTCAGCGGCCACATAAGTGATTCACTGACCCATGAGCCGCTTATTGGCGCCACTGTATATTTAAAAAATGAAGCCAGGGGCACTTCCTCTGATACTTATGGAAATTACAGCCTTGAGGCTGGAAGAGGAACACACTCCCTGGTAGTATCTTATGTAGGATTCCGGACAAAAGAAGTTTCTGTCCAGGTCAGTGGTGATATTGGCGTTGATTTCAGGCTTGCCCCTGAGGTCAAGGAATCCGGGGAGGTAATCATAACTGCAAAAAACCCATCGGGGAACACGGAAAGTGCCAGGACGGGGATGATTGAATTGTCAGGCCGGGAAATCAGGAAAATGCCGGCGCTGATGGGTGAGCCTGATCTTATTAGGGCACTGCGGTCCTCGCCCGGTGTTCAGGCTGCAAACGACGGCAATTCAGGTTTTTATGTACGCGGAGGAAATGTCGACCAGAACCTCATATTGCTCGATAACGCCATTGTTTATAATCCTTCACATGTGCTGGGTTTCTTTTCGGTCTTCAACGCGGATATTGTCAGCAGTGCAAGTCTGATAAAATCGGGTATTCCTGCAAGTTATGGTGGCAGAATATCTTCGGTGCTGACTGTTAAATCTATTGACGGAGACTTTCAGAAGCATACCCTTTCTGCAAGCCTGGGATTGATTTATTCAAAAGTTACCCTGCAGGGCCCTCTGGTCAGGGACAAGCTATCCTATTTCATATCCGTTAGAAAGACCTATGTCAATGAGGTGCTTAAACCCATACTCGGGCTTTTTATGCAAAACGACACCGGAAAAGTATTCAGCGGCAGCGAATATGGGATGTTTGACCTGAATGTCAAACTTACAGCGAAACTGAACAGCCGCAACCGGTTAAGTCTGATGGCATACAAGGGCAGCGACAATTTCAAACTCGACAATCCCGATATCAACTATCAAAGCCATATAAACTGGGGCAATACACTGCTGGCCCTGAACTGGAATTACCTGATCAACGACAGCAGTTACCTTTTAAATTCACTGAGCTTCAGCAATTATGACTTCAATTATCATTCCGATCAGTACATCATGGGAATTAACCTTTATTCCTCCATCAGGAACCTGAGCTATAAGCTTGAATACTCAAGGAATGACTGGTGGAAAGGTTCGCTGAAAGCAGGTCTTGAGGCCCGGTATTACAGGTTCATTCCCAATGAATTCATGCTTTCCATCAACCAGGTCGATTTGAATTATAGTACTTACCAGGATTTGTATGCCGGTGAATTTTCAGTTTTTGCCTCATACGAAAAAGACCTTACAAAAAGACTCAGGGTATATGGAGGTCTTCGGCTTACCAATTACAATCACCTGGGACCTTATGAACATGTCAACAGGACAGCCGAAGGGATTATTTTGGATACAGCAGTTTATGGCAACCTCGAGTCCGTTAAATCCTATGCATACCTTGAGCCAAGGATAACAGCCAGGCTGCAGACCGGGATTACCTCTTCAGTAAAGGCTTCTTATACAAGAAACTATCAGTATATTCATGTAGCTTCGGCCTCCTCCATTACCATGCCCTCCGATATATGGATCCCTAGTACATCCGAAACCCGTCCGCAGTTCGGAGACCAGGTTACCCTCGGATATTACCGGAATTTCAGCGATAATGTCTACACGGCGTCTGTGGAGGGATATTTTAAAACACTGAGGCACCAGGTGGAATTGCTCTATGGTTTGGGGGCATCGCTGCAAGACGTATCCTATGAGAATGGCCTTACCAGTGGGAAAGGATATGCAACCGGTATTGAATTCCTGGTACAGAAACAGCAGGGAAAGTTCACAGGGTGGATTGGATACTCCCTTTCATACAGCGAACGGCAATTCGATGAGATCAATAACGGAAACCCATTTCCGGCCAAATATGACCGGCGGCATGAGATCAACCTCATCGTCAATTACCGGCCGGGCAACCGGTGGGATTTCTCGGCAGCCTTCATCTATGCCACCGGGAATACCATGACGGTGCCAGTTCAGCTTTACCTGCTGGGTGGAAACATCATGACCGAATATGGCGAGACCAACGGTTTCCGGATGCCCCCATACCACCGGATGGATTTGTCGGCGACCTATACCTTTAAGCCAAAACGGAAATTCGAATCGAGCCTTAATTTCTCTGTTTTCAACGTATACAACAGGGCCAACCCGTTTCTGATTGTTTTTGATATTCAGGGTGATATTGTACAGGATCATAGTCTTTCCGTTTCTGCCAAACAAATTTCAATTTTTCCCATAATCCCTTCCGTATCGTGGAACATTAAGCTGTAAGATATGAATGATGATAAAGAAAAGATCCGTTTACTTGCCTGTTGGGGAACAGCCATTTTGCTTTGCCTTGTTTCAGCCTGTGAAAAGGAGCTCGAGCTTGACATGCCTGAAACTCCATCCAAACTGGTTGTGGAAGGCTGGATTGAGAACGGGCAATATGCGGAGATCCTGCTGACCCACACAGCCCCTTATTTCTCCGCCATCGACTCAAGCACATTGCCTGATTTTGCAGAAACACATGCCAAGGTGACCCTTTTTTCCGAATCTGATCATGAGATTCTGACCCTGAAGCCGAACCAGGCGTATTTCCCTCCTTATGTTTACAGGAGCATCGATATGAATGGCGAAGCAGGAAAGACATATTCCATTGAAGTCATCCTGGACGGGGATACGATCACCGCCGTTACAACAATCCCGGAGCCGGTTAACCTTGATTCGGCATGGTTCGAGCCTGATCCCGGTATGGACGACAAGGGAAGGCTCTGGATCAGGTTGACAGATGACGGAAGTACAGAAAACTTTTACAGGATACTTTATAAAAGGAAAGGAAAAGACAGCCAGTTTGTTTCGACAAATATTTCTACATTCAATGATGCGCTTTTCAACGGTGAAACAGTTGACCTGGGTTTCCTTCGGGGATACTCGAGCATGATTACCATGGATACTGAAAACTATTTTGAGGCGGGGGATACCATCAGTGTCAAGTTCTGCAGTATCGACAGAGAACAGTTTGACTTCTGGAATGTATACCAGAGCGAGGTTCTGGCTTCATCCAATCCGCTTGCGACCAGCAACAACCAGCTGAAATCAAATGTACGGGGAGGTCTGGGGATCTGGTCGGGGTATGGGTCGACCTATTACCTGGTATACGCAAAAAAGAAGTAGGGACGTAAAATCTTACGTCCCTACCTGAAAAAAACACAACTACCAAATTTTATTTGCTCGTAGGACCGATATATTCAAGGTTCAGATCGTATTCGGCATTCAGCTGGTCGATGAAATTGTTCACCGATGTATAGAAATTATCCAGTTCGGTATCTACATATGTTTCGACATCCACGGCCGAACCATCTGCATATACAAAACGCATATCCAGGTAGTACTCGGTTACATCAGAATAGGAATCGTAATAGGTGTCAACATAGGCTTCGGCTTCTGCAATCTTTGTATTGGAATCGCGATAGATCACGATAAGATTTGCATTTGCATTGATGATATCGGCCATAGCCTGATAGTACTCCTCTTCGGATGATATGTCCTGGTTTTCTTCCAGTGCGCGCATGCCATCACCCAATCCCTTAATATTCACCTCGCCTAACACCTGCAGGTTCATAATGATGACATGGGCATTGGCGTTATTGATAATATTTTCAATGTATGTACCGTTTTCGGTATCGTTGTTCGCAATATTATCTTCACTCCAGTTGCCATTGGCTGCAATATAGGTTTCAAGCAGGATATCCTCATTGAACTTAAGGGTGTTTCTCCAGGAAGCATTGCTGTATGGACTGTGTATGGCTGTTGTGGT
>WSSedA1B3DRAFT_1000568_pt1 | contig 10584 bp, 10 predicted proteins | sample WetSurSiteA1Bulk_FD_9468 | JGI IMG/M metagenome (IMG submission 9468)
TGTATAACACCTACAGAAAGACCAAGGAAATGATAAATAGGACCCATCCACTGGCTATCCCTCTTTGCAAGATAATCATTTACGGTGACTATATGGACGCCTTTTCCTTCAATTGCATTGAGATAGACCGGAAGAGTGGCAACAAGGGTTTTCCCTTCACCTGTCTTCATCTCGGCGATCCTGCCTTCATGGAGTACAATCCCGCCGAGTATCTGCATATCAAAGTGCCTCATGTTCATTTTTCGCATGGACACTTCACGCACTAATGCGAATGCTTCAGGGAGTAGGTCATCAACGGTTTCACCACCCTCAAGTCTTCTTTTGAATTCCTCTGTCTTTTCCTGAAGCTGTAAATCCGAAAGACCTGTTACGCTGGATTCAAGAGAGTTGACCTTTTCCATGATTGGCCATAATCTTTTGAGTTCACGCTCATTCTTTGTGCCAAAAACCTTGCTAAGTAATGTTCCGATCATAGATTATATAATAGATTAAGGGGGTTTTTATTTCAATAATTCAGAAGGAAATAAAAATAATCAGAAGGTGTTATGGACATATTAAAAATGACCGTCAATAATATCTTCTATCATATCTCAGGAATGAACCTTGCCAGAAAAAGAAAATACATGTTACATTGTGTTTATGAAAAAGACTGTATTTATATACACCTTCGGATGCCAGATGAACGTCCATGACACAGAAAAAATGTTTGGGGTTCTGAAAAAAGAAGACTACTACAAGACTGATAACTCAAACAAGGCTGATCTCATTATATTCAATACTTGCAGTATCAGACAAAAAGCCGAGCAGAAATTTTACAGTGAACTCGGCAGGATCAAATCATACAAAAAAAACAGGCCGGATCTTAAAATAGCTGTTGCAGGATGCATTGCGCAGCAGGAAGGAAAAAAAATCCTTAAAAAGGCACCTTATGTGGATTTCGTATTCGGTCCTCAGAATATACATAAGCTTAGAGACTTTATATCAAGTTCAAATGGACCTGTTTCTGTTAGTGATAATCCCGATTTGGCCTTAATAGACCTTCCGGTTCAGAGAGAAGCCGGTGTTAAGGCATGGGTTACTATAATGTACGGATGTAATAATTTCTGCAGTTACTGTGTAGTTCCCTATACAAGGGGCAGGGAAAAATCCAGGCCAAGTGAACACATCTATGCGGAAGTATCGGAAATTGCTGAAAAGGGGTATAAGGAAATTACCCTGCTTGGTCAGAACGTCAATTCTTATCAGAGCGATGTAAGTTTCCCCGGACTTTTAAAAAAGTTGAACAGAGTAGGGGGGATAGAGAGAATAAGGTTTATGACCTCTCATCCCAAGGACCTTTCCCTTGATCTTGCAGATGCAATTGCAGAATTGCCTAAGGTATGCGAACATATCCATCTTCCCTTGCAATCCGGTTCAGACAATATCCTTAAACGCATGAATAGGGTATATTCCTATGATATATACAGAGATAAGGTTATATTACTGAGGGAAAAAGTCCGCGGCATATCAATAACTTCTGACATAATATCAGGCTTTCCCGGTGAAACAGAAGAGGATCATATCAGAACACTAGATGCAATGAAGGAAATGGAATTTGACGGCATATTTGCTTTCAAGTTTTCTCCAAGACCGGGGACAGCAGCTGCCGTAATTGAGGGCCAACTCCCGGAGAATATTAAATCTGGGCGTCTCGCTGAAATATTAAGTCTGCAGGACGAGATAACATTGCAAAAAAATCTTCTTTTTGAGAATACCCAACAGGAGATACTTATTGAAGGCGTCAGCGACACAGATAAAAGCAGACTTGCCGGAAGGACAAGGACAAATAAAATTGTCACAATTCCTGAAACAGAAACGTCAAAGGGAACAATCATAACAGTCGAAATAAGAAAGGCCAGGAAACATTCTCTTGAAGGAATAACTCTGAAATAATGAGAGTCTCTATCCTGACACTTGGATGCAAGGTTAACCAGGCAGAAAGTTCATTTATAGAATGCAACCTCATTAATCTCGGATTTTCCATCGTAAACTTATCAGAGGAACCCGATTGCTGTATTGTAAATACCTGCACAGTAACATCAAAGAGTGATTACCAATCGAGACAGCTTATAAGAAGGGCTATTAGGTCAGGTGCAAAGGTAATAGCAACGGGCTGTTATTCTCAACTGAATCCTGATGAAATAAAAAAGATTGACAGTGCAATAGAAATTATACAGCATAGTGATAAATACAGTATTATCAATTTATTAACTGGCCATAATGGAAGCAGTAATTTAACTTATTCGAGCAGATCCAGACCATACGTTAAAGTGCAGGATGGGTGTAATGGTTCATGTTCATACTGCATTGTCCCAAAAGCGAGAGGAAAATCACATAGCATGACTGCTTCTGATATAGCAGAAACAGTTGCTGAGTTCTCGCTGTGCGGCTACAAAGAGGTTATCCTTACAGGAATTCATCTTGGATCATATGGTTATGACTTAAAACATAAATTAAAACTTTCAAATCTACTCATAACCATTTTAGAAAAAACAAATATTGAAAGAATAAGACTCAGTTCAATCGAAGTAAACGAGGTGGATAATGATCTAATTTCATTACTTAAAGAAAAACGCGTATGTTGTCATATGCATATCCCTCTTCAAAGCGGCGATGACAGAATCCTGAAGCTTATGAACAGAACGTATAAGGCAAAGGATTTCCATCATATAATAGAGAAAATTCTGGGAAACGTCCCTGATATTGCCATAGGAACTGATGTTATAGTCGGGTTTCCGGGTGAAGGGGAGAAAGAGTTCTCAAATACCAGGCATCTGCTTGATACATTACCGATAACATATATTCATATATTCCCTTTTTCACCGCGACCAGAAACGTTAGCTTCTAAGATGGGCAACCAGGTTCATTCTATGATAAAGAAAGAGAGATTTACCGAGTTGAACGCACTTAATATAAAGAAAAGGAAAGCCTATCTGAATCAGCAGCCAGGCAAAACCCTTGATGTCATTATTGAAGAACATGGTCCGGAAAACACATCTATCGGGACATCGGGCAATTACCTGAAGGTAAGGCTGTATACAAAAGAATATTCGAAAAAATCCCTAGTGCAAGTAAGGATTACCGGGGTTGAGAAGAACATGTTGCAGGGGATTCCTATAGGAAACCCATAACATATTATAAAGATAGAATATTTTCTATGCCTAAAACCTAATCAAAGCTGCTCGATCCTATAATTTTCAAGGAAAGACACTCTTATTAAACAGAATTAATAACATATTATTAACAATGCTTGTTGATACATAATGTCTGATAAGATATATTATGTTAAATTATATTAAAGTGGTTATATATTTCATGGCCTGTTTCTTTGTTCGTATTCTTTTTTCAAATTGAGCTTTTTTTAGTTCGTAAATCATCCGCCCTATTTCAGGGCCTGTTTCTATACCTGAAATAGCGGTAATCTCTCTTGAATTCATCAGTCCTGCCCTCCAAATCAATTTAAATCGCCTGTAATCATCAAGGAGGTCCAACCTGCCTGTCAGAATCAGAATGTCTATTATCGCTTCCTTACAACACGTGAAGAGATCAAATAATTCTCCCTGCAGATCATATCTGTTGCCAATCAAATTAATTCCCTGAAGAGTCAGTATTATCCTCTTTTGTACGATATTGCTCAATCGCAGTTGTTTTATGTCTATATTTGAAACGTTTTTTTTATTTTTTATCAGAAGATCTAGGCATAATAATCCTTTGTATGTAAGGTTTTGAGAAAATATCCTGTTAAGGATAACTTTAATTTTTAAAGGAAGAACCTTAAGTATGCCCTTTTCAAGCTTAGACATTTCTCTAATGTTATGCTCTAACTGACTTGATTGAATAGGTAATATTGAAGATAGAACACCGTCGTGAAATGCTTTTTTTAAGTACTTTGAAGCCTTCTCAGAGTTTAACAAATGGCTAAATTCTAAAGTGATTCTTTCAGGTGAGACTTTAATTATATTATTTTGCAGTGTTTTTATATAGTTATGAGTACTGGTATCTATCGAACCATTTATCTGAGCTGCAAAGCGGTAGGCCCTTAAAATCCTGAGAGGATCTGCAATAAGATTGTCTTTAGAGATACAACGAATTATTTTCCTTGTTATGTCTGCCGCACCATTGTATATATCTATCATTCCTTCTTCGGGTGACCACGCTATTGCGTTTATGGTAAAGTCTCTTTTTGACAAATCTTCTGTCAATGATCCCTGGGGTTCTGAAAAATCGAATGTTAAACCTTCCCTGAAACCAAGCCTTATGAATCCTTCTCTTTTGAATTCGATTATAGTGCCACCAAAAATATCTTTGATGTCCCTAACGAAAGTTTTCAGATCTCCATCCACGATATAATCCCGGTCTGATGAACGACATCCCATAAGTGTATCTCTTATATATCCACCGACAAGGTAAACCTCCCTCGCCCTTCCCTTTTCAAATATGACGGAATTGTACCTGTCCTTCAATATACGATTTTTGAGCTGTTTATCGGTAAGTTTCATATTGAGTTTTCATTGCTTTTTATATTGTTCTAATTCTTCCTTTAAAGCCTCTATTTCTTTTTTTAATTGCACCATCCTGAGTTCTCTTCCAACTGCCATTTCATAAAACTCCTCGAGCTCTTTTACTCTTTTTTTAATTTCTTCCTCTGCTTTCTTTCGCTCAGTAATATTCCGTCCGATACAATATACCAAACCTTCTTCCGGTAATGATGTAGCTGTCCAGGAGAATATTCGTGTTGATCCATCTTTATGAATCAGGCGATTTTCATAATCGATGTTCTGTTTACCAGAAGCTAATAAAGCAAAATAATCTTTATAATTATTTTGATAATCATCAGGTGAAACAATTTCAAAAAGAGACTTTGTAAGTAGTTCTTCTTTTGAATAACCCAGTGTTCTTTCCCATGCAGGATTTATGTATTTAAAATAACCGGTTGAATCTGCAACGCTGATAAGGTCTTGCGACATATTGAGTATCCTGTCCCGCTCTTTTTCAGCCATAATGCGCTCGGTGACATTTCTTGCAGCACCAACTATACCGAGAACGTTTCCCATATTGTCTTTCATTGGCGATTCATCTATTTCAAGCAATACTTTGTTTCTATCCTTTTTATATAGCTCTAATAAATAAGGCGCTTGCTTCTCTCCTGTCTTTAGTGCAGTTTCAGTGATTTCCAAGCCTGTTTTGTTGATCGGGTTTTCAGTAAGCAGTTCTGTCCACTCTATCATCATTTCCTCAGGAGCATATCCAAGAATCTGTTTTGACTGGGGACTCACATAAGTAAATACATGGTCGGCATTATGTACATAATAGATCTCATTGCTATGTTCAATTATGTTCCCGAGCTTTTGTTCGCTTTTTCGCAGATCTTCCTCGGCACGCTTCCACTCAGAGGTATCAAATGCTAGAACAATTTCAGCCTGCCTCCCTGTAAAAGTCATCGTATGAGAAATGATTTCTACATAGATTAGATTGCCATCCTTCTTGATGTGTCTCCATGTACCGGCTATATCAAGACCTTTCGTAACTTTTGTGATATTTTCAAGAAGAGCTGGAATATCTTCGGTCGGGCGAATATCTTTGATGGTCATAGAAAGAAATTCTTCCTGCGAATAACCGTAATGCTGTATAGCCGCATCGTTTACATCAAGAAAAGCGAGTGTTTCAAGATCATAAATCCACATAGGATGCGGGTTGGATTTATAAAAATTATCGTATATTTCCTTGAAATCCCTTAATAAACTTACAATTTGAATATTTTCTGAGCTTAATGCTTTAAAAAGGGCAAGCTCTTCTTTCAATTCATTTAATTCATTGATGAGTTGTTCTTTTGTTTTTCCCTGATCATTCATCCTTTTTCCGTTTCTTGTTTACGACATTTAAGCATTAAAGAAAACCTTTTTACAATCTTTTGCTTGATAATTTGATGTTTAAACAAAAGAAAATTATAGCAATTTCTTTTTTGTTTACCAGAAAGAAACAAACCTTAAATTTTTCTATCATCTCCGGCGGATTTTTACCTTCTGGAACGGTATAAAGCTATCAGTTTCTTCACCGCTATGGGAAAGATTCCGATGAGTGCAAATGAAACGATCAGGCTCGGGGAGAAAATACCTTTAACGGACTCAATCTTCGCCAGTTCTTTTCCTGCGTTCACAAACACCATGGTTCCGGGCAGCATTCCTATCTGCGATACCCAATAGAATTTGAAAAGGGACATTGTCGTAAGTCCCATAGTGAGGTTGATCAACCAAAAGGGAAATACTGGGATCAAACGCAGGGTAAAAAGATAAAATGCCCCTTCTTTTTCTATTCCCTCATTTACCTTTTTAACCCTGTCCCCGAACTTATTCTGTATCCAGTCTCTTAGAAGAAATCGGGAAGCAAGGCATGCCAGTGTAGCGCCAATAGTGCTTGCGAAAGAGACTACGATGGTCGCTGTCCAGAAACCGAACAGAGCGCCTCCGGCAATACCTAATGGGGAAGCTCCGGGCAAAGAAAGAGAGGTGGTAATGACGTAGATAAGAAAATAGCCGGTAATGACCATGAGCATATGGTTTTCATAGAGGGACTTAAGCGAATCCAGCGATCCCTTCAAATACGAAAGAGTGAGATACTGGTCGAGGTGAAAAATCTTCACCGCCACAATTACCCCAACAATAACGAGCAGAATGACGACTTTCTTTATCTTCATTCTTGCGCTATTCTCCTAATGCCTTTTTCATTCTTGGCACAAATTCTTTTCCGGGAACATAGTCTACTATCTGTAACTCTTTTATTTCATTGCCGCCGGAATCAAGGAATAGCACAGTCGGGACACCCTTCACATCATATTGTTTCAGCAGTTGCAGAACATCCGGATTGGCCTCTTTTGTCAGATCAACCTTAATCATACTTAATTTTGCAGATTCTTTTACTACATCCTTGTCATGAAATGTCTTTTTGTCCAATTCTCTGCAGGGCGTGCACCAGTCTGCATAAAAGTCAATGATTATCGGTTTTTTGGCAGCTATTGCTTTCGTATACGTTTCCTGGGAATATGGCTGCCAGGACACCCCTGGTCCACGTAAAAGAACAGTACCCGCGAGCAAGAGAGATAACCCTATTGCAAAAACACCGACTGTTCTTTTTATCATGACGAACGTCCGCGCTGTTTTCCCTGTTTTACTTATGAAACCTAAATGAACTCCTGCAGCCAAAGCAATAAAAGCCAGTATGAACGTTCCTGTATCATGGCCCGGTATGAGTGGTTTAACAAAATACACAGCCATGGCAAGCATAATCCATCCGAACAAAGTCCTAATCCATATCAACCACTCACCGGAGCGTGGAAGCTTGCTCAGATTTCCAGCAAATATCGACAGAATAAAGAGAGGCAATCCAAGTCCAATGCTAAGAGTGAAGAATATGAGAAAACCGTACAGAGGGTCTCCTTTCTGAGCAACCATTGTCAGAAGGCCGATAATAAATGGCCCTATACAGGGAGCAGCAACGATACCGAGTGTCAGTCCCATAAAGAGTGATTGGNCATAGCCTGTATGTGATTTTGATACTGCAGAACTCAGGAAACCTGGCAGCCGGAGTTCCCATAATCCGAAAAAGTTAAGCGCCATGAGGAACAGAACTGATGCGACAAAAATGAGCACGGCAGGATGCTGAAGGAATGAGCCCATGAGCCTGCCGGTAAAAGCTGCTGAAACTCCAATGGCTGAATTCATGACCGATAGCCCGAGAATATAGAGAAGGCCATGGAGAAGAAGATAGCCCTGACGTTCACCCGTTTCACTCCGACCTCCAAAATAGGAGGCGGTAATGGGGATCAGTGGATACACACAGGGAGTAAGATTAAGGGCTATTCCCCCTAAAAAAACTCCGAGAAGTGTTAGGATCAAGCCTGTGCCAATACCAGTTGAAATACCTTTCTGTCCTCCGGACGCTCCATAAGATGCGCGGCCTGCCTCAAGAGGCAACCCCATTTCCTTCCATGTCGGAAGACCCTGAGCAAAACGGTATACATTTTTATATCCGAGTTTGACAGCCAAACTGGCTGCACCGTGACTTCGCACTCACGTTAGGCCGTCTCAGTAAAAGACTATTTTCTTGTTTTTTTCTGGACCGAGAAGCTTTTTTATGTCAGACCGCATCATGGGAGAGTATTGGTTCCACCAGGTTGGAGCAAAATCAATATGAAGGGCCCCCTTGATATGTTGCATCTGATACGACCACTCTTGCCTTACATCTACAAGGGAAAAAACAGTTGAATCTTTTAGATATTCCCCCTTGAGTTCCTCAGGTGAGATAAGCTGATACCCTCCCTTTTTCGCTTCAGCAGCGACCTTGTCCCAGGCGTTTGCAGGATTTTGAGTTTCTGATTGTGCTTGAGCAGCAAAAATCAGGAAGAGGAAGAACGCAAAACTTATTTGTACTATTTTCCTCATAGCATCCGCACCTCCATTGTCTCCATTAAGAGAGTTTTCCCAAAACAGCTTTTTCTATATCCCCAAAAGAGGCTTCGCTGCCAAGTATTTTGTCATTAACAGCTATATTAGGTGGCTTGATGTCATCTCCCTTATGACCGAAACCAAGAAAACCGGAATAGACCGTTTCCACCTCAACATCATCAGGATATTTTTCTTTGACTTGCCCGGCCAAAGCACAGAGATTTGTTCAACGTTTGCCGGCAGGACGGTTGGAATAAACTGTTATTTTAACCATAACAAATCATCTCCTTATCAAAACTTAGAAGCAGACAAGTTTATCGCTCGTCATAACCATTTCGTACAGGTCTTTCTGGCTGCCTTTACGGCAGAACTCATTTTCTTCCAATCCCCTGAAGCCAAGACACTTGCCGCACGCAAGCAATTTGCCGTCGCTCAGGACAAAAGTTTTCGCCAGCTCTTTGATATTAAACTTTTCCGAATCACAGCTCTCGTATTCGACAGCCTTTGCGTGCATAAAAATCGAGACCTCGTCGTTCACATTTGTATTCATACAGAGATTTGCAAAACGGAAGGCGTTCCAGATTGTCTCCGGATCGCCTGTCGAAATTAGAATACCGATTTTCATTTCATCCTCCTTAATGTTTATTGAAGTGAAAGACTATCTTTTGCGTTGACTTGGGTAAGTCCCTTTCTTAGTCACGGGGCAACACGCAGGTCTTGGCAATGTCTCATGGTAATCCTTTCCCAGCAGTGCCAGAAGATCGGGGACGAGCGGGTCTATAAGAAAATAACATCTCAGCCTTCCATCAACATAATAGTCAACAATTCCGGATTGTCTGAGAATGGACAAATGCTGGGATATATTTGGCTGTCTCAGTTCAAGAAAGTCCTCAAAATCACTTACACACTTTACCCCTTTTACCAACTCCTCAAGGATTCGGATTCTTACAGGGTGGCTAATAACCCTCAAAAGCTCAACCTTCTGACCTAATGAAATCATATTCAATCTCCTTTAATATATTCATGATTTAATATATATCAGTAATAGAATACATTGTCAAGAGAAATATTTGTTTTATTGACCTTTGCCTTTTTGATGTTTAATAAGTCTTACTTCGGAATATTTTCTTGGTAATGTATCTCTTAAAAAAGATACCGAAAATGCGGCAAAATGATGACAATTTTATGACAGTCAATTAAAGCGTTCATCAGTTGCAAAACCGGCTACATAGACTCCTGATACAGTCTCGTAAAAGAAAATCTGAATCATTACAATCTTAGCATAAACATGAAAAGCTGCTTTTGCAAAACACATTAAAAGGAGGCTTTATGATACGGTTGGTTACCTGTATTAAGAGAAAGGAAGGGATATCGCCAAAAAAATTCAGGGAGTACTGGAATGATCCTCAATTCGATATCCTTTTTGAAAGGCTTTTTACCCTCTCGAGCCATTCAGGGTCATACGCAAACTAACGTTGCAAGTAAGCGCTAACATAAGGATCATGCAGGCAAGAAAAACCTTAAAACCCTATGATGCGGTTGTTGAATGGTGGTTTGAGAGCGCAAACCATTTAGCGCCGTTCCTTGCAAAGCCTGAAGCACACGCAGCAATCAAAGAAATTATGGACTATCAAAGCCATTTTGTAGATTTTAATATGTCTCCATCCTTTTTCACAGAAGCATGAGATTCGCATATGCATAAGAATCTCCTTCTTCTCAAATGAAGACTATCCATTAAGAATATCTGACAGCTTCGATAGAGTTTTATTTAATCAACTTATCTGACGACAATTGAGATATCATGGTGCTTATGAACGATTTGATCAGTTCCTGATCATTGGCCAATATGACTGTTTCGGATTGAGTAGACCATATAAGCTTTTCAGTTGCAACATCGTAAAGGTTTGTTTCAATATAGACATACTCATCCTCCACCACATAACCTGGGGAATAAGCATGTCCATAGTAACTGCCCCATCTTGAATAAGATCCCGGCACTGCGTATACCTGCCCCGGCACATATGTCCGCTGCATTTCCCTGCTGAGCGGCCGCGTAATGAGAACGCTATCTGCTCCTGACTCTCTGGCTTTTGACGCTATGAAA
>WSSedA1B3DRAFT_1000569_pt1 | contig 10584 bp, 11 predicted proteins | sample WetSurSiteA1Bulk_FD_9468 | JGI IMG/M metagenome (IMG submission 9468)
CCCCGCCATGACGATCCACAGGTCATCCGTCACCCTGACCCTGACCTTGCTGGCGCGCGCAGCGGGGCAATGCGCGTGTCCTCCACGCGCTTGACGTCGATACCGGCGTGGCGCGGCTCGGCAGGGTCCGCTTCCCCGTGTCCTGCCATGCGGCCGCTCAGAAGGAGCTCGAGGTGGCGATAGCCTACTAGCATTCACTGCAGCAGGACCTCGCGGCCCGCAACAAGCCGCCATGCGTTCGCCGCGGCGGGCAACGCGAACCGGGCTATCGCTTTGGGATGCATATCGTGCCGGGGGCATTCACCGATGATTACCAACACACAGTCTGGAACGAACGTGCATGAGGTAGCGGACGAGATCTACCGCATCAACACGCCGTTCATCATCGAAGGCGCCGGTGGGTTTTCGTTCAACCAATACCTCGTCGTAGACGATCAGCCGCTGCTCTTTCATACGGGCCCACGCCGATTGTTTCCCCTGGTGCGCGAAGCGGTGGCAAACGTGCTGCCTGTCGAGAAGCTGCGCTACATCGCGTTCTCTCATGTGGAGGCCGACGAGTGCGGCTCGTTGAATGAATGGCTCGCCGCGGCCCCACAGTCCATCCCGCTGTGCGGCAGCGTGGCCGCGATGGTGTCGATCAGCGACCTCGCGGACCGTGCCCCCAAACCGCTGGCCGATGGGGAGCAGCTTCTCCTGGGCAAGCACATTGTTCGCTGGCTCGACGCACCACACCTGCCGCACGGCTGGGACTGCGGCTTTCTGGCAGAGGAGCGCACCGCGACGCTGCTATGTGGTGATCTGTTCACGCAGGGCGGCGCCGAGCTCCCGCCGCTCACGGAGTCGGACATCCTGGGTCCAAGCGAGGCCTTCCGGGCAAAGCTGGACTACTTCTCACACACAAGGCACACGCGTCTGATCCTCGAGAAGTTGGCCTCGACCAACCCGACAACGCTGGCTTGCATGCACGGTAGTGCGTGGCGTGGCGATGGGGCCGGCCTCCTGCGGGCCCTCGCCGATGCCCTGGCTGCGTAACCTACGCCGTATCGGGCTCGCGTAGCACGCTATCCACCACGACCGTGGCGAAGTAATCCGGGCCGCTCAGAGCTGAGCATCGAGGCTAGGGCGGTCGGCTCATCGTCCACGATCAGAATGGTGGGNCTTTCGAGCACGGCAGGTATGCCTNCGTCGCGGCCGCTGGGGGACGTCCGCCGCGATTCAGCCGATCGTTGTACGAATTACGACGTAGAGCCGGCCATGCGGCGGAGNATGGCCGCTACGCCTTTGTCCTTGCGCTAGTGCTTGCGCTTGCCGAATCCAGGCACTGCCGGCGAATAAAGGTTTTTATTAAACTTATAAGGATATATTTTGTTCGTCTTAAGCTCATTGATGATATCAGTGACACTTATTATTCCCTCGACTTTGTCGACTCCGAACACAACGGCATGTCTCGTATGGGTAGCCGACATTATCTCCATGCAGTCATCCAGTGAGCTCTCTTTATTAATATTAATAAGTTTACGGTTAATCGCTCTCTCAACCGGCTCGTCTAAAGATATCGATCCTTTAACTGATATATGCTCAACAAAACCCCGCTCGGTAAAAAGGCCAACAAATTGCCCATTCTTATATACGACTAACAGGCCGATTTGATCGGCGACCATCATTTTTAGCGCATCGCGAATGGAAGCACTCGCCTCGATGGAGTAAATGCGTTTGTCATCTTTTCTTTCAAGAATGTCGCTAACTCTCACGATCGGACAAGGCTCTTCCTCTGCGAGGTCAAGCTCCTTGCTGCACTCCTTGAGCGACGCGATGAGCAATAACGAGGTCTGGTCAAAAACACCGCCAGGACTCAACAGTGCCATCGCCCGAGTTGTTTCCCCAGCATTCCCGCATTGGGCCACTTCTGCAGCCGCGCGATGAAAATGTTCGTGTCTGGAGCACATGGCTTCGAAGGAGGCAAGATTGTTATACTTGAGGCCGTGACTATATATCCAGGCGCCAAGCTCGCAAGCATGGCAATTCCCGATGTCTGAAGTATCTATAACAGCACCTTCAATAATTTCCTTTGTTATTCGTAGTCGCCAGCGAGTGTGAAGATCGATCGCTTGCTCAAATATGTTCATGTCAATTCCCGATAGCCAAATAGCGGAGCTCGATCCGCGATGTTTATATGTGATCGCGCCAAACCCATTATTTGTGCTGATGGATTGGTCATTCGATTGGACGCCCCTAAACAATAGCCGACATCCCTCGCATGACAAGGACAGGCGTCAGAGCCAACCTCGGCGTGACACCCAGGGGTCCGCTTGGTGTCGGACTCGGCCCGTCGTCAGCGCGGCACGGAGCGCTCGGCGTGGCGCGCCGCCATCGACGCGCGGAGCACCGATGAGGGGGCCAGCGAGGCAGACACCGCGATGGCTATCCCTGCTGACGGGTTAGTTCCAGCACCGCGGATTGCCTGGTCCGCCAGCCCAACGGAAACGACTGATCGGCCTCGAAGCCGCGGGAGGGAGCGGTCCCCTACTTCGAGACGCCAATGACCTCCATCATCCCGGTCTTGGTCGGATCCTGCGGCAGCTTGTAGGTGCCGCGCCCCGTTGGGACGAAATAGAAACACCTTGCTTCGGTCGTGCCCTGCCACGTGATGCACATCTGTCCGTCGGGCCTGACTTCCCACGTGCCAGTTTCCTGGAACCCGCGATGATAAGCATCAAGGAAGGTTCGCGTTACCTTGCCACCCGCGTCGTACTGAAGTAGTTGTCCTGCTGCCTTTGGATCATCGCCGCGCTGGGTTACCTTGCTGCCGGTGACTAGGCTGACCACCTCCTCCCTGCTCAGTGGTTGAGCCGCTTGAGCGGTGCCGAGAAGACCGATAACTGCGACCGTAACAGCGGCGATACAACGTCTGCTGGTCGTCATTGCCGTGCCCTCATGCGTCCCGGTGACAGCCCATGCCAAGCGACTATGGGGAAGTCTGGCGTCGCCGGGGCAAACCGTGTTGATGCCAGTCAGTGTTCCGGCGAGTGGATCGTGGTGAGGACCGCCGGTACGCCGGGCAATCCTCCAGCCGCGAGCGAGTTTTGGAACCACGGATCCGGGTCGTACAACGTCTGGCGGAGAAAACCGACAAACTTCTGCCACGAAGCCGGCGCAGACTCGTCGTGAGCCCTTCGAGCCGCCCCACTTGCCGGCTTACCGCCGCTTCTGCCCCTTCGTCCACGAGGCCGATGTGCTGGACGCGTGGTGCCAGCTCACGATCGGCGGTGTTCTGCTGTCGACACCCACGCTGAATCCAGCGCGTCGCTCTCCATCACTGCACATCACGTAATCCAAGCGCCAACATACCGGGCCGTACGTTGCCCCTGCGCGAACTGAAGATTTCCCGTAGCGACACCCCCCGCGAGCTGCGCGAGACTCACAGCCGTGGACGACCGCATCCTGCTCTGGCTCGAGATCGCGACCTTCGTGTGCGTGGTCCTGGTGCTCGTGCTGGCCTAGCAGCAGCACCGTTACGAGCGGTCTGCACGTATCAGCAGCGCGAGCAGCCCGGCGGGTGATAAATCGAAGCGGCCCCACCGGCGATCCCCGGACTTCGCCGCGACGCTCTCGCCTACGAGGGTTGACTGCTCTCGCTCAATCCGAACAACAGCAATTCCGCGCTCTCCATGGCCTCGTCGAGAGTCTCGCCGAGACTGCTGCCCGTGTGGGCGTCGTAGAGCCCACCCGTCACGAGATCGTGGAGATAGCTCCACCGGATGACGCCACCGCTCTCGTCCGGATCGATGTCCGCAACGAGGTGAACCAGGCGGGGCAGCAAGGGCACCAAGTCATTCTCCACGAGACGCCAGCCGATGATGGGGTACGACGTCTGGCTCAGCATGGGTTCTTTCGGGTCGGTGGTGACATGGCCATCGATGATGACCAGCCGCAGGTTCGTCGTATTCGGGATCACGATGTTCGCGTTCATCGGTCATCTCTTGGGCAGCGATCGCGACAGCCCGCGTGATGAAAAGCATTAGATCAACGCGCTCGTCGATGCCATCGCTGCGCACGCCCGCAGGTGCTCGCCGGGATCCCGGGAATGCTCGGCCCGTGACTGGAATCAATACGACTTCGGACAGAGGGGCCGCAGTGCGCCATCTGCCAGACCGCGATGGCGAGGCCAACGACAGGAAGCTCTGCCTACGTAATGGTTCGGATGTTCTACAGCCGCAAGGAGGATTAGGGTGATCAGCCTGGCGCAACAACCCCTGCGGGCACGGTGGCTACCCAGCACAGGGTTGTCGAGCCTCGATTTGTTCAGGCGGAACGCAAAATGGCGAACGAGCGGGTTCAGTTCCTACAGGCCGTACCCGGGCCCGCGCTACGGGCGTCCTTCAACAGGGCAGCGCGTTGTCAGGGCGTCGCGGAGCTGGCCCACCTCTTGGCGCAACGGCGTGGCTTCGCTCTTTCCCACGAACCCCANAATTGGCTCGCCGCCCTGCAAGCGGTCAATGCTCGACCGGCCGGAGCACCGCCCTGGTCACCGACCCCATCGCCACGCGTTCCTTGATGGTCGGCCAAACGCGTTCGCCGCACAGCGCACCGCCAAACGGACGGGTGAAAAAAAGCCCCGCAGGTAGCGGGGCGTAGAAGGAGGAGATGCGATGTGTCGGCCAATCAACCACTGCTGACCAGCACAGTACGATTCAAGAGTCCGCGATAACCCATCCCCGCGTCATTGCGGATTCGCAGATCCGCTCGACCGTGCGACCAGCCTCGTAGCCCACCTACCAGTACCGACGCGTCCGGCGCGCGGAACCTGCTGCTCCTCGGCGACGGCTGGCTCGTCCGCGACGGCGCACTGGCGCGCGCTTAGCCTGCCAGCGACGGCGGAGCACCCGCTGGGCGGCGAGAACGGGGTCCGCCGCGACGAAAACGCCTCGACCGAGTGCGTGGTGTCGCCGGGCGAGGAAGCACCTGAGCGGATCGCTCGGGGGTGCGTGGCGGTATTTCGGCCTTGGGGTCAGCACCCATAAGCCCGGTCTATTGCCTTCCCACCCTCAGTGAGTCAACAGTGAGTCAAGGGAGCCCCAGAGACGTTTAGGGCGCGTCGCCGGGCCTCTCGTAAGTCTTTGTTTTATTGGCCCGGGTATCACTCGCACAACGGCGACAAGGCATTGTTGTCACAGCATTTCCAATAATTCTAAAGTAGCTGTTACCAGCAGTTCTACCAACAGCGATGTACCGTCACCCCGACTTTCGCCCACCCTGTGGCTGGGCTCGGCGGCGATTCTTTCGCCTGCACCTTCTCCTGATCAACGTCAACCTCCGCCCGCCACACCGCACCGTTCGCCCGCCAGGCCGGCGTCGCGCTCCTACGATCGGACGAGCTGCCTTCCCGAGGCTGCCGCAGCTACCGCGGTAGACGGCGCGGACCACAGGCTTGGTGGCGACGGTCTCGGCGCGCGCGTTGAACGTCGCATAGGCCGTGCGCGGCTCTTCGACCAGGCCGGGACCAGGCCCCAGCCGGCCTCGACCAGCGCGTAACAGCCCCTCCCGGTCGCACGGACGATGGGCACCGTCTGGGTCGGTGCGACGTTGTAGCGCGGCGCCACCTCCGGCAACGCGACACCGAGCCCGTTCTCGATGCGCGGCAGGCGCGAGGTCCCGATGGCGTAGCGGCCACACACGTGATCAGTGCCCTAGCGCTGTCACCGCACGCGCCGCGCCCAGTACGCCGTCCACTCCGCCGCGTCGCAAGTGAGTTGGCGGCGTGTCAGCTCCGCCAGGCACTGGCCGCGGTTGTCGCGTGGCGGCTCGGCGGTCGCGCACAGGCACAGGTCGAACTGGCCGACGTTATCGGGGATAGGCGGCGGCCAGCTCGCGCAGCTCGCGAACAGGAGCGCGTAGGTCGCGACCGTCAGCCTGTGCATCAGTCGACTCACGCTCCGACAGTGCCCGATCTGGCGCCTCGTGTTCAAGCGCCATCCGTCGGCGACGACGGATTCCTTCTTCGCGTCTGTGCCGGTAGGGGCTGGAAGAACACTTCGATTTGCTCGCTGTGCTGCGCCAGCCAGGCCTGCACCGGCAGCCTGAAGGGCGACGACGACCCGAACAGAGCATGCCTAGCGGCACTTCCCCTTCGTGCTCCGCGGAATCGCTGCCGCGATCTCCCGGGACAGCGTTGCCACCGCACGGCTCATCGCACTGGCGAGGGCCTCGTAATTGGTGGTGACCGCGGGCTCGGTGACCACCGTTCGCCCCGAGCGCACCACCCTGCCCTCTTCGCCACCGAGGACGTTCCAGCGAGCCATGAGCACGGCCTGGCTGTCGGCCGCCGCGTCGAACCGGTCGACCTCCACCGTCACCTGACAGTCGACCGGCGTCGACCGCGGCCAGGGATAGATGCTGACGCGGTCGGTGTCGGCGAGCACACCGAGATTCATGGCCAGGACGCGCTTGAAGTTGTCCTCGAGCGGCTCGCCCCACCGGTCGAATTCCGCGACCTGGAGCGCGTTCGGGCTGCTCCGCGTCACGACCTCGGGGCGGTCCAGGTAGGCCGGGAGCTTGACCGGGCCGACCCCCAGCGCAGGACCGGCATCGCGCTGAGCGGCCTGCCGCGGCCTGTCCGCGTCCGGGAGCGGTGTCATCAGATAGAACCGCGCCGGGGGGCTGGTCGCGCAGCCCGCAGCGGCAATGGACGAAAGAACGATCGCGGGCAGCAGTGAACGCATCGTCAGGCAGCTCATGCAGCGCTTCCTCCATCAGCCCGTGCAGGATTCTCGAATGGCATGGCTCCCGAGTCCCTTAACGAGTCCGTGCCTTCCCTTGCAGCAAGGCCTCGGGGTGCCGCTCCAGGTAATCGGCCAGCAAACGCAGCGATCGGGCCGCAGCGGTCACCTCGTCGAGCATGTCCTGCACCCGCCGACGAACGGCCGAACGATCGTCGAGGATCTCGCTCGCCTCGCCCGAGGCCTTGCGAATCTCGCGCAGCGCCTGGTCGGCGGATTCGGCAGCGCGGGTGAACTCCGCCACCATCCTGCCCGCAGGCCCCTTCTCGAGGTTCAGGGTTTCGTCGGCCTGGTTCATGGCGCGCTGCGTCGCATCGGCCGCCTGGCGAAGGCTGGTCACGAGCGGGTCGACCTCGGCATCGATGCGCTGCAGCGCATCCTTGAGAACAGCGGCCGCATCGGCTCCCGAATCGAGAATCCGGTCGACTTTCGGGGAATTGACCCGCTGTTCGATGCTCCCGAGGACGCCAAGCGCCCGCTGCGCGAGCTGGTCGATCGGCAGGTTCTCGATGGCCTTGCCGAGCTTCTTCAGGCCGGTCTCGATGGTGGCCAGCTGAGGGTAAGGCGTCTTCAGGTCCACCTTATTGACGGGGCTGCCGGGAAAGAAGTCGAGGTCCACGTAGAGCTGCCCCGTAAGAACGCTCTGCAGCGCAAGCTGGGCGCGCACGCCGATGCGGTCATACAGCTCCGCCACGTCCGCGTCACTGTAATGCTGGACCTCGACGAACTCGCCCGTCGAGGTTCGCAGCCGGCCGCGCTGCAGCTCGAGGGTCACCACGACATCCAGACCGGCGGGCTGCTCACCCTCCATGACCACCACCGGCGTGATGTCGACGACCTGCCCCAAAGGCACGCCGCGGAAGGTCACCGGGGCACCGATCGTAAGGCCATGCAGCGAACCCTCGAACACCACGACGAAGAGCCGGGTCTTCGTCCACAACCGGCCTCCGCCCAGGATCAGAACGACAGCGATCGCGAGCGTGGCAGCGGCGACCACGAAGGCGCCGATCAGCGTCGGATTGGCCTGCTTGCTCATGCGTGCCTCTCTTCAGCCCGTTGCCTTCCGCGGCTCAGGAAGGCCTGCACCTTCGCATCCTGGCACCGTTCGAGCAGCACCTTCGGGGCCCCCTGTGCCGCCATCGTCCGTGTCTCCACGTCCAGATAGACGGAGTTGCTGCCGATGGAGAGCAGGCTGTCCAGCTCGTGTGTGACCACGACCATCGTGGTGCCGAGGCTGTCCCGCAGCTCGAGGATCAGCTCGTCGAGGCGGTAGGCGCTTACCGGGTCGAGCCCCGCCGACGGTTCGTCGAAGAAGAGCACCTCCGGGTCGAGCGCCATCGCCCGGGCAACGCCTGCACGCTTCTGCATACCGCCGCTGATCTGCGATGGATAGTAATCCTCGAACCCGGCCAATCCGACCAGGGCGAGCTTGTAGGCGGCAAACTCGCGGATCGCGGCCGGCCCCAGCGCAGTGAACTGCTGCAGCGGGAGGGCGACGTTCTCGAGCAGGGTCAGGGCGCTCCACAGCGCACCGCTCTGGTACATGACGCCCAATCGCCGCAACAGGCCGGCCCGCGCATCACCTTCCGTCTCCCACAGACTGTCGCGCCCGATCAGGACCTGGCCCTTGGCCGGCCGATTGAGTCCGATCATGTGGCGCATGAGGGTGCTCTTGCCGCAGCCGCTGCCACCCATGATGATGAAGACGTCGCCGCGCCGGATCGTGAAGTTCAGGTCACGCATGACGACGAAGTCGCCGTAGGCCATGGTGAGGTCGCGGACGACGATGTGGGGCTCGCCCTCGCTGGACGCCGCCCAGCAGCCGGTGGTTGCCGCCGCTGATGGATCAGAAACCGAGGGCATTCAGCACCACCGCGAAGATGCCGTCGGCGACGACGATCGACACGATGCCGGTGACGACCGCGGCGGTCGCCGCGTCGCCGACCGCCGCTGCGCTGCCGGCGGCCCGCATGCCCTCGCGGCAACCAGCCACGGCGACGAGAACCCCGAATACCACGCTTTTCGTGAGGCCGACCGCGAACTGAGTCAGCGTCAGCGAGGCGACGGTTTCCTCCCAGTACTGGACCAGAGTGAGGTCGAACAGTCCGACTGAAACGATCAGCCCACCAGCTATGCCGACCAGGATGGAGTAGATGGTGAGCACGGGCATCATCAGCACCAGCGCGAGGACCCGAGGGAGGACCAGGAACTCGGCCGGTGCGATGCCGAGGGTCCTGAAGGCGTCGATCTCCTGGTTGACCTGCATGGTGCCGAGCTGGGCGGCGAAGGCCGCGCCGGTCCGTCCTGCCATGATGATGCCGGTCATGATGGCGCCCATCTCGCGCGCCATCGCCAGACCCACGAGGTCGGCGATATAGATCTGCGCGCCGAAGCGGGCGAGCTGGATGGCCCCGACGAAGGCCAGGATGAGACCGACCAGGAAGCTGATCAGCGACACGATGGGCAACGCGCGCGGGCCCGCTTCCTGAATGATCAGCGCGAGTTCGGCGCGGCGGTAGCGCGCCCGGCCGCGCAGCAATGCACCGAAGGCGACGATGGTCTCGCCGAGAAAGGTCAGGAACCCCAGGACCTCGTCGTGGACATGCAAAGCCCTTTCGCCGACCCGGGCGAGAAAGCCCCGCTCTGGTGCGCTCAGCGCCGCACCCCGCGGCGGCACGGCAGCAGCCAGGGCGAGCAGCTTTCGCACACCGACCGGCGCGCCCTCGGTGTCGAGCGCAAGGTGGTAACGGTCCGCGATGTGCTGTACGCCACGCAGGAAGACCGGCAGCGCGCTGCCCCAGGCGCCGATTGCNGAGGCATCGATTGCCAGCCTCGTCACGGCAGGCTCCCCGGCAATCTCTTCCTCGACAGAAGCCGTTGCGGGCAGCGCTGAACTGACGCTCCAGTCGCCCCCGAGGCGCAGTATCAACACACCGGCCGCCCCTCGCTCGACTACGAGCGTGGGATGGCGAGGCTTAGAGCTCATGGCCTCGGCGTCAGACGACTCCAATGCAGGGCCCTTTTGCATGCACCACGTCTCGGCTCGCACAGGTTGTTATTATCAGTTGCCAATGTCCCACATAACATTGGACTTTTCCCTGACGGCTGCTCGTAGCAGCTCGATCAGGGGAAAGGCGCGGTGCGCGAAAGGGACGACACGCTCCCTGCCGCTTGCCTCATCCTCTTCCTCCTCCTCAGGCCCAGGCTGCTGGCGTTCGGCCTCGATGGCCGCCTCGAGGCGCTCGAGTGCTTCGGGGACGTCGGCCGAGAGCAGCGCCCCTGGCACCCTCCCGCTGTGTCCCATCAGCCTTAGTAGCCGAACGGCAACGTCGCCAAAGAGCGTAATGTCCGCGTAGACGGGGCAGCTGAACGTAACCAGCACCGAAGAGGTCCTTCCGGCCGGGATGTGAATTCTCGCTACTTTGCCAGGGTGCCGAGAAACCGGAACGGGGATCAACCAATGGCCGTGGTCTCCGGTGAAGGAATCCTTGCCGTAAGGCCATTCGCGTTCGCCATCGGTGTGGCGGGCCAGCAGCCCGAACCGCACGCCCTGCCCGGCGGTCGTCCACCGCAGCATCTGCAGGTCACCATCGGAATTGCCGAACGCCGCAACCGGCGGCCTGAACCGCCCCGGGAAGTCCGGAGGCTCCAGTGGTTGAGTCAGGCCGCCATGGCCTGAGCCTCGGTGAGTCGGTGATACGCCTGTTCGTACTCGGCCGGCGTCACGTGCCCGATCGACTCATGCAGCCGGTGGTTGTGAACCAATCGACCCATTCCAACGTGGCGTACTCTACCGCATCGAGGGTTC
>WSSedA1B3DRAFT_1000570_pt1 | contig 10575 bp, 7 predicted proteins | sample WetSurSiteA1Bulk_FD_9468 | JGI IMG/M metagenome (IMG submission 9468)
TAAACTGTCATATAAGACATATCAATGCGGGGGAGAAGGCAGGTCCTGTTGAATGCTTGAAATGCCATACAGGAAAATACAGAACAATAGCTGAACTAACAGATGTGCCCAGGCCGGACCGTGACCAGCCGGAGAAGCCTTTCATAAGTGTTGAAGACGGCAAAATGAGAGGGGTTCTCTTTAACCACGCATATCACGAAAAGAACACAAAGACCTGCCGGTCCTGCCATCACGAGACATTGCAGGCCTGCAGGAAATGTCACGGCCTGGTCGGCTCAGCGGAAGGGAAACAGATCAACCTGGCTAATGCTTACCATGACCCGTCTTCGGACATNAGTTGTACCGGATGTCACAAAAAAAGCAAGGCAGATAAAAAATGTGCAGGATGTCACCACCACCTGCTTAATATGGACATACAGTCGAAAGGTCCAAAAAAGGATATCTGCTCCGTATGTCACAGCGGCAAAAAAGAAGCACCGATATCAGGCAAACAGATATCAACTGCTGCTTTGAAAGCACAAAAAGTGCCTGAAAAGGTGACGATAAAAGTTATAGAAAACCAGTACGAACCTGCCACGTTCCCACATCTCAAAATTATCGAACGATTGGTCGGGATTTCGAATGAATCAAAAATGGCAACTTCTTTTCATCGGAATATGCAGACAATATGCAGGGGATGCCATCATCAGAGTATGGCTGAAGCAGAAGCAAAGGATACCAAACCTCCATATTGCAGGAACTGTCATTCAATCACGTTCGATACAAAAAATATGAACAGGCCGAGACTTCTTGCTGTGTATCACCGTCAATGTCTGACCTGCCATGAAAAAATGGATATCAAAGGCAAAGGATGCCCCGATTGCCATAAAGAAAAGGTCCTGCAGCCTAAAGACCTGTTATCCGATGCAGGCGATCTGAAGGCACTTTCCCAAAAGGAGTGATGTGATGTATATCTTTGACCAGCTTTTAAGTGCAAAAGGTTATGAATATATGATAGCTGTTGTGTTTCTATTTATTTTTATCATTTTTTATAAATTTCTCAGCACTGACAGGATTGACGGAGACGAATAGATTGGAGTATTTCGGATGGGAATGAACAGAAGAGAGTTCCTTAAAAGAACGGCAACGATAGCTGGCACAGCGGTCCTCGGAAGCAGTGCGAATACCTCTGCAGAGCAGAATTCTGTCCAGAAGGCTGACCGGCATGCAGTGCTCGTTGACACAACTGTCTGTATTGGCTGCAGAAGGTGCGAATGGGCATGCAATGAATGGAACAAGAACCCCAACCAGCCAATCAAAGCATTTGAGGATAAGTCTGTNTTTAAAGCATCGAGGAGGACGCATGCTCAAACCTTTACGGTAGTTAACCGCTTTATTAATCCCAAAGACTCAACGCCCATATACGTAAAAAAGCAGTGCATGCATTGTGAAGAGCCTGGTTGCAAGGCGGCTTGTTTTGTTGATGCCTTCAAAAAGACAGAAAAAGGGGCGGTTATCTATAACGCCGATGTATGTGTGGGATGCCGCTACTGCATGGTAGCCTGTCCCTTTGATATACCGGCATATGAATATNGNGAACCGCTTATCCCCCGCATAACAAAATGCACGTTCTGTTTTGACAGGATAAGCAAGGAAGGCGGGGTCCCCGCTTGTGTCAAGATCTGCCCTACCGAGACCCTCCGATTTGGTAAAAGAGAAGAGTTGATTCATCTTGCACATGAAAGAATAACGAATAATCCGGGGAAATATATTGACCATATATATGGAGAGCATGAGGCAGGAGGGACAAGCTGGTTATACCTTTCATCGCTCCCCTTTGATCAAATCGGGTTAAGGACAGATATTATCAAGACTCCGGTCCCAAATCTGAGCAAGGGGTTCCTATTCATGACAAAGGTATTCGAAATCGTCGCTGCGTGGCCACTCGTGTTTGCAGCGTTTCATGCGATAAAGAAAATAAAGATTAAGCAGAATAGTCAGGATACTCATATCACAAAGGAAGGCAACCATGAACAGAAAACCTGATTCCACATCCTGGATTCGTGAAAAAATATTTCTTGGCATGACTTTTCCTGAATACATAAAATCTAATTTTACTCTTCCGAATGCGATTGCAGCAGTCATTTTAATCGTGGCGGTTCCTGTGATGATTTACCGTTTTCTATACGGGCTTGGTTCGTCTACAAACCTCTCTGATACGAATCCATGGGGGATATGGATAGGCATTGATGTCCTCTGCGGCATAGCCCTTGCAGCAGGGGGCCTTGTTATCGGCACCGCATATCACCTGTTCGGCATGAAGCAGTATCATCATTTCCTGAAACCTGCAATCCTTACCAGCCTGCTTGGATATCTCTTTTCAGTATTCGGCCTTCTTTTTGATCTCGGACGATATTACCGGCTTCCATATCCCATGGTGGTGTCGTTCGGCTTTTCCTCCATCATGTTTTTGATCGCCTGGCATTTTGCGCTTTATATCATGATCCTTCTCACGGAATGGAGCCCGTCTCTTTTTGAGTGGCTGAATCTGAATAAACTCCGCGACTTCTTTCATAAACTTGCAATCTGGGCAACCGTATTCGGTGTTGTTATAGCAGGAGGGCACCAGTCTGCACTTGGTGCGCTATTCCTTGTAGCTCCCGGCAAACTGCATCCCCTGTGGTATTCGGAGCTCCTGCCGCTGTATTTCCTTCTGTCAGCGATCATAGCCGGTCTTACCATGGTCATCTTTGAGAGCACCTTAACGCACAAAGCATTTAAAAGGCAGCTTGAACATTTCAATTCCTCTGAATTTGACAGGCTTACCTTTGGCCTCGCAAAGGCAGCGTCTGCGGCCCTGTTCACCTATTTTTTCCTTAAGCTCTTCGGATTGGCTCATGCAAACAACTGGACATACCTTGTCACTCCTTACGGATACTGGTTCCTGTTTGAGATGCTGGTGTTTGTTCTTTGCCCCGCCTTTGTCTTGGCATATGGAGTGCGTTACAAGAACATCACAATTGCGCGATGGTCTGCCTTTATTGCGGTCATCGGTGTTGTATTAAACAGAATCAACACATCTGTTATCGCCTTTAACTGGAACGCTGCAGAACGGTATTCTCCGCACTGGATGGAAGTCACTATAACAGTCGGCATAATCACTATGGAGGTACTTGCATTCAGGTGGATCGTCAACCGCATGGCTATTTTATATGATCATCCCGATTATGAATCGCTGCACTAAAAAGACGTCTTTGCATATGAATTCAGCATTCAGCAGATTCCAACAGGTTTAACAGTGTTGTTTTTTAAGCCTCATTTTAGTGAATCCGGCTATTGATATATCTCTGTATAGAATCCCATATCTTTACAATTTTTTGTTAAACTCTAAATAATGAATGCTGTGAATTCAAATAAACAATACATTAAAAGGGCAGCAAGCAAAAAGGCGCCGGCAAAGCTCAAATGCTGGGAAGCCTTTGAATGTGAAGAGAGGAAGTGCCCTGCTTATAGATCAAGGAATCTCAGATGCTGGTTGTTTTCGGGAACCTATTGCAGGAACGAAATCCAGGGGAAGTTTTTAGAGAAAATAGAGATGTGTCTGGGATGCAAGGTCTTTCAATCAAATAAGGATGTAGCTGCGATGAGCGCAACCCTGGAAGTTGTTGATAGGCAATTCAAGGAATACAGCAAAATTATCAGTAAGAGAGACAGGGAACTGAGTGGTATGAGCATTGAATTGGCAATAGGCCTGTCCGAGGTATTTGAGGCTTTAAAAAAGATTGCCTCCGGGGATCCAACAGTACGAATCTCTGAAAAATCGAAAGTAGAACTAATCAGCAAATTAAAACACATAGTGAATCTGACCGCAGAGGAAATCGGTGAAATCGTTAATCTGTCTCATGAGATCGCGATCGAGCTTGCTGAGCATTTTGATATTTTACACAAGGTTTCGAAGGGGGAATTGAATTCAAAAATAGCCGGGGGATCCAAGATAGAACTCCTTGAAGCACTCAAAAATGTGACAAACGAAATGATAGACAGCATATCAAGAGAAATCAGCGAGCGCAAGCATACCGAGCGGATATTACAGGAGAGAACCCATGATCTCTGGGAGCTGGTAAAGGAGATGAATTGCCTTTACAGCATTTCAGAGATTACTGAAAAAAGGGATATACCCATCCAAGAGGTGCTTCAGGGCGCCATAGACCGTGTTCCTTTTGGATGGCGCTATCCCGAAATTACCTGCGCGCGGCTCATTTTAAGCGATAGGGAGTTTAAAACAAAGAATTTCAGAGAGACCTTATGGAAGCTGGCCAGCACGGTCCATGTCAGTACTGAGGAAGCCGGCACAATTGAAGTCTATTATCTTGAGGAGAAACCGCACGCTGGAGAAGGACCATTTGTGAAGGAGGAAAGAGATCTTCTTGATGCAATCGCCAAAAATATTGGGAGGTTCATAGAACGGATGAATAGCAGGGAAGTCCTGCGGGAATCTGAAGAAAAATACCGGACTGTTTTTGAAAATACCGGAAATGCTACGGTTATCGTTGAGGAGGACACTACGATATCATTGATCAATACAAAATTTGAAGCGCTATCAGGTTACTCAAAGGGAGAGATCGAGGGGATGAAAAGCTGGACAGAATTTTTTCATGAAGATGATATAGCTAAGATAAAAGAATATCACAGCACTTCAAGAATTAGTTCTAAAGCCGCACCGATAACTTATGAAGCACGGTTTGTTGACAGGTATGGCAATTTAAAGAACATACTCTTAAGTGTTTCCATGATACCCGGAACAAAGAAGACTGTAGAGTCACTCCTTGATATTACCGAGAGGAAAAAACTGGAAGAGCAAATGTTGCATACGGAAAAACTTGCATCTATTGGTACCCTTGCCGCCGGTGTTGCCCACGAGATTAATAATCCGCTTGCAGTTATACTTGGTTTTACGGAATTATTGTTAGAAAAGAGTCCTGAAAACTCAGAAACATATGACCTCCTTGAAACCATACAGAAGCAGGGGAATAACGCCAAAAGGATCGTGGAAAATCTTTTAAGCTTTGTCAGATATAAAGAGTACAGGGAAGAAAATGTGGATATAAATAAATGTATTTCAGAAGTGCTGACTGTGAAAGGAAATAACCTGTCTATCAATAATATTTCAGTAATAAAAAAGATGGAAGAAACAATGTTCATGATCAGGGGGGATCCCAATGAAATTCAGCAGGTTTTCTTTAATATCATAAATAATGCAATTCCGGTTATGAAAGGCGGGGGAACGCTGACAATCCAAACGCGGTCAATAACTGTAAATGGGGATAACTACGTTGAGATACGAATATCGGATACAGGGGTAGGGATCAGACCTGAGCACAGATCGAGAATATTTGACCCCCTTTTTACAACAAAAAAAGTTGGTGAAGGTACAGGGCTTGGCCTGACAGTATCTTATGCCATTGCCAAAAAATACGGNGGCAGCATTACCTTTGAGACGAAGGTAAAAGAAGAATCTCCGGATTCAGGAACAACGTTTATAATAACTCTGCCTGCGCTCGATTTATTTACGGATGACACCCGGTGAAAACACTTGTCATCGGGATGGGTAATCTGCTCCGCTCTGACGATGGANTAGGACTTCATATAATTGAGGCCCTGAGAAAAGAGAGTGTGAACGATAATGTGGATTTATGTGAAGCACTATCAGGCCTTGATATAATGGATTCAGTAAAAGGGTATGACAGAATTATTATGGTTGATGCGATACAAAGAGGTGGCATACCAGGGCAAGTTTGTCAACTCACCATAGAAAATATTAAGGATAGTCAGACTGTCCATTCCTTCTCAACACATCTCAATATGGATTTCCTGACGATGCTTGAATTGGGGAAAAGACTCTTCCCCGGGAAGATCACAGAGGATATAATAATTATTGGAGTTGAAACAGAAGACATAATGACTATTTCAGATAAATGTACAGCGCAAGTAGATAAGGCAATACCTGAAGCTGTTGATATAATCCAAAGTTTATTGTGACGGGATATTTTTTTGAAATGTCACAAATCAGAAATGGCCCATAATATAAAGGAGGAATTGATTATGAAAAAGCTGCTTCAGCTCTTTCCAGGCCTTATAGTTTTTTCACAAGCCTGTACAATTCCGGGAGATCATCTTTAGCAGTTGTCACATCTTCCTTGAGTAATCTCAACCCTTCGGGAACATACTTCAGAAAATACTTTTTGCCTTTCACTGATGATAAGAAACCATAAGCACCTAAAGCCTGCATGTGACGCTGAAGTTGGCAGGGGAGAAGGATTTCTCTAAATTCATTTTCTCTGAACCATTGTGTATTCTTAGTCATCTTGCCAATGTAATGATCCAACAGCCTTTCCCGGGAATTATCCTCAAGGCGGGAATATGGGTCCCATAATATTGATACAACATCGTAGGCAGGCGGTCCGATTCTTGCACCCTGATAATCCAGTATCCTCGGAATTCCACCCTTTGTAATCATAATATTCTGTGACTGAAAATCACGGTGGAGCACAGTTTTATGGGAAGAATCTGCTTTAACTGCTAAGATGTGGAATTCCTCGTCAAGTGCCGAACGGTCTTCTACTTTGATATTTCTCGTTCCCTCAACAAACCATTCAACAAAATATCCTGTTTCCCACCGGAGATGCTCATAATCAAATTCCCTGTTTTGCAAAAGAGGACATTCAGCTATATGTCCGGTCACCGTTGTATGGATTAAAATCAACGTATCAAGAACCTTCTTGTATATTTTTTCAATATCATCCTGTCTACGCGGGCATTTCAACCAACTATAGAGAGACACGTCACCAAGGTCTTCGAATAGAGCGCTACAGTTGTCAGGCGCTGCCTCTATTAATTCAGGCACCGGTATGGAATATTTATGAAAAAACCGTGTGTATTGAATATGCCTCTGGAAGTCAGGATCATCATCAGGACACTGCATAAGCACTACAGGCCTGGAATCTTTCTCAAGCCTGTAGTATTTTCTGTCTGATCCACCGGTGCCGATGAGCATGGTTTTCCCCTCAGTTGCAGCGAATATACCTGACTCATCGATATCTATTTTCAATCCAGGGCCGAGGATACAGTTCTTGAATGATAACTGCGTCGGCTCTGCTCCCCTTCCCCAAAAGAGGGTCAGGAAGCATTCAGGGTCTGTATTATCATGGTCTTTGATATCAATCCTGGTTCCGGGAAGGACGATACAATTTTTGAGAGAAACTCTTTTATCTGAAATACTTTCATTTTCAATTACCATATAACCTTCAAACTCAATATTGTTACACCAATTTACAGATGGATGTATGTATACCGTTTCACCGGACTTCCTTAGTTCGTCAACAACAGCTTTTGCATAAGAAACTGGTTTCCCGATATCATTCCAGGAGCAACCAGTCACATCATATGTGCCGATTTTCTGTCCTGCGGAGATAGCCTCCGTCCATGCATGGACAACGCTTGATGCCCCCTCAGGCAGAAAGTTTAAGAATTCAGGGGCATAGGCAGCGATGCCGGTAAAGGCAAGAAGCCTTGAGTTGGGTGCACGGCATAAAGAACACAATGAACCTATTTCCATTAAGTATCCGTTATCATCAACAACCAGATTGTTGAATTCGGGATATGCATGCACGGCAAGAGTGGCGATGTCCCCTGATTCTTTGTGGAACTCAACCAGTTTTCCCAGATCAACATCTGACAGGATATCTGCGTTATGTACGAGAAAAGCACTGTCTTTGAGAAATTCTTCCGCATTTTTTAAGGCTCCACCTGTACCGAGGATAGGGTCTTCAGGAAAGAGTTGAACATTTTTGGTAAATAATGACTGTTTAATCCAATTTTCCAAAACCTCTTTTTTGTGATGAAGGTTTATGCCAATTTTATGAGTAGGTAATGCGGAGACTTTTTCGAGAACGGATTGTAAAACAGGCTTCCCAAGAATTGGAATAAGTGGCTTCGGAATATGATTGGTGATTGGCCGTAGTCTTTCTCCAAGGCCGGCAGCCAGGATGAATGCAGAGAGCTTCATTTGTAGATCAAATATTTTTTTCTATACTGCTTATTGAATTGTGAAGACTCTTCCTGCCACCATTCTTCCATCTTATCAAGTTTTTCACCTTTCTCTATATCTTTTCTTAATCTGTCTGTGCCTGCAAGGATATCAATCGGCATCTTCTCAGTCTCATATTCATATGTGGGCTGCTTCCAGGCGAAATGTTTTGGATAAAGATCATGCATAGCTTTAAGGACCGCCACGCCTGTTTTGAACGGCAGGAATTCCTCTCTGCCTGAGACATGAATCTGCGCACCACCGCAAAGACTTCCTGCGTGCTTCTGAAANGTCGGCTGAAAATATATTGGCCTGAAAATCGCACCGGGGAGTTTATAGNGCTTCAGATGCTGNACAAGAATATCAGGTTCTATAAATGGAGCTCCGAATATTTCAAATGGCCTTGTTGTTCCTCTCCCTTCACTTAGGTTTGTGCCTTCAAGCAAACACATCCCTGGATATACAAGTGCAGTGTCAAGTGTCGGTATATTTGGAGAGGGCATGACCCATGGCAAAGCAGTTTCATGAAACAACATCTTTCTTTGCCATCCACGCATTGGTATAACATGAAAATCAAGGGAAGGGTAGAATTCATTCCTTAAATAGTTTCCGATTTCTCCTATTGTCATCCCATGACGTATTGGCAGAGGACGTAATCCTACAAACGAAGCAAAAGCTACATCCAGGACAGGGCCTTCTGTTATATGGCCGCCAATAGGGTTCGGCCTGTCGAGAATAACTACTGATTTGTTTGATTCCGCACACGCCTGCATGCAGAGATCAATAGTCCAGATAAAGGTATAATAACGGGAACCCACATCCTGCAAGTCTATTATTAAAACATCAATATCTTTCAACATCGAAGGTTCGGGTTTCCTGGCATGACCGTAAAGGCTGAATACGGGAAGGCCTGTATCTTTATCACAAAATCCTTCCCATTCAACCATATTGTCCTGCGTTTCTCCCCGGATTCCGTGCTGCGGGCCAAAGAGGGCTTTTAAAGAAAACATTTTTGATTTTATGAGGAGAGAAACAGCATGGTCCAACCTTTTATTAACAGATGCGGGATGCACAAGAATTCCTGCAGGCGCCCCCTTCAGTTTTCGGGGCCAGCTTTTTTCGATTACATCAAGTCCTGTAAGAGTTTGAATGACGGACATTCTTGATCTGCTATGGGATTGTATCAATTGAGGCAAACTTGGGTTCATGGAGCGGNAGCAATATATCTGCCATATCTCTCACTTTCAGCACAATGTCATATGCCTCATANACATTCACATGAGTTCCGGGAGGAATGACCTCCATCTCCATGGCCTTAATTTTTGGCGGTGGATTGAAATTTTCCATGATAAGACAGAATCCTGTAATTACTGCTTTTCCTTTTTCAGTATCTACTATTACTGTTAATCCCCCATCTGTATGTGCGGGTGTATGGATAACGCGGATTCCGGGCACAATTTCTGCATCTCCGGAAAGAGATTTAACCTGCCCTCTTTTCTCTACATCAATGATAAAATCTTCATTGTAACGAAAATCCAGCGGATGCGAATTGTGTATTCTTTCCAATTCTTTTTCATGTACATAAAATATGGCGTTTACGCATTTATCGTCGTTTTCGCAGTGGTCATTATGTAGATGCGTATGGATTACGATATCAATGTCTTCCGGCTTTAATCCCCAGCGAGCCAGCCCTTCCCCGAATTTATAAATCTTCCCCCCGATAGCACTTTCTCTTTCTTTTGACTGCAGCGGGGCTAATTCTCCCGTATCTACCAATATCTTTTTGTCTCCACCCTCAATGTACCAGCAGTAAATGGGAATGGTATATGGTTTCCCATAATCGTGCTGATATGTCATCATGCCTTTGTCGAATGCCTTTGTCCCCATAACAATAGGATGTATTTTATATTGATACACACTCTCCATAGAAAAAATCCTCCTGCGGGATTATTCTTGCAACGTGATATGAAATACAATTGTATTATATAAAAATTGAACGCTGTTTTACATCTCCCTATGATTCTCATTTCTGCTCTTCATAAAGCGATCACTAATTCTTTTTGTCAATGCTATACTTCTGGATATGAAGGAATATGCTAATGGAAATTTCAGACGAAAATATTTTATAAAAAGCTATTGACTTTTTAAAGAAACTTATGATAATTTTCCTAACCAACAAAATAAGTTTGAGTCTCTTTGCAAAGGTATTGGAAAACCTATTTTTTACAGGAGTGTTAGTTTTAGATTGATATTTAAACTCATTCTTTATAGTTAAGGTATTAGTTATCCAACATAGCCAAAGGGAAGGAAAAGCTATATGAGCAGATCAGCAAGTTGGGATTGGGAAACAAAAGAAAAATTAGTCACAAACCTTAATGACTGGAAAAAGAAGTTTGTTAATGTCCGTGAAATAACTCCCACCGATGACGGCGAGAAAATAGCCGCCGTAGTAAAAAACCAGGACAAAAGATTCACTACCTGTGTGAACGGAGAACCTTGGGAAGAAACCT
>WSSedA1B3DRAFT_1000572_pt1 | contig 10562 bp, 7 predicted proteins | sample WetSurSiteA1Bulk_FD_9468 | JGI IMG/M metagenome (IMG submission 9468)
ATGTTGCCGCTATGGTAAACTCCATGTCGGCACTGGCCAGCGCATTTACGATTCTATTCCTCTTCTGGACTATCACTCATCTTGCAAGAAAGATCATTATAAGAAATGAAGAAAATTTTAGCATTTCAGGAATAACGACAGTTATGGCTGCAGGTATTGTCGGTGCCCTGGCATTTACTTTCTCTGACTCCTTCTGGTTTTCGGCTGTCGAGGGTGAAGTCTATGCCTCATCATCGTTCTTCACAGCAGTCGTTTTCTGGGCTATATTAAAATGGGAGGACGTGGCTGATGAAAAATATGCAAACAGGTGGATCATCCTGATTGCCTTCCTGATGGGATTGTCAATAGGGGTCCATCTTCTTAACCTTCTCACTCTTCCTGCAATTGTGCTGGTATATTATTTCAGGAAATATGATTTTACCTGGAAAGGTTTTATGATCTCATTGGGGATATCCATTCTTTTACTTTCATTGCTTATGTGGGGAATAATGCCCGGAGTGGTGACAATATCCTCAAGGCTTGATCTGTTTTTTGTCAACCGGATTGGATTACCTCCAAACAGCGGGATGGTTTTCCATTTCATCCTTTTAATAGCGTTTTTCACACTTGCAGTAAGATCAACAATTTCAAATTCAGACAACGTTAAGAGTACTGTTTTTGCCTCGGGTGCCATGCTGCTTACAGGAGTATGGGTTATATCCGGCGCCCTGTTGCTTAACCTGTTAGTTCTGGCAGCAATTACAGGGTATATCTGGTATCTTGCCGGAAAAAACCGGGTAGTCTTAAATACATTGCTGACTGCAGTAATGGTAATAATGATCGGGTATTCATCAAACGCAATCATTGTTATCAGGGCTATTGCAAATACCCCTCTGAATGAAAATCAACCTGAAAACCCATTCAGCCTTTTATATTTCCTGAACAGGGAACAGTATGGTGAACGACCCCTGTTCAGGGGACCCTATTATAATGCCCCCGTGACCGATTACCATGACGGGAAGCCTAAATATGTTCTTGAAAACGGGAAATATATTATAAGTGCTCACAATCTTGAACGTGATTATGACCCGAGATTTATTACACTTTTCCCACGAATGTGGAGCGACCAGAGCGAACATGAACCTGTTTATAAAGAATGGGGCGAAGTTAAGGGCGTCCCTATTAGCGTAACCAACCAGTCGGGAGAAAAGGAGATAATAAAAAAACCAAAATTCAGCGAAAACCTAAGGTTTATGTTCACTTACCAGTTCGGATATATGTATTTCAGGTATTTCATGTGGAATTTTGCAGGTAAGCAGAATGATACCCAGGGAACCGGAGGTGCAGTAAATGGCAACTGGATAACAGGATTTAGATTCCTCGATGATCATAGAGTTGGAACTTCTGACCTGCCCCCGGGGATGAAAAATGACACATCAAGGAACGTATACTATCTTTTGCCTTTTCTTCTTGGAATATTAGGGTTATTTTACCAGCTGAACCGCGACTATAAGAACTGGTGGGCAATATTGCTGCTCTTTCTTATGACAGGAGTGGCAATAGTCTTTTACCTTAACCAGTATCCTAACCAACCCAGGGAAAGGGACTATGCTTATGCAGGGTCATTTTACTTTTTTGCAGTTTGGATTGGGCTTGGAGTACTGGCAATTTTTGAGATTATTTCAAAGCTGACCGGAGAGAAAATTGCTGCACCTGTTGCAGGTGCACTATGCTTGTTTGCCGTACCCGTAATAATGGGATCTGAAAACTGGGACGATCATGACAGATCGGGTCGTTACCTTGGACGGGATGTTGCATTTAATTATCTGAATTCATGTGCAAAGGACGCTATTCTTTTTACGAACGGCGATAATGATACATTCCCCCTTTGGTACGCCCAGGAAGTTGAGGGAATGAGAACAGACGTCCGTGTATGTAATCTCATGCTTCTGAATACTGACTGGTATGTAAATCAGATGAAAAGAAAAACCTATGAATCAGATCCGCTTCCAGTTTCCCTCCCCGCAAAAAAATATTATGACGGGATCAATAACCAGGTCTTCATAGTGGAAAAGACAAAGGATCCGGTCAACATATCAACCATCATTGATTTTGTGAACAGTGATAATAAGGCTACAAAAGTCCAGCTTTCACCAACAGAATTGCTGGATGTTATACCTTCCAGAACAATCAGAATACCTGTCGATTCAGCGAGGGTTATCGCATCAGGAACAGTCAGACCGGAAGATGCCGGGAAAATTGTGCCCTATATTGACATCAAACTAAAAGGTAGCTCAATACTTAAAAGCCAGCTTATTGTCCTTGATATCCTTGCCCACAATAACTGGGAACGGCCGGTTTATTTTGTCACCGGATATCATAATGATGCACTCGGACTTGAAGAGTACTTTCAGCTTGAGGGGCTTGCTTTCAGGCTTGTTCCCATTAAATCAGAAAATAAAAGCTGGGTTGATTATGGCAGAATAGATGCAGACATCCTCTATGACAATGTCATGAACAAATTTGTCTGGCGCGGGGCAAATGATCCTGATGTGAACCTGGATTATAATCATATNAGGACTTTAATTGTAATTAAAGCCAGGTTAACATATGCGAGGCTTGCCAAAGCTCTATCCTCAGAGGGTAAAAATGAAAAAGCAGCGGAAGTCCTTGACCGCTGTCTTGAAATGCTTCCTACCGACAAATTCCCGTATGATCCGTATTATGCCGATCTTATTGATGCATATTTTGCTGCAGGAAAAGCTGACAAAGCTGTTGAGATGACAAAGGGACTCAGTGAATATTATTACGAAAGACTAAACTATTATCTTAGACAAAGCATATATGTGATAAGCTCGGCAGACTATGAAATACAGTCCGCACTTCAGATTGCATCCAAAGCGGCTGGTTTCTGCGAAGCAAATGGGAAAAAAGAGATAGCCGATGAGATTAATAAAAAGCTGGAAGCATATTATTCCGATTATCTCGGCAGGCAGCAAAAACAAGCTGAATAAGCGGATCAGGAACGGTAGTAAACAGAATTGTGAACTTCCTGCTTAAGATACTTTTCAAGAAGGGAATATACATTTTCAGGATAAACCGGCTTCAGGATGTACTCATTGCATCCTGCTATATATGCATCAGATTTTGACTGTTCCGAGGAATATGCTGTTATCATAAGAACAGGAACATTCTTCCTTGTTTTTCTGAAAATTCTTGTGCAATCAATTCCGTTGATCAGTGGGATGAGAAAATCCATAATCACAAGATCAACTTTCGCATCCTTATTATTTAAAAAATCAATAAAATCCTTGCCGGTGCGAAATTTTATTACCTCTGCCCCTGAGCTTTGAAGAAGAGTTTCATAGTACCTGATTGAAGGAAGATCATCTTCAACAATGACAATAGTTTTATCTGTTAATTCTAAACTGCTGAAATTCAGAGACATTATAAAATTGATTTTGACTTGTATAAAATTACGACAAGATATTAATCTCTGCTCTACAAAAAATCACAATTATTAACAACTTATAAACAAATTTAATGCCGGGAAGTGAATTATCAAAACATTTAGGCAGTAAAAATTATAAATTTTTGGAATTATCAGATCAGGGTGATGGTTACTGGGTGCTGAAAACTTATTGCTGGCTGCTGATTTTTATATTGAATACTGTGCCGGTCGATTAATAACAAACAAACCAGCAACAAGAATCAGGCAACCAGTAACTTTTATCTGCATTCCCAGGATATCCTTGTGTTGCCAACAATGACATCATCCTTTGTTTCAATTGCAATCAGAGCTGCGTCGCAGTATTCTCCTTCAGTGCCTTCAGAAATGATACCGCCGTTAATGTCATAAGTAACCTGTCTGCAGACTTTGCATGTTCCCAGTGATTCACATGAATTGAATGCCACTGTCATACAAATAAAAGTAACGCCAAGTAGTATTTTCCGTCTCATTGAGAAATAGCTTAATTTTAAATGTTCTTTTCCCCAGTCCTGGATTATCTTAAAAACGTTGGTTTTAAAAAAATATTAGGTATTTTGATGCAACAATTTAGTTTTATGGCAGTCATTAAACTGGAATGAAAAATTATACTGCTAAGTAATACAATTATTGTCATGGAAGAATTAAATAAAATGAAAAAACATGTGACCGTAGTCGGAGCCATCCATATTGGTTTCGGTTTTATTGGTCTGATTGGAGCGCTGGCTGCCTTTTTTGCTCTGAACTTTGCAAAAGGAGTGGTAGGGAATGAAGAGATCCCCACCATGGTACTGGGCTTTCTTTCAGTAAGCGTTCCATTATTGATAGGATTTTTGTCAACACTGGGACTTGTCGGAGGTATAGGACTTCTTTCTTTTCAATCCTGGGCAAGGTACCTGGTTATGGTAGTTGCAGCTATTGGATGCCTGAATATCCCGATCGGAACTCTTAAAGGGGTCTATTCCCTCTGGGTCCTCCTGCAAGATGATACAATGAAGCTGTTCAACGGCAGAAGCCAGGTAACACAATAATCTTCTGCTTAAAAAACAATATAAGAAACTAACACAAAGATCCACCGAGATTCACAGAGTTACACAGAGGTTCTTCTCTGTGGATCTTTATGTCTCCTCTGTGTCCCTCTGTGATAGTTTTTAATTTCTTCTTTTCAAAATGCTATTGTAAGGACTCTTGTCCTTATTTTTTTTCTAAATTGTCGCAAAATCTTTTCTATGAGCGACGACAATAAAATCATCTTTTCCATGTTCCGTGTCGGCAAGACTTTTCCTCCGCACCGGCAAGTACTTAAGGATATATCCCTCTCTTTTTTCCTCGGGGCGAAAATAGGCATTATTGGCCTTAACGGTTCCGGAAAATCAACCCTGCTGAAAATAATTGCCGGACTTGAAAAGGAATATCAGGGAGAAGTAACTTTTCTGCCAGGCTACTCGGTCGGGCACCTGCCCCAGGATCCTCTGATTGATGAAAGCCGGAGTGTCCGTGAAATAGTTGAGGAAGGAGTAAAAGAAATAGTGGATCTGATAAAGGAATATGAATCCATCAACAACCGGTTTGGTGATTCTGAAGTATATGAAAACCCGGATAAAATGCAGCAGCTGATGGACAGGCAGGCTGTTCTCCAGGAAAAGATCGATTACCATGATGGCTGGAATATCGATTATAAACTACAGAGGGCCATGGACGCACTGAGATGTCCCGACAGTGACTCAAAAGCAAATATTCTGTCAGGCGGTGAGAGAAGAAGGGTGGCCCTGTGCCGTTTGCTTCTTCAACAGCCAGATATTCTTCTGCTCGATGAACCTACAAACCATCTTGACGCGGAATCAGTTCAATGGCTTGAGACAACTCTTAAGCAGTATCATGGAACGGTTATCTGCATAACGCACGACAGATATTTTCTTGATAATGTCGCAGGATGGATATTGGAGCTCGACAGGGGTGAAGGGATTCCCTGGAAAGGCAACTATTCATCATGGCTTGAGCAAAAAGCAAAAAGACTTGAAATAGAGGAAAAGGGAAATCTGAAAAGAAGAAAAATACTTGAAAGGGAGCTTGAATGGGTNCGGATGTCGCCTAAAGCAAGACATGCCAAATCAAAAGCAAGACTTGGGGCATATGAGAACCTTCTCAATCAGGATGTAAAGGCAAAGGAAGAAAAGCTGGAAATTTTCATACCAAACGGACCCAGGCTTGGTGATAAGGTCATAAAGGCGTCACATGTGGCTAAATCGTTTGGAGACAAACTCCTGTTTGAAGACCTTGAATTTAATCTGCCCCCCAACGGGATTGTCGGGGTTATTGGTCCGAACGGAGCTGGAAAAACCACCCTTTTCAGAATGATAATACAGCAGGAGAAAGCAACAAAGGGTGATTTTCAGATCGGTGAAACGGTGGTTCTCGGATATGTCGACCAGGCTCATTCAGCAATCGATCCGCAGAAAACAGTCTATGAGGTCATTTCAGGAGGGCAGAACGACGTAATGGTTGGCAACAGGCTTGTAAATGCCCGTGCTTACGTTTCAAGATTCAACTTTACGGGAGCNGATCAGGAAAAAAAATGCGGTGTTCTTTCAGGCGGAGAACGGAACAGGCTTCATCTGGCGCTGACTCTAAAATCAGGGGCCAATGTTTTACTCCTTGATGAGCCGACCAACGATATNGATGTGAATACACTCAGAGCCCTGGAAGAAGGGCTTGAGAATTTTGCCGGATGCGCTGTTATAATCTCCCATGACAGATGGTTCCTGGACAGGGTAACCACACATATGCTTGCTTTTGANGGCNATTCAAAGGTTGTCTGGTTCGANGGGAACTATTCCGATTATGAGGAGAACTATAAAAAAAGGGTAGCGGATACGACGCCGGTAAGGATCAAATANAAGAAATTGGTGTGAGGTACGGGGTGNNGGGTGTGAGGAAGAAATGTATTATTTATTATAGGCGATGTATTATGTTANACATGAATAGAATAGTTTNTATACTGANTATACTGGTCTTTTTGTCACTGTCGATCANCGCCCAGATCGGACAAAGATATCCATCAGAGAAAAAAGTCATTACAGATCCTGTGACCGGAACTNAGCTCACCTTCCTTACAAGTTCNCAGGCAAATGATTCAAAGATATATCAGACACATCCGCAGTGGACNGCCGACGGTAATTGGATAATTTTCCGNAGCAGCAGGATTCCGGGCGAAACACTGNCTGTNAATGAGAAGANNGGAGTNATTNTCCAGGTTTCTGAGGGCGGCTATATGGGAATGCTCACTATTGCAAGGAAGTCCATGAAACTATATTTCATGCGTATGGTTCTGCGTCAGCCCGGGCAGAAGAAGGGAGGTCCGGTGCAGGTTGTGGAAGTCGACCTAGACAAACTGTTCACCGACAGCGAAGCCGGTCTGATGAAAAGTGAATCTTTATACCAGAGGGTTTGCGGCACCATCCCGGCAGAAACGGGCGTAGGAGGTGACATGGCGCTGGACGCTGACGAGGAAGAGGTTTATTTCAGGATTGGAAGGGAAGAAGCAGAAAAGCATCTCGCGGAAGGCATTGAAATTGAACCCGATTTCGGTCCGCGGAACATGGGTGCCGGTCCGTCGGGGATAGGGAGCATGAATATTAAGACAGGAGAGATCAGGCATGTAATATCGGTGCCGTTTCAGGTAGGGCATATCCAGACAAATCCATGGGTTCCGGGTGAAATTGTTTTCTGCTGGGAAACAGGAGGGAAAGCGCCTCAGCGAACCTGGACAGTCCTGGCAGATGGAACAGGGCTAAGACCATTATATCCTGAATCGGAGTATGAGTGGGTTACCCATGAAGCTATCATAACGAAGGATGAAGTGGCAATTGCCATTATGGGTCACCGTAAGATAGGTACCCCCGAACAACCGTTCGATCCTGCAAATCCTGGTCAGGAAGTTGGCTGGGGGCCCTCGGGAACGCGGGAAAAACCGACAGGCCTTGGAATAGTGAACCTGAGAACCAGGGAGATGACAATAGCAGGTCAGACTCCGTCAGGAAGCGGGTTATGGCATGTGAACGGATCGGCTGATGGCCGGTGGGCAGTGGGAGATGACTTTGCCAGGAATATTTACCTCATCGACAGGCACTCGCACGAAATGATCCTTCTTACAGCAGGCCATAAGACGACGGCACTGGATCACCCTCATCCCACCTTCAGTCCCGACGGAACCCGGATAGAAATTCAATCAGCTATGATTTCGGAGAATAGCAAGTCGATGGATATCTGTATAATCCCTGTACCGGAAGAATGGCTGAAACGAAAATATTAGAAAGGCCTTAAGGTATTAAGGCACAACGGTGCAAAGGTAGAATTGGTGCAACACTCCCCCTTTGAAGAGCCTGCCCCGCCATATTGCAACATGACCTTATTTCCATCCTGGATCTAATGTTTAATCGAATCGTATTTCTTAAATTTGTACATAATGACATTGATCTTCTGATGTCTCGCTGAAATTTTTTTGTACGAATCTTATAATTTCTGTTTTCTGAATTATGCGTCGGGAACGCAAAAATATCAGATTGGGTAATTTTGATTACAGCAGCGAATTTTCGCATTTTATAACATTATGCACAAAGGACAGACAATGGTCTTTTGGAGAAATAAGAAACGGTAAAATTGAATATTCTCCGGTTGGCGAAATTGCCGGATTATATTGGATGGCCATCCCAAATCATTTTCCGCACGTTGTCCTTGATGAATATATTATCATGCCAAACCATATTCATGGTATCATAAAATTGGATTATTCAATAATACGGACAAACCATGGTGAAACATCATCGGGAACATACGATAAAACGGCAATAGGGCCATGCCATGGCATGGCCCTATTATCAAATCATGATCAATTATCAAATACCCAACAAAAACAATTCAACAAATTTGGTCATCCAAATCCCGGTTCGGTTTCGGTAATTTTAAATCATTTCAAATCGGCGGTAAAACGATGGTGCAATAATAATGGGTGTGAATTTTTTTTATGGCAATCGCGGTTTTATGATCATATTATTAATAATCATAATGATCTGGTGAGAATACGAGAATATATAAAATTGAATCCCGTGAAATGGAAGGAAACCTAATCAGCCCCCTGCCCACTGCTCTTTGTACCCCTTATCTCCCGACACTAACCTGAAATAGTCCTGAATTTCTTCCCGTCTTCCTTACATATTGCTTTAATCAGCCGCCTTCCCGACATCACACCTGTGGGTAGTCCGCCACCCGGCTCAACCCACTGGCCGCACATATGGAAATTGCTTAATCCCGGTAATTTCTGTGACATAGGCTTCATAAGAACATTTGAATTTTCTGGTGTAATCAGCCATCCTTCAAAACTGCCTTTCCAGTTGCCGGTATATCTTTCAAAAGTCATAGGTGTAGCCACATCAATCATTTCGACNTGTGATGAAATGCCCGGGAAACGCTGTTCAAGAAGTTCAATCACTATTTTACCTATCTCATCTTTTTTCCGGTCATATTCATTTCTGTCTTCATGGAGTTTTTTCCAGAAATCGTAATCTGTTTCGAGCATAACAGTGAGTGATGTGTGACCTTCAGGAGCCATTGACGGGTCATGATGATAAAGATGAACAGGAAGCCTTTCACGCTGTTTGTCACCAATCTGCACTGGTTCCTTCAGCGGGAAACTGAATCCTGAAACAGAAAGCGGAACATCATCAAATTTTCGGTTGACGCCAATACCAATAAAAATAAGCGGTGAAAATGGGAGCCAACTGTCATATATATGTCTGATCTTTTCGTCAGTAAACTTACCATCGAGCATTTTATAGATGGTTGTATACCCGTCGGCTGCAGAAATCACTCCGGAACCCATATGTTCAGTCCCGTCTTCAAGTTTAATCCCGACAGCTTTATCACCATCTGTAAGTATCTTTTCAACACGTTTTTTATAATGAATTGTACCTCCGAGATCTTTATATCGTTCTTCCATCGCTATTGACATAGGAAGAGAGCCTCCAAGGGGATAGCCGGCATTCTTTTTATAAAGGTAGGCAAATGTAAAAAACATAAAGAGTATTGAAAACTCCGGCATCCAGATCTCATCAAATGCCTTCTTGAGTAAAGGATCCTTAAAGCCGGCAGCAAACTCACTGCCAGTAGTCTTCATCCATTCCTGTATCTTTTTGCCTTTAGTAACAAAGGTCCAGATCAACCGGATTTGTTTATTAATTTTTTCAGACAAGGAAGCATTTTTTGAAGGCTGATCAAATGCATTGCAAATCCTTATGGCATTTATGAATTCCTTAATTTTCCCGGAATCCTTCGGGGAGAATTCAAGAAGATGCTTTTCAAGTCTGTCAACATCTGAATAAAAAGTCAGGACACGCCCATCAGCCGTCTCGAAATGCATATATTCATCCATATAGATAAACTCTCTTCCCTGTGTAACACCGACCTCTTCCCAGAATTGATGCATTTTGCTTTTCGGCGATGAACCTACCAGCCAATGAATGCAGGCATCGATTGTGTAGCCTTTCCTTTTCCATGAAGTGCAGAGACCTCCGGGTTTATCGTGCATTTCAAAGATCTGTGTTTTATAACCATTCATCTGTGCATAAATACCTGCTGCAAGGCCTGCGAACCCTGCACCGATTATGATTATTGAATTGTCATTGTTGTTACTGTTCATGTGTCAATAATTTGATTATTAAAACAAATTTATGATTAATTGAGCAGAAACGGTTAAGAAATAAGGCTGACTGCATTATTATACCGGTATATAAATGGAAGTTACCGGCGGCAGGCAACAGGCAACTGGCAACAGGGATACCCCAGGTTTGAAATATAATCCGGGAATTGGTCATTATTGAAAATAATGTTTCTTTATATTTACACTTACCTTATGGAAAAGTACTATGAGAAACAAAAGAATGGGATTGCTTCTGATTGGTTTAATATACATTATTTCGCAGTCAGATATTCTTGCCCAGAATAAAGAAACATCATCCGCAGTACCTGATAAAGCCGCTCCAACAGAAGTACCTGTGGTAATTAATGGTGAAGCACAGAAGATACCTGCATTTGAAAACCA
>WSSedA1B3DRAFT_1000575_pt1 | contig 10556 bp, 15 predicted proteins | sample WetSurSiteA1Bulk_FD_9468 | JGI IMG/M metagenome (IMG submission 9468)
GAAGATTTTAAAAAAGCATCGGCATTTGTCCATACAAAATTCGATGGTGCGTGGCGACCTGTCGCGTTAAAAACCGCTATAGAAGTTTCCCTTGCCAAAAACGATGTCCGGCTGAAATTTTCATTACCCCCCGGTCATTACGCAACGACTGTGTGTCGTGAGTTCATGAAGACAGACCCGGTCCGGATGATTTAATGCCGTGATTCGGCCAATGTTTTTGCACCGCTGATCGCATCGTTCAGGTTACCGATTTCATCAACGATGTTTAACCTGATCGCATCTGCACCACGGATAATCCTTCCATCATCTATGTCTGATCGGGTGATAGGTCTGTGGGTGATTACGTCGGTGATGAAGTTTTCAAAACTTTCGTTCACAATTTTTTGTGCATATTGTTGTTCTTCATCAGAGATAGGGCGTGATGTCGTTCCCATGTCTTTTTTACTGCCCGATTTGACGACACTGATGTTATATCCTTCCTTTTCCATCCAGCGGCTGATATCGGAAAATTTCCAGATCACACCTATTCCGGCAGTGAACGTATCAGGGTTTGCGTAAATCCTGTCTGCATGGGCACTGACATAATATGCTGCCGATGTTCCCATATCTCCCATTGAGACAACTACCGGCTTTTTTGATTTTGCATAATCGAGATCGCGAATAATTTCCTGTGCTGCAGCTGGTGTACCCCCCGGGCTGTTTACCCGTAACACAATCGCTTCAATCATAGGATCATCAGCAGCGTTGCGCAGCTCCCTGCCAATTACTTCGCTGCCGATGGTATCAGCATCAGACGCCTGCCCGGTCACCATAGTTCCTTCCATACGGATAACCGTGACACCCATCTGATCATCGTGGGCGAAGTAATATGCACCTATAAGTAAACCAAAGACAACAATGAGGCCGACCAGAATGATGAAAAACAATTTCATAGTGGATCCGGGTTTTGGCTGAGCGGGCTCCCGGGAGGGAATGTTATTATCCCTGGTAACCTCAGAAGGAAGGCTACTGGCTCTCGTTATACCCTCAGAAGGAATTGTACTAACTTTTGTTACTCCCTCAGAAAAACTGGCACTGCCCATATTTACTTCATCAGAAGGAATAGTACCGTCCATGGTTAAACACCGGGGTAAAGAATGTCAAACTCTGAGACGAGATTGCTTCCGCACATATAATATTTCTTCAGATCCAGACGGATCATCTCATCTTCGGAATTGATATGCATACCCCCTACAAGGGAAGGGGTGTCAGATCCTCCTACAATGAATGGCAGGTGAATAAGGCGGATCTCATCAACAAGTCTGTCATGGAGCATATGCCAGTTCAGGGTCGGACCCCCTTCAATCATCAGCTTATTCACCCCGAATTTATGCTTGAGGATTTTTAAGAGAAGGGGAAGCTCGACATGTGTTTTTCCGGCGACAATTATATGAACCCCTTTCTTCCTGATTGCCTCAACCCGCTCTTTTTTTGCTGCTTCACAAACTGCGATCGCGGTAGGGGCGTCAGGACCCAGTACATTCGAATCGAGCGGAAGGTCAGCCATGCTGCACGGGATCACCCGCAACGGACTCTTGCCCGGTACCAGCCTGACCGTGAGAAATGAGTTGTCGATACGGATCGTGTTGGCACCGACCATAATCGCATCATATTCAGCCCGGGTTGTGTGAAGCAGGATCTCGGTCTCGTGCGCCATGTATTTCATCAGGATTTTAGAGGATGCTCCTTTCTTGAGGGTAAGTTTGCCATCTGCGGTGATCTCCGACATCATCAGCACATGAGGACGGTCCTTCATATCAGTCATTGCTACTCCTGGCTACGGTTACATTGGGTGGGGAATATAAAGAAGTTGACGATAGTGGTGATGTGGGCCGCCGTGATTCACCTTCAAAATTTACCCTTCAACGTAGTAATCCTAATGAGGTTGTCAGTTGACGTGAGACAGCAACTATTAATGGCTTTCATACTCATGAATTAAGTTATGAACATTACTGCCCTCCGCCCAAGGTTTATTCGTTATCTTGAGCCGGTGGCAGATGTTTTTGTCAGGCTTGGAATCACTCCCAACCAGATTTCATTGCTTGCCCTGCTGGCGGGAATTGCCTGCGCTTATCTCTTTTTCCAGGGCCGGTTTATCTGGGGCAGCCTGGCACTGTTCCTGTCTGCGGTCTTTGACCTTGTTGACGGAAGTGTAGCCCGGAAGACCAACTCACATTCAAATTTCGGAGCTGTTTTTGACTGGATTGTCGATAAATACGTTGATGCGCTCGTGTTGCTTGGTATAGGGCTTTCCGGTTTAGCGATAGTCAGTCAGTTCATCGCGGTTCCACCCTTTGCGGATTTTGCCATCGTAGCATTTGCAATCATCGGATCGCTGATGAACACGTTCATAAAACCGGTGGTTTATGCCGAGATTGGGTACCGGGAAAAAGTGGAAGGGTAAAATTGATGATCCGCTTGAAGGTGTGGGATTTTTCGGCAGACCCGAAACCTTTCTTGTCCTGATTCTTGGCGGTATTTCCGGATATATCTGGGTATCGGTTATCATTATTGCCGTATGTACGAACCTTTCGGCTGTCCAGAGGATTATTTACCTTTACCGAACGCTTTCCTGATCTCACCAAAATACAGCTGGTAAAGGTCATCAGCGAAACCTCCCAGTTTTGGTATAATGGTAAAAAGGCCGTATGCAATGAAAACGAGACACACAAGCGCAAGAAGTTCTGCAATGACATTGTGTGCCCAGAAAAAACTCTCGTATCCGAACTCGCCGTTGCTGGCAATTTCGGGGTAATAGGGAAACCATTGTTCGGTGTAAGCAATAATGACAAAAACATTCCGCAACAGGTTCAGGAAATAGATGGTCGGAACAATAATGAGGAAAGCATAAATTTTCTGACGTATTGTTGTCGGTACCGCTGCTGCTACACCCAGCATGATCGCAATGCTCTGGATACCAGTACAGGCAAGGATGATCTCCACCCGGAATGTGTTTCTGGCAATGATATTCCAGTCGGTGAGAGTGACCGGGTAATTCAGGGCATCGAGGATCCAGNCAACCTGCCCCACNACGACTCCTATNAGCCAGTNGCCCAGGGCGGGGATATATTCGAACGGGGCATAGATCAGGAATGCGACAGCTGCTGCACGGGAGAGATCCATGACCCGGACATCCCCGATAAGGAGATATCTTCCCGTAATGATAAGAAACGGCACTGAGAGAACTGCCATGATAGGATACAGGAAATTATTTAAAGAAATGTAATACGGCAGTTCATAGAAAAGGGATAGGACAATAAAAGTCCACCCGATAATTGCTGCATATTTCTGATGGCGACCAGGTATGAGGAATGCAAGAAATCCAATACAGGAGATCAGCACCAGATACTCGATCATTATAGAATTATTCACCCGATACCAAAAAAAGGAATCTGAAGAAGCACGCAGTCTGACGGTCTGTTCGCGTTTTGAAGGGGCACGTTGCACGCTATTGGGGAAAAATTTGCCGGATATGTATTTTTCCCCGATAAAAGGGTTAATCACCTATGCTTGCGCATGCTATACCGATGTTCTGTCCTGAATGCAAAAGTATGTTAGTTTCGTCGGGGGGCCAGTTGAAATGCCGGAAATGCGGTTATATCCGGAAGGTTGATGACAACGATCAGATGAAGCGCAGAGTCGAGCGCAGTGAGAATGAGATCGTCATTGTGGAGGAGGAAGGACAGGCAAAGACTATGCCCACTATCCAGATCAAGTGTCCCAAGTGTGCAAACAACCTGGCTATCTGGTGGCTCCGCCAGCTCCGTGCGGCTGATGAAAGCGAAGTCCGGTTCTTTCGTTGCACCAAGTGCGATCACACGTGGAGACAGTACGACTGAATAGAACTATCCTTTTATAATGTGTTTTATTCAATCCCGTCTGTATATGAAACTGAATTAAGGCCCTTAAAACGTCTTTTTTTAGAAAATTACCCTATCGCCAGTTTGGGGTTCTTTCGTCGATACTCCGACGGGGGTGCTCCTTCCCTGATAATTTTTTGTGCATCCCTTTCAGATATGGGGGTAAAATAATCCTCGATCCAGGACTGTTTGATAAGGGTTGGATCTAAAATCCATTTTTCAGACCTGCTCCCCCAATATGAGTACTGGCCGTCAAATTTTATCAGAAATGTTGAATCTACCGTGACATGCCCGGGTAGTATGAAATACTGCGTTTTTGTTTTCATAATGGTTCAAACATGATACTTCGTGTGATGCGGAAGATCCGATGAAAGGGTGTTTAAGGTGGTACCTGATCCGGATCTTCCTTGATCGATTTACCTGTCCGAATCCCTCATAAAGTCTGGCAAGGCAGCGATGCAATGCATTTCTAACAGGTGCATTGTGTCGCCGGGAACCGGACCGGAATGGCACATTGAAAGCGCGCCGCTTTTCCCCTCCGGCGCTTATTGGGGAAGCAATTCGAAGAGACCTGATGTTAGCAAAAGGAAGTAGTATCACGATAACTGACTTTTTCGTATCATCATCCCCAAAGCGATTAATGAAAACCCCTATCCGGTACTATTCCCTGTCTATCCTGCTGGCATGATCTTCAGGACCAGTTTTGAACAATCGCTGCCGAAAAAACAACGTCGGAAAAATATGAACCGGGTTTACCGAGTATGAGTTCAGGGCACTGATCACGGGGACATCCTGACTCTTGGAATAGGTATTGAACAAAAGAAAAACCAACCCAACTTTTTAAATACTGTTTTGTGGCATTTATAAATATGAAGGTCAGGCCGGAAGATTCCCTCAAGATTGAAAACATAGTCGCATCAGCCAAGGTGACTGATTATCTGGATCTACCCATGCTTGCATCGAAGATTGATGGCGCCGAGTATAACAAGAAGCGGTTCCCCGGCGTTGTTCTTCGTATGCAGGATCCCAAGATCGCAGCGCTTGTCTTTGGTTCAGGTAAAGTGGTACTCACTGGGGCAAAGAGTGTCAACAGCTTAAGCAAAGGTCTTAACATTCTTGGAGATAAGCTGCGGGGACTTGGCATCGATATCCCCAAGAAGCTTGAATACAAGATCCAGAATATCGTAACGTCTGCCGATCTTGCAACACCCATAAACCTGAATAAAATTGCTGTTGGTTTCAACCTTGATAAGATTGAATATGAACCGGAACAATTTCCCGGACTTGTTTACCGCCTTGACAATCCAAAAGTGGTTGTCCTCCTTTTCGGGTCTGGCAAATTGATTATCACCGGTGGTAAGGAACCGGATGATGCCAAGAAAGCTGTTGTAAAAATTTTATCCGACCTCCGCAGCCTTGGTCTGATCTCATAATTTTTGATATCAACTGCTTTACCAGGTGGTCTTATCTATTCAATATTTTTTATATTTTAAGGAGAAGTTACCACGGGATTAGATAAAATATATATATAAAACTTTTGTCAATTGCCTAACGATAAAGAAGCCTTTATATGAATAATAAGATAATAAATTAGTAAAGTTATTGATTATATTCTGGATGTGATGTATGAGAACTGAAAATGTAATGTATTTTACTGAAAAAGAGGAGGAATTTGCAAACCTCCTCATTGAGATTGGAACCAAGAGAAATGTGGCCAAAGTGCTGGTATTCCTGGCAAACACTCCCGAAGCTACGTCGCGTGCAATCGAGAGGGGCACGGATCTCCGCCAGCCCGAAGTCAGCATTGCCATGCGGTACCTGATGGAACAAAACTGGATTTCCAGCAGGGAAAGCAAGGCAGAAAGTAAAGGACGCCCGGTCAAGATTTACGAGCTGGCCAGACCAATCCAGGAAATCATGGACAGCATTGAAAAAGAGAAGAAAAAAGAAGCAACTACCCAACTCGCCCTTGTCCAGAAGTTACGGGAATATATCCGCTGAAGTAATAATCTTACACTTTTTTGGGTTGCCGACAATAACCGTGGTTTTCCTGGTAAAACTACAAAACAATCCGCTCTCAACGACACCAGGTATCCTTAGCGTGATATCTTCCAGTTCGTTGGGATTTGCAATATCCTTAAACTCACAATCAACGATAAAATTCCCATTGTCGGTTATGACCGGCCCATCCTTTTTTATCCCTTCACGAAGTCTTGGGATACAGCCAAGTGCCCTCAGCTGATTCATAACGGGGCGGATGGCAAAGGGGATCACTTCAACGGGTACTGGTCCGGTGAGGACTGGTACCACTTTCTGTTCGTCAACAACAACCACAAAGCGGAGTGCGGCTGCTGCAATGCATTTTTCCCGTGTGAGTGCGGCTCCCCTGCCTTTTATGAGGCGAAGGCGACTATCAACCTGATCGGCGCCATCAATAGCAAGATCGAGCACGGGCTCTTCATCAAGGGTGGTAAGCGGAATGCCATATTCGCGAGCAATACGCTCAGTCTGGTATGAAGTCGGGATACCCGAGATTTTTAATCCTTCAGAAACCCTGCAGGATAACCGTTCCATTGCATAAAAAACCGTGGAACCGGTTCCAAGACCAAGAACCATTCCATCCTCTGCCATATCCGCAGCTATATATCCCGCTGCACGCTTTGCTGCGGTTACTACCTGTACTGTATCATCCATCTACCTGATAGATATCAGTTTTCAATAAATAATACTGGTGATTTATGGATGAGTAAATCAGGTCAGCTGACGAAACGACCAGCTTCCATCGTAAATTGAAAAAATCGTTGCTCTATCAGGATTATTCCGATGATACGTGGTGTATCACTACACTGGCAGGAAAAAAATCCAGTCACTCCAAAAATAGTGTTTTTGCTTCGACTTCAGCATCATATGCGGTACAATCAAGAGTGACAGGGGTGATTGAGACATTTCCCTTCCGGATTGCATGCACATCTGTTCCCTCCTCCGCATCTTCAATAAGAGGACCATTGATCCAGAAGTACGGCCTCCCTCTTGGATCAAATCGTTTCTCGACGCCGGTATGAAACAGTTTCCGGGCAAGCCGGGTGACTTCATAGCCGCCTTTTACCACTGAGGGAATATTGACATTGATAACATCAGCGTGAGGGCAGAACCCCTGCTCCAGTACACGGGAGACGACATCCCGGACAATTTTCTTTGCACCATCAAAGTTTTGTCCATGGTACCGGGGATCATCAAATTTGTCTCCCTGGTCCTCGACCTGAAGCGAGAATGCAATCCCTTTTGTTCCCTGGTTGGATCCTTCGAGTGCAGCACCAACAGTACCGGAGGTCATAATCGATTCAAAGGAGAGGTTCTCACCAATGTTGATCCCACTGACGATGAGTGTCGGGTTCAGCCTGAGTGCATACAGGCCGATAATGACTGCATCCGTGGGTTTGCCGGCCACCGACCATGCCGGGATACCATTCTGGATAACTCTGGTAGCCCGCAAAGGTTCAAAAATAGAAATAGATCTGCCGACTGCACTTTGCTGGGTTGCCGGTGCAACGACGGTTACATCTGCAATCGGTGAAAGAGCTTCAAACGCAGCCCAGAGCCCGACAGAACTCACGCCATCATCATTGGTCAGCAGGATCGAGGGTTTCATGTGCATTCACGTTTGAATCGCACTCCTAAAATAGTTCACCGATCGGATAGGGTAATTTTCTTTCAGCGCAAAGAGATGGATGATGAAAGTCCTGCTCGCTGAATATGCATCAGCTCATGATCCCTCGCTCGCTGCCGAAGGTACTGCAATGCTTGCTGTACTCAGACAAAGTTTTGAGCGCTGCGGATACGATGTGGTGCTGCCCGGTAACGGGGATTTTGGTGCGGAGATTGCACACCTGGCGCCCATGTGTGATATGGGGCTTGTGATTGCCCCTGATCACATGCTTTCAGGTTTCACACGGATTCTTGAGCAGCATACCCATAATCTAGGATGCGGTTTCATGACGGTCGCTGTCTGTGCCAACAAGATGCAGACCGATAAGATCCTGCGTTCGCATGATGTGCCTGTGCCGGCGGAGGTATCAGCGGGAAAACGGGTGATCAAACCGGTGAAAGGGTGCGGCGCGCAGGGTGTGCGCATATCGGATGGTCTGACCGGTGCCGGGGAATTCTCGCAGCAGTACATTAAAGGAGAGCACTTTTCTGTAAGTCTTGTCGCAAGCCGGGTGGTAGGGGATGCGTGCCTGTATTTCTCAGGGAAACCCCCGCTGGTGCTCGCGGTAAACCGGCAGTATATAGAGACACACCTGACGGGGCGTTTCACTATCATGGTGGTGAAACACCGGTGCACCCTGCACGTGAAGCAGAGATTACCGCAGTTGCCAGAAAAGTGGTGGAAGTCCTCGGGTGCCAGGGATATTGCGGTGTTGATGTTGTTCTTGCAGACAAGGTCTACGTTGTTGATGTAAACCCACGGATTACCACCAGCCTTGTTGGTATTGCCAGTTGCATGGACGAGGAGATCGCCGATATTCTTGTTGCGGCATCCAAAGGCGGGGGGCCGGATCAAGTGCATATGAGGGGCAGCTCCCGGTTTAATACGAGCGGGAAGGTCACAGGAATATGATTGGGATTGATGTGGGGGGTGCCAATCTCAAGGTCGTTGATGATGATGGCCCCCACCTCCATTACTGCCCGCTNTGGGAAGGCGCACCGCTCACGAACCTGCTGAACCAGTATGTCACCGAACCTGAAAATCCGGCAGTTGTCGTGATGAGNGGTGAACTGGCTGACTGTTTTGAGAGCAAGATGGAGGGNATCTCCTTTATTGTGAATGCAGTCAGGAANGCGTTTCATTCTGCCCGTTTTTATGGAACAGACGGTCAGTTTTACGACCATGCTGTTCCTCAGCTTGCAGCTGCGAACTGGCTGGCCTCAGCAGATTACCTGCGGGAAGAATACCCTGATGCGGTTCTTCTGGATATCGGCAGCACGACGGCAGATATTATCCCGCTCATGTGTTTTGACTCAATGAAAGGACTGACTGATCTCCGGCGGCTCCAGAAGGGATATCTCATCTATACGGGAATGCTCAGGGGAAATATTGCCACCCTCCTGCAATCAGTCACGCTTGACGGGGTAATAACTCCGGTAAGTTCTGAGTATTTTGCCATCAGTGCAGATGCGCACCTTGTCATGGGGCATATCACTCCGGCACAGTATACCTGTGATACCCCGGATAAGAAAGAAAAAACCAGAGCGGCAGCACTTCGCCGGCTTGCCCGGGTAGTCTGTGCGGATCCTGAAGAGATAGGGTCAGATGGTGCATGCCAGATCGCTGAACAGTTCTGGGGAAAACAGCGGGATCTGATCGGTGATCAGGTACACCATATTGTTGCAGATTCAGGTGCCCGCCAGGTAATTGTTGCAGGGATCGGAGCAAGCCTTTTTTCCCGGGAACTTCATGGCATTGATCTCGCAAAAAAAATGGGTTCGTATGCAGGTGCCCTTCCTGCATTTTCTGTCCGCGAGGTAGCGCTCAGGAGCACCTATTCATGAGAGCATCCATGATTTTTTTAAAATTGGTTGTACGGGAGCAGCGGCTTTTTTACCTGACGTGCTTTCCGGTAAGGTGATACCATGATAAAACCCTGGCACCTGAGCATCATTCTTTTTATCGGATCCCTCGCGATCACCGTCATTTTATGGAGCCTGGGTCTCCCGTTCTTCTTTGTCTTTCTCTTTATTCCGCTCATTCCCTTTTTCTTACGGAAGGAGACGGTCCGGCGCTGCCCGGTATGCGGATGGGAAACCACAGGCAGCGAGCGCTTCTGCCCCTGGGATGCGACTCCCCTCCCCGACTCGGGCAGCGAGTTCGGAAAGTGAAATTATCGATACAGGCAGACTAATCCCAAAGAGGTTTGTTATGGTAATATCCGGATATGGCCTGTGCATATAATTCCGTACGGTACCACGGTCAATTACAATTCCCAGGTGAAGCAGATGTGCAGCTACACGGTTGAACGGCATCGTTGCTCCAAGAGTTCTGCAGAGATCGACGAGGGGAGAACCGATTCTCGTACCCGGGTAGAAGGGTTCATCGGCAAAACATAAGGTATGGCACTGCCGACAGGAGAACCGTTTTACAAAAACCCGGACCCGATGCGGGATATCTTCCTCCAGCATGACGGTAAACTGCTTCTTTTTTGTATCGTATCCTGATAGTGTTCCGCCACACAAGGGACAGGATTCACGATTGTCGAAAACTATTCCGTCACAAGCCAGAATACCGCTCTGAACGATATCGATAATGAGGGGTGGAATGCGTGGGGGTTTCATAGCGTGCGCGAACCTCGAACTCCGGATATATAATAGTGGTTAACATCATCCGGTTGGTAAATTACTTTGGTTGGTTGACATTTCATAATAACAGGTAGATAAAAATTGTAACCCACCGCTATTAATCACTTTTGGTACGAAATTCACCATGTTTAAATAGGGTTAAACCAAATTTTTTTTGTTCGAGGTTAGAACATGGAAATGAAGTACGTACCAACCACATGCCCGTATTGCGGTACCGGTTGCGGCTTCAACCTTGTTGTCAAGGACAAGAAGGTTGTCGGCGTAGCGCCATGGCACCGTAACCCGGTCAATGACGGCAAGCTC
>WSSedA1B3DRAFT_1000577_pt1 | contig 10548 bp, 7 predicted proteins | sample WetSurSiteA1Bulk_FD_9468 | JGI IMG/M metagenome (IMG submission 9468)
GAATTTTTACAGTATCTCAAATCAACAGGAAATACAACACCGGTCATCCTGCTCTGCCGACGAGGAAATAACAAAATCGCTGTTGAGGAAGTCACCAATGCGACCGAAATCAATATACCCAGAAGTGGTGATATCCGTCCGAATCTTCTGGAAATGGTCACGGTGATCAAGCAGACCATGCTCCGCAGAAAGGCGGAACGGGAGATCAAGGTGCAGAACGAACAGCTTACCGCCATCCTTTCCGCAACACCTCTTGGCATATTTCAGGTACGCAACCATCTCATGACCTGGGTGAACCAGCAATTCTCAGAAATGCTCGGCTATGAAGAATCATACCTGGTTGGTAAAGAAATGGGGAGCATTTTTAAAACTCCTGAAGACTTCGACAAGGCATGCCATGAGATTCAGATCAAACGCAACACCCAGGGTTTTGGCCTGACAGAATGCAACCTTCTGAAAAAAAATAATTCGGCTCTCGCATGCCAGCTGCAGGTGCAGATGGTCGACCAGCGGGATATTGGTAAAGGCGGGACATTTGTTGTAACTGACATCTCGGAAAGGAAGAAAATTGCTGATGCGCTCAAAGAGAGCGAGGCAAAGTACCGGGAAGTTCTCCAGAATACCCAGAGCATCATTATCAGGATGGATACATCGGGAAATATTACCTTCTTTAATCATTTTGCGCTCTCATTCTTTGATTATACCAGTGACGAAGTGATCGGGAAAAACGTTGTTGGCACCATTGTTCCACAGAAAGCCCGCACCGGTCATGATCTGTCCATGATGGCAAATGATCTCGGGTTTAATGCTGAAGGCTATGCAGTCAACGTGAGCGAGAATGTGCGCCGCAACGGCGACCGGGTCTGGATTGCATGGATAAATAAGGCAATCCGTGATGAAAAAGGCCATATCATTGAAATCCTGTGCATTGGCAACGATATTACGATCGAAGGCGGAATGGAGAGGTCCGTATCAGTACTGATACGTGGAAGGACATCGTAATTGCCGAAACCGATGTGAAAGAGGAAGTGTTTGACGCGGTCTTCCACATATGCACTGAAATTTCGATCGAGGGGCGGGAAGGAAAATCTGTTGGTACCACATTTCTGCTCGGAGATGCGGATAATGTCATGGCAAAATCACGGCAGATATCACTGAATGCATTTGAAGGGCAGAAACCTGAATCGCGCAGTATCACGAACCAGGATATCAAGGAAAACATCAAGGAATTTGCCCAGCTCGACGGGGCGTTTGTCATTGACGGTGACGGGTATATCCGGGCGCAGAGTCGCTATATCACGGTTGATACCAGTAATGTTACCCTTCCAAAAGGCATGGGAACCCGTCACAACTCAGTTGCAGCAATGACTCAGGTCACCAATACCGTTGGTATCGTTGTTTCCCAGAGTGGCGGGGGAATCACCATCTTTAAAAACGGGCTGATACTCAAAAAAATTACGCTCTGATTGCTTTTTATTAGTGAAGGGTCATGAAATTTTTTGGAGAGATTTTCATCACATAATTTTTTTAGATATTTTCGATTTGCTGGGACTCAAAACAACACGCTCCTATGTAAACACATTTGTGGTAAAGAGTTGTAACCTGATCTCAACCTGAATATTCTTCACGGGTCCATGCACATTCTGAATGATTATCTCTTTGTGTTAAAATATTTTTTATTTCTGTTATTTTTAATTTAAACTGGCTATTAGAGTTATTTGTAAATAAAAAAGTCTTTATATGGTAAATTGCAATAATTCTTTCAGAAGTTGTTTGAATGAAAAGAAAAACAGGAATTTTAATTATTTTGGCATTATTTTTCCTCATTGGAATGGTTACAGCGAATCTTCCTGACGCTTCGACCATTAGTACAAGTGATAACTGGGTGGTTGCAAATGGTGCTGACCAGACTACAATTACCGTTACTGCAATAAATGCAACCTCAGGAATAGAAAAAAATGCGGACGTACAATTTACTATTGATAATCAAAACTATGGTTCCATCAGCCCTTCAACCAATAAAACAGATGATTCAGGAATTGCTCAAAGCACCTTCAGGGTTAATAAAACGAGTGGGAATGCAAATATTACGGCCAGAATAGTTTCAACTGACGGATATACCGTGACCAGATATATTAACATTAACATTGATCATGACAGCCCCTATTTTGTTAATTTTGCCCATCCTCCTTACGGGACGGTTGCAAATGATGTGCCATTCAATATATCACTTACAGACAAATGGGGAAACCGTATTGATTATCGGCGAGGTTCCCATATTATTAACCTCCAGGTTCATGGTCCTGCACCTGATGACTGCGGTTTCAGAGTTGCAGATACGTCAAACCATAAAATCTCAAGCATTCTCGACTCAAATGGAAAAACATCAACTATCCTCAGATTAACAAGTAAAATGGGTCCAAACTATATTCTGATGGATCACTTCGGCAGTATACCAGACACATTGGAATGGGTTGAAGCTGAGGCGACTGATATGCCCTATTCTATGACAGGAAGTATTTCTGACGGGGGCATTTTACCGGTTGGCAATAAAGCATTCACCCTTGACTATGTTCTCTATGATGTCTATGGCAATCCTGTAAAAAACAGTTCTGTCTGGGTAAATTCCTCTGAATTCGGACCGAATGAGCAAAAATTGTTAACTTCGAATTCTCTTGGACAGATCCGGCTGACCTATGGCCCTAAAGCAAACGTGAAGACAATTACCTTAACTGCAACTTCGGTAAATAATTCCAGTGTCACAAAAATCCTCCTGGCACAATTCACTACAGCCCAGGCATCGAATATGGTTCTGGCGATAACCCCCCAAAGTATGGCAAGCAGGGAAATTCCCACTTCACAGCCAGCTCAGGTGGTAGGAAAAGTGACTGATATGTTTGGAAATCCGGTAGGCGGTCAGGAGGTTGCATTTCAGATATCGGACGTCCAGACATCCCCTTTTGTAGCAACCGGGGCTCCCAGTTTCAATAGTGCATCTGTAGTTTCAACGATTAATGCAACGACGAATAGTGACGGAAATGCAATTGTATATTTCTACCCCGGTTCATTTACCATTGAGCAGAACGATCCATATTTCAGTGATAAGGCATCCGGATCATGCTGGGTAACAGCTACCTGGAACTCCTATTCTGCACCTCCCGTCAAAATGGAATGGAAAAATTTTCCCTACCTCAGTATTGTGGTAAATGCAACACCACAGGCCGTGCATGTAAATGATACTATCGATGTTGCCATTCAGGTCAGAGGTGATGGATACATGATGGGAACTCGACCAGTGACTGTCATGCTGGACATGGATGCCAGTTCAAGTCTGAATTCCGGGAGCCGCGGGCCTGATGCAAAAGCATCATCAAAAAAATTTGTCGATAATCTGACTCCTTCACTCGATCAGGCTGGCCTTGTTTCCTATGGGGATGATGATAATGAAGTATTTCACTCAAATGCATCCTACAATTTTTTTAACGTGAAAGGAGCGATAGATAACCTGACATTAAAAGGCGGGGTCAGCGGAAATAGTGCAATAAGTGTAAAACAATCGGTTGATGAAGGGGTATACAGAATAATGCACAACCCCACTCTGCATGCACAAGAGGTTCGTGCAATTATTTTGCTTGGTGATAGTTCCTATGATTCCGGAGAATTACCTGCGCTNGTAAAGGAAACCTGGGGGAGTGATGGTAACGACATCCGGGTCTTCACGATTATGTTTTTGTCCAGTAATAACGGATGCGGTTCCGGCACTGATAGCAAATTAATAAGAATGAAGGATCTTGCTGCCCAGGCGGGTGGAAAATACTATTGCGGATCAGACAAAAACGCCATCGATGATGCATATGCTGACATTGCCGGTATCTTAAAATCGCTGGCGGGTGTCAATGCCACTATGGATCTCTCATTTGACAATGTAGAGGTGAACAGTACTCCTGTAAGCGGTGGACAAGTTTTTACTTATGTTCCTGAAACAAAAACGATTTGGCCGAATTCTACCATAACGTACAAAAATCAATCGGACGAATGGAAAGCTCCGGATTATCTACTGCATTTCAATATCGGAACAATTCATATCAATGAAATATGGGAAGCACAATACCGACTCAGAGTAGACCGGGTCGGATTGATTAAACTTTTCGATGATAGTTCAACGTTGACATTCAATAACGGGACTGAAACAATTCGTTTACCCGATATATACATCACTTCCGGTCCTTCCAACTCATCAATAGGATTAAACGCCGGAACACTGGATGTATCAAACCTTATCATAACCAATTCCGGAAGCATTACTGATTTTATTCCGGTTACCTGGAAACTAAAGTATACCGGGTTCGCCTCGGTCAAGGAAACGATGTGGTATTCTCATAACAATGGGCCCTGGCTACAATTCAGCTCGAATTCAGATATCGATGCCGGAGATTATGTCCATAATGCACAGCTGGATGTCAGAAAACTTCCACCGGGGGGTTACCGGATAAAAATCCACGCTGTCGGTCCCGATGCTCCTGACGATGAGGAGATCTCTTCAGTATGTACGGTGGGAGGTAACAGGGTCTATATCAAACTAGAAGCTCCGCCTGTTGAGAATTTTGAATTTCCATGGGATGGAATGTCCCTTTCTCATTATTTCAAGTAAAAAACAGGATAATCATTGGGAACAGGTCAGCACAGAAACTATCAAAGGCCAGCAGATCATTCATGAACCATTGAAAAAAATTCGAATCTTTGTGTTGATAAAATAAGGAAATTGCAGAGGATTTGCCTTTTCCAAAGAATTCAGATTTTTGAGAAATTTTCAATCGAAATACCGACCGGAAAATTTTTGATTGATTCCCGTTCTTTCATTTGCAGTTTCCATGATACTCTTCCCAGCAGATATGACGACAGATATTTCCTACTGCTTTGAACGCATCCTCAAGATCCGGAAAATTCGGGATCCCGGAATCGCGGAGGATACGCAGCGGTGTCTTCATGGAATCCCCGCCAATCATACACCCTACGATCATTTTGTGAGTGCTTTTTGAGAACCGTACCAGTTCATTTGCAACGCGTACCGGATCTGATATTGCTGATGGAACTGCAATAACAAAGGCAATGTCCCAGACATCCTGGTTTTTTATCATAACATCAAAGGTTTTGGCAAACCTGTCTGCTGATGCATCCCCCACCATGTCAATCGGGTTCTGCCGGTTCCAGTCAGCCGGCAGGATCATATCCAGATCCGCAAGTATCGCTTTTGGGAAATCCACCAGTTCTATACCAAACATTTCTGCATAATCTGATGATAAGACCGCAAATCCCCCTGCATTACTGATTACAATGGCACGGATACCTTTGGGATACCCTTCCGATGACAGAAGTTCTGCTGTCTGAAATGCTTCACGCATGGATCGAACGGGTATTATTCCAGACTCCCAGAATGCTGCCATATATACTTCGAAACTGCCGGCAAGAGATCCGGTATGGGAAGCTGCGGTCATCTGACCAATCTTTGATGAACCCGATTTGATAGCGACAACAGGTTTTTTTGCTGTGATCCCGCGGGCAATCTCCATGAACCGTTTTCCATTTCTGATCTCCTCAATGTACAGGATAATCGCCCGGGTATGAGGGTCATTGCCGGCATACACTAAAAAATCCTCAAAACTGAGATCTGCCTGGTTACCGATACTGATTACTGCAGAAAAACCGATTTCTTCGGGGAGGCTCCAGTCAACAATGGTTGAAATTATGGCTCCGCTCTGGGAGATGAAAGCAATGTTGCCGGGTCTGGGTGATATCGGGTCAAACGTGGTATTGATACCCTGGTGGGGGAGCATGAGACCCAGGCAGTTCGGGCCCATGATCCGCAGGTTATTGTGTTTTGCGATCGCGAGCACCTGCTGTTCAAGCTCTTCCCCAACGTTTCCGGACTCCCGAAAACCGGATGAAATGATGATGGCCAGGGGGACACCTTTTTCTCCGGCTTCCTGAACGATTTTTGGGACAAAACGCGCAGGAACTACAATCACAGCAATATCGATAGGATCAGGAATTGACCCAAGGTCAGGGTAGACCATGCGCCCGAGAATTTTAAGGTGTTTGGGATTTACCGGATAGAGTTTTCCGGGAAATGCGAGGAGGTTGCGAAGGACTGCATACCCTACCTTATTGGGTTCAGGAGTTGCGCCGATTAATGCAATAGACCTGGCGTTCAGGATCTCCGGGAGCAGGGAGGGGTGCTGCTGTGCAGGTACCTCTTCAATGCCATCGGCAATGAAGATCCGGGCATCTACAACACAAGCTCCTTTTTCGTATAAAAAAACCGGGTTGAGATCAAATTCCACCATGGTGGGACTCTGGATAAAAAAACGTGCCACCCGGTCAATCAGCGTGATCAATCCTTTCTTATCCCGTGCCGGTTCGTTACGAAATCCCTGAATCAAAGGGTATGCCTGTAATTCCCGGAGCATCGCATCGATATCCTCATTCGTGACCGGAAGCACCCGGATTGATACGTCCCGGATGAGTTCGACCAGCGTCCCCCCCATCCCGACCGTAATTACCTTTCCAAAGGTTGGATCCGTCCTTCCCCCGATGAGGATCTCCAACCCAGGTTCTTTCTGTTGTTCGATAATGAAACCAGAAATGATTGCGGAGGGATCAGATGCTTTCACCTTGTGCGTAAGGGTATCAAATGCTGTTTCTGCTTCTGCACCCGACCTTATACCGGTGCGAACACCCCCTGCATCGCTTTTATGGATTACCTGGGGAGAGATGACCTTCATAACCAGCGGGTATCCCAGTTGATCAGCGGCCGGTGCCACTTCCTGCCGGGTTCTGACAACGGAAAACTCAGGGACCGGTATACCCTGGTCTTTCAGCAATGCATATCCTTCCGCTTCAGAAAGCATCGTGCGTGTCATTGGATTCAGTTCCCTTGTAGGTAATGCCTTTTTTTAGGTTATCAGGGTTTTTAAAAGAAACGGAATACATCCAGTACACCACTGCGCAGTTCCCTCATTCACCTGATCTGTGTTCCTGATTCATACGACCAGAAAAGGAACTCTCCAGAACCTGGAATTTCAGGTTCATACAGACTGAATGAACAATCGTGAATGGATAATTCCCACCAATGATAAGCATAAAGTTAATAATATTCTATGACCATCAGTAATCACAATGCATATTCCCACGCCTGAAGAGCTCCGTGCACGCCGAGAAGCACTCGGTATGAAACAGACTGAACTTGCAAAACGCGCCGGCATCAGCCAGTCAATGGTTGCCAGGATTGAAGCGGGAAATGTAGATCCCCGGATAAGTACCTTATCCAAAATTATTGCAGTTCTGAATAGTGCTGAGCCAAAAAAGATCCGGGCGGCACAGATAATGCATACACCAGTTCTTTGTGTCCAGCCTCAGGATGCGATTACCCGTGCGGTTGAGATCTTTGAAAAGAATAATATCTCACAGCTGCCGGTAATCGAACGGGGAGTGCCGGTAGGATGTATTTCTGAAACAGTGATCGTGAAAGCGATTGAACAACAGCGCCTGCACAAGACTCACCTCTTTTTTGTCCGGGACTTTATGGAACCGGGATTTCCTACAGTACCTCCCGATATGGATGTGGAGACAGTGATAAATATCCTGCAGCAGAACCATGCCGTTCTTGTTGTCGAGGGAAGGACGGTAAAGGGTGTAATTACCAAGCATGACCTCATCTCATTGATTGTATAATCCCGGTTTTTCCATCACGGATGCGAGAACCATCAGAACCGTGCCAATGATCGCAGAAAAGTTCTATGAAATTATTGTGTTGCATCATTGAACTTTAGTACTATCCGGGAATTGAAATAATCAGCGCGGTGACTGGCAGAAGGATTGGGCAATTGTCATACCCCGGATTCGTGTTTCTGACGCGATAATCGTCTCATTACTCTATCCATAGAATAGTCAGATTTCCGAGGTTTTTAAAAAAATCCAATCAAGAAGATTTTTCCCTATTCGGGATGATTTGTTCTTTTTTTTAAATTACATCAAAAATCGTCCTGACAACACATCCCATCCACAAACAAGTTATCCCAATGATTGAAACTCTGTTCAAGGTACTACCATGAACACCCAATTCAGGATCACTGTGATAATTACCGGATTTCTTGTTATCAGTCTGATCGGTGGTGTAACAGCAGTCAGCCTGGCACCAGGCTGGCAGGAACATCCCGCTGATGACGCCACATTTTCTGGTGCGATCATATCCACCGATGGTTCAATGGTATTTGCCGGTGGCAACCAGTTGTTAGTCCGTTCATGGAATGGAGATACCCGCTGGGGCGGTTTATCGGGAACCGTGGCCACTATGAGCTCGGATGGAAATTATATTGTCTCAGCCCTCAATGATAATGTCCGTAAATACAACCGCACCGGTGATGTAATCTGGAACAGGATTACCGGAAGTCCATTCCGTGCAGTCGCTGTCTCGAGTGACGGTTCTCTGGTGATTGCTGCAGATGACAGGGGTTACGTACGTTCCTGGACCATTGATGGTAAAAGCCTGGGAGTGGACAACGAGACCGATCAGGTGATAGCGATAGACATTTCTCCGTCACAATCTCAGGTGGTTGTTTCTACACAAGATAGTCTGAAGGTTTTTTCACCGGAAATGAACCTGGTCTGGGAAAAGAAAAGCCTTGGAAATCGTGATTCTTTCATCGCATTCTCTTCTGATAGTTCTACCCTGATTCTCGCCGGAGAAAACCAGGTATCATCCTATACGCCAAAGGATTACTGAACTGGGAAAAGGAGATAACACATAATTTCATTATCGATATGGCCTGTTCTGATGACTGTTCAACCATTGTTCTGGGAAGTCAGGATGGAAATGTCTGGGTTCTCAACAAAGAGGGGCAGGTACAATGGAAGTATCCTGTGGGTACATGGGTCACTAGTGTAGGAGTTTCCCGTGATGGTTCTGTTATTGTGGCTGGATCCCTTGACGGGACGGTGTATATACTGGATAAGAATGGAAACCTGCAGGCCCAGACAAAAACAGATTCTGCAATCCAGCAACGGTCCATTACCGTCAATTCGGATGGCACCCGGATTGTTGTTATCGCTGAACGCACAATGTACGGGTATAATCTTGATTATGATCCTTCTGGAATTCCAAAAACCACCTATACTGAAATCCCTGTCCGGACAACCCTCACCCCTTCCCGAATCACTACCCCGGTACCTGTCAGAACAACCCTGCCAATAACCGTTCCCTCTCCAAAAGGCACAACACTGCCCGGAACAAACAGCACCCCAAACTCAGCTCTCACTCCCATGCTCGCAATCTTCGTATCGGCAGGTCTGTTGTTTAAAATCTGGAGACGGAAAAATTGACAACCTTGCCTGACAGAGACTTGACTGATAAGGGAAAGGCCAAATGAAAAGTAATAATTAGACCGTATAATTATTCTTAATTATGACAGGAAATGATTCAGGAAAGTGGACATCTGATTATATGGTGATTCTCCTCGTTATCATCTTCATCATCTTCATTTTTGGTTTAAACTATTATTTCAAATATGCCAGATAATTCGCTGATAATTTTTTAGAGCCCTTATATCGCGTTCACAGGATTTATTTATAAAATAACCACGTTAAACATTTTTTCAGCGTGGTTTTTAAAAAAAAATCGGGTCAGAGTTTAGAGACCAGATCACGGAGCACCACAGCTGGCTCTTTTGCTTTCACAACACTGGATGCCAGCAGCACACCATCAGTACCGAGATCCACGGCTATCTTCACGCACTCTCCCGACTGGATTCCAGCACCCGTTAGTACCTTGACATGAGGATTTATTGCATGAACAGCTGCAACAGATCGCCTGATTATATCCGGGTTGGCTTTTGAGACCGAGACTCCACTCCCGATAAGCTCCGGCGGTTCAATCGCTACATATTCCGGGGCAAGTGCTGCTGCACCGGCACTGGTGGATTCATTGTTCGAACAGACAACGGAAATAAGCTTTTGTACCTGTAAAGCCCTGACTGAGGCTTCAATCTCAGCAAGTCCCAGGCGTCTCTCTGAATGGTTGATAAGGGATCCTGCAGCTCCGGCCATCCTGATTGCATCTGCAGTGATATGCCCGGTGTGAGCGCCGGGTTCAAAACCGTCAACATGCTGTGCGTATACCGGGATGGCGAAGTGGTGACAGAGCGGGTGAAGATCCACATAGGATGGCGCAATTGCGATAGTTACCCCGCTTTCGTGCGCTACGAGTTGTGCAGCATTCGCGATCATATGGCCGCGATTGCCCATTCCCTCTTTGAATGTCTTTAAGTTTACCAGGATTAAGGGTGCAGACATAGTACCTCCTCGTTTTTACGAATAAGATTTGGTCCCTGATACTCCATTTCGGTTCAGTTATGATGAATATTGTGCCTTCGGGGAACAATCAGTTATGATTCTGCAGCCCGCGAATGAAGTGACCGGCAGTAATTCCTCCGACAGCAAGGCGTTTTACTGCGTCTTTCAGGTGTTTGAAATGAGGATCACTGGCAGGGACTC
>WSSedA1B3DRAFT_1000578_pt1 | contig 10547 bp, 10 predicted proteins | sample WetSurSiteA1Bulk_FD_9468 | JGI IMG/M metagenome (IMG submission 9468)
GCAATCGGTCTGCGCCCAATAAACTTTTGGATACCAACAGGTTTGCCGTCTTTATCATCAATAAAATCAATCTCTGGCAGACGTATTAACACAGGTTTGCCATCAACTACTTCATATTTGGTTTTAATACTGCTGCCGATCATCTGTTCGGGTGGAATACCATAGACTTTTTCAGTCCACGGACGCATAAACTCAACACCACCACCTGAAACAATGTAGGTTTTAAAGCCATTAGCACGAAGATAATTCAACAGTTCCAGCATGGGTTGATAAACCAGCTCAGTATAAGAGCGATCAAATCTCGAATCCTTAGACATCGTCAGCCAGTATTTGGCAATTTGATTGAATTCCTCAACACTCATACCCGCGTGTGTTGCCATAATCATTTCAGCCAAGCCTTTCTCACCGCTTGCCATAACGCCTTTCATATCATTAGCCAGCACGGATTTAAAAGGTTCTGTCTCTTTCCATTCAGGATGCTTGGGTGCTTCTGCTTTTACACGGTCAAGAGCAAAAGCCAGTTGCACATACATTGGCTGCTCACACCACAACGTGCCATCGTTATCGAAAGTCGCAATCCGTTCAGCAGGTGACACAAAATCCACACCGCCTTTTTTAGTGATATTTTTAACAAACTGCACAATAGCCGATTTAGTCGCACCATTATTCCAAGAGGGTAACGGATCGGTAGATTTAGCCATTGCCACTGTTGCCAACGACAAATAAACCAACAATGTGCAGCAAGACAGTATTCGGGTAAGGGAAAATGTATTCATAGTAGCTTTTTATTATTTTTAGAAATGTAACTCGCTTCAATCAACAGCATCACAAAGCAAGGTAAGATGAGAAACACCCAATTCTTTGGGTAAACCAAACATATACACTAAACCAATAGCCAGATCACCCAAACCCAACGGTACGACAATCAGCCCCACATCGCCGAACAGTCCTGCGGGAATAAGCACCAGTGCGGCGATATAGCGTAGTAGCGATTCCCAATAGACAAACGCAGCGCGGCGGCGTAAGTCGCGAGACGCTAAAATTAATACTGCACTGGTAAACGCTAAAAATCCAGCGATTAACCATCCCCAAACAGGATTGCAGATGTTCATACCCACGCCTCGATACAGGGGTGGAAATAACAGGAAAACAGCGAGACCTGCGTTATAAACGCCAGACCAGAAAACGAAACTTTTCATTGTAAATGGCATAAAATTTTCCTTGTAATATGAAAGTCGGATAGGCAGAATTTTTCTTTCCACTAGAAACGAACGGCTTAACTGTGGGCAGTAATGTGACACAGAGAAACGAAAAAACCGCACCTGCCGATTAACGGCAAGTGCGGCTAGTAAATTAAATATTACTTATTTGGCGGCGTTTGCAATTGTTCCAGTACTTGGTCAATACTAAAACTTGCTGCCTTTTGACGTGGAGGGAATTCCTTGAAGGTTGTCAGGAACTCACCAACATACTTTTGCGCTGGCGTTAGCAAGAAGACATGATCCAAATACCAATCCCAATAAGTATTGGACGTGATACTGGCTTTCTCGTAAGGGTCAGTGCGCAGATTGTAGAGCCAAGGAATGCGCGTTCTCACAAACGGTTCGCCCCATATAGCCAAAGTACCCTCTGCACGTTGTTGAGCAAATACCACTTTCCAGTTGTCGTAACGCAAAGCCGTCAAGTCGCCATCATCGGAGAAATAGAAGAACTCTTCGCGTGGGCTTTTAGGTGCTTGCCCTGTCAAATAAGGAAGCTGATTGTAACCATCCAGATGCACTTTGTAGGTGGTTTTACCCGCTTTGTAGCCCTTGAGCAATTGCTCCTTAATATCAGGCACACCCGCAGCGGCTAATAAGGTTGGAGCCCAGTCCAAATGTGAAACGATGTCATTGGATACCGTGTTAGGTTTGATATGACCTGGCCAGCGTACCATTGCAGGAACGCGGTAAGCACCCTCCCAGTTAGTGTTCTTCTCGCTACGGAATGGAGTCATCCCCGCATCGGGCCAAGAGTTCATGTGCGGACCGTTGTCGGTGCTGTACATGACAATGGTGTTGTCAGCGATACCCAGAGAATCAATTTTATCAAGTACCGTACCGACATTTTTATCATGATCTATCATCGCATCGTGATAATAACTTTGCCAACGTCCCGCCTGACCTACGTTTTCAGGTTTAGTATGGGTACGAAAGTGCATATGCGTGAAATTTACCCACAAGAACAACGGCTTGTTAGCCTTGACTTGTTTTTCCATGAACTCAGCAGCGCGGGCGGCAGTATCGTCATCAATCGTCTCCATACGCTTTTTGGTTAGAGGACCCGTGTCTTCAATTTTTTGTGTCCCATCTGGATTAGCCCAAGTATGCAGGACACCACGCGGACCAAATTTTTTGTGGAACTCTGGGTCTTTTGGATAATCGGGTAATTCAGGTTCTTCTTCAGCGTTCAAATGATAGAGATTACCGTAGAATTCATCGAAACCGTGCATGGTAGGCAAATATTCGTCTTTATCGCCCAAGTGATTTTTACCGAATTGTCCTGTCGCATAACCTTGGGCTTTCAGCAACGCGGCAATGGTGACATCTTCTTTTTTAAGTCCGACATCGGCACCTGGTAGACCTACTTTGCTCAGTCCAGTACGGAATACGCTTTGACCCGTAATAAAAGCGGAACGACCCGCCGTACAACTCTGCTCAGCGTAGTAATCAGTAAAAATAACCCCTTCATTGGCAACACGGTCAATGTTTGGTGTTTTATACCCCATCATGCCTTTGGAATACGCACTGACATTGGACTGTCCAATATCATCACCCCAAATAATAACGATGTTGGGTTTTTTAGTCTCTGCCGCGTGTGCGGCTGAAACCATCATGCACGCACTCAAGGCGAGTGCGACGGGATGAAGCAGGCGTTGCCGCCAGTGTGTCGGAATCATGGTAATACCTCTTAGTTGACTTTTGTGGACAAAAAGCGTTGTCCATCCACGCTCATGAGAGCCTATTCAAAACTCACAATTTATTACATTTCTTCATATAATTTTTAAAGTTAATGCCAATAGTCACTTCAAAAGTGAATTGCTTATATAATTTCTACAATAGCAGAAGTTTAAACGATTAAACTATTGGACTTTAGACCTAGACTAACAGCCCAAAACTTCAAAAACGTATGGATGGATTCTTGGTGAAATCGGTGTTATAGCTGGAGCAATATAAATTGATTATAAAAAGTGGGAGCGACTTTAGTCACGTTAATAGGTATATCAATCTGTAAACAATTAGATGAATTGGATTAATATCGTATGGCCGATGATAGCATCGTCGATTCTAACCTTAGCACTGTTACACCTTATTGTCTGGTTTAAGCAAAAACAGCAGCGGGCGCATTTATTTTTTTCCATAACAGCTATCAGCGTAGCGTTTATTAACGGTATGGAATTAATCGTTATGCGTTCTGTCAGCCTCAATGAGGTGGTATTTTTACTACGCTGGGTTCAAGTTCCCCTGCTGACAATCTGGGTAGCGATAATTTGCTATGTGCGTTGTTTCAATACAGGACGTTTATGGCTAGCTTATATGGTGTGCATTTTGCGAGTATGCGCATTGATTCTTGACTTCACTACAGGACAGAATCTATTTTTCTCAGAAATCACTAGCCTCAAACAAGTGGCTATTTTAGGCGGTGAGACGATTACTATTGCTCAAGGTGTGCTTAATCCTTGGTATATCTTAGGACCTGTTAGTATGTTGGCTTTGCTGGTATTTATGATAGATGCCTCAATAACGCTGTGGCATCAAGGCACTGATACAGCGCGTCGTCGTGCTGTCATTTTCAGTTGTATCGCTTTTTTCCTGTTGGTCTCGGTAGGTCAGGCAGTGTTAGTGAATGTAGGGCTTATTCATTCGCCCTATTTAGCCAGTATTTCTTTTATGCCCACGCTGTTTGTCATGTCTCATGAGCTTAGCTACGATGTGATACGTTCGGCTAAGCTTGCTCAAAGCCTGCAAATCAGCGAGAACGAGTTACGCAGAAGCGAACAACGGATGGAACTTGCAATGACTGCTGCCGAATTAGGTTTATGGGAGTGGGATATTGTCCATGACCACATTTGGTGTACCGACCAAGCAAGGGTTCTTTACGGCATTAACAAAACAGAGCGGATTGATTTCGAGCGAGTTTTAAAAACGCTACATCACGAAGATTGTGAACCCACCCGCTTGACAATCACTACATTGCTAGCAGGCTGTGATAACTACGAAGGCGAATACCGTGTGATATTACCAGATAATCAAATACGCTGGCTGGCTGTGCGTAGTCGTATTGAGTATAACCATCACCAGCAACCCTTGCGAATAATCGGCGTTTCAATTGATATTACCAAACGTAAACAAGCGGATTTGGATATGCAAAAGCAACGCAACGCCCTAACGCATCTATCCCGTGTAACGGTGTTAGGCGAACTGTCTGGTGCATTAGCACATGAATTAAATCAACCGCTCGCCGCTATTCTCAGTAATGCACAGGCGGCACAACGCTTTTTGACTAGCGAAAACAATCATCTTGATGAAGTACACGACATTCTCCAAGATATTGTTGATGAAGATAAGCGTGCGGCAGACATCATTCAGCGTTTACGGCTGATTCTTAAAAATGCCGACATACAATTTCGACCACTCAATGTCAATTATGTTGTGTTGGATGTATTGAAATTAGTAAACAGCGATTTAAAACATCGAGGCGTTACCGTAAACAGTGACCTTAGCAGCGATATTCCTTTAGTCACTGCTGATAACGTGCTACTTCAACAAGTATTACTCAATTTAATTATGAATGCGTGTGACGCTGTTAGCGATACTGATTGTATTGAACATCGTCAAATTCACATTCACACACAATGGACTGGAACTGCAACTCAAGTGGCAGTCAAAGATTATGGAACGGGTATAAAAAAGGATGACATGGAACATATTTTTGAACGATTTTTTACCACTAAAGCGCAAGGCATGGGACTAGGACTTGCTATTTGTCGTACGATTATTGATGCCCATAAAGGACAACTCTGGGCTGAAAATAACAATGGTGGTGGAGCTAGCTTTTACTTCACTTTGCCAAGCTATTATGGAGAAACGACATGAACGCCTCAATACCCACCGTTTCCATTGTTGATGACGATATATCAGTATTAAAAGCGGTTGCCCGACTACTCCGTTCAGCAGGATTCAACACTGCCATATTTTCTTCAGCACAACAGTTTCTCGATGAGCATAATCCAAACACACTCGGCTGTCTGGTGCTAGATGTAGCCATGCCCAAAATAAACGGCTTAGAGCTACAACAAATACTCACAGCGCAAAATAGCGAACTGCCAATTATCTTTCTTACAGGTCATGGCGATATACCGATGAGTGTGCGGGCAATAAAACAAGGTGCTGTTGACTTTCTCACCAAACCTGTCAATGACAGCGATCTAATCTCGGCAATCCAAAATGCCATTGAAACCAATCAAATGACTAGACAAGAGCGCACCAAACTGAATGAATTACAACAGCGATTTGCAATGCTAACGCCTCGTGAACGCGAAGTTTTGAGCCACGTTATTTCTGGCAAAAAAAACAAACAAATCGCCCTAGAACTCGGCATAGTAGAAAAAACCATCAAAGTTCACCGCGCACATCTGATGGAAAAACTACAAGTAAAATCAGTTGCTGAACTGGTAATGCTTAGTGAAAGATTGGGAATTCTTTCCTCACCGCTAGTTTGAATGTAACTGTCCTAGGTTCTGTTGACATTTAAAGCAAAATCCCTGAAAAGATAGCGATTTGAGCAAAAATGGGTAAGTTTAAACAAACGACAAAATTGTTTCATAGGATTTTTTGCAATGCTACGTTTGGCGTGGCATTGAACCACTTTTTAATTTCCCAAAAAACGCCAGTTTTTGGTGGCTAAAATTGGGAAGTGGCTAATGGGTGCTAAGCCTTATCGGCTGTGACTTTCCGTAATTTTCTATGAAACTTTTCTGCCTTTTATTTAATTGCACCCAAATCTAATTGCACCCAAATCCGTAAAGAACGCCAATCGGACGGTATAAAAAAAGCGATCGAAAAAGGTGTTCAATTTGGAGCTAAAGCCAAGCTAACACCCGAACAAGTATTAGAGCTAAAACAGCGGCGTGATGAGGGCGTAAAAATTAAAGATTTGAGTCTAATTACAGTTTGAGTAAAGCCAGCGTCTATCGGCTGCTATCAAGTGATTGACTAGACGACAACCGCAAAGGTTAAGCGCAAAGCTGCTTAACTTTTGTGTCTTGAATAATGTTGACACAACAGTTTAACTTTTTAAATAAATTTGCTTTACTGTTATTTGTCATTACTATGTCAGTACATATAAATTTTAACTTTAGAGACTATACTCACTATGGCTCGTTCAGCAACCTATCAAATTCGTATTGACGAACAAGAAAAACAAGAAACCTTTGCTGTTTTTGAAGAACTTGGAATCACTCCCGCTCAAGCGGTAAAGTTATTTTTTACTCAAGTGCGTAGAACCCACTCCATACCCTTTGCTGTTGAATACGCACCTAATGAAAAAACGGCAAAACTTCTACTAGAAAACAAGGATTATTCAAAAGGGTTTAATCATCTTGATGATTTATTTTCTGACCTTGAAATTTAATGCGTGAAGTCATCTATAAAAATGTGTTTAAAAAACAGCTCAAGCTCATGCAGGCTAGAGGTAAGGATATGGATAAAATAAAGAAGGCTATCAATATACTTGCTAATGACTTGCCTATTCCAGCCTCTTACAAAGACCATGCACTCACAAATAATTTTGCAGGGTTTCGAGATTTGCACATTGAATCCGATTGGCTTCTTATTTATTACAAAAAAGAGGCTAACGCTGATCAGCCAAACGGTTCGCTGTATCTGGAATTAACAGGTACACATTCAGATTTATTTTAATAATTACATGGTTAATATTTGTCCAATCCCAGTTCTTTTTTCTTGGCACGTTCTTCGATGAAATGTATTGTTTTGTTGTTATTGTAGAGTTATGTTACATAGCGTAGCGCAGTTTGATGGTGTATTCAATCAAATCAACCGCTTACTAAGTAACAAAAGGGTATTTTGTTACTTATACGAAACAATTCATGTTTGCTCAATACTGTCTTGGTTTGACGCTAGCAATAACGTTTAGCCATTTCAGCTAACGGAATGGCTTTAATTTTAATGGCGTGTCCAGCCGAACCAAAGGTTTGGTAACGTATTTGACAAAGGGTTTGCATTGCATCTCTAGCGGCTTTATAGGTTTTGCGTGCGTCTAACTCTGAGGCGTTTTCTGGCAGGGCTAGAAATCTTCGCATTGCGCCTGTCGAAGCCATTCTTAGGTCGGTATCAATGTTGACTTTGCGAACACCATATTTGATGCCTTCTACGATTTCGGCAATAGGTACACCATAGGTTTCGGGAATTTCACCGCCGTATTCGTTGATGATTTTTAACCACTCTTGCGGGATAGAACTGGAGCCGTGCATTACAAAATGGGTATTAGGCAGGCGTTGTTGCAAGGCTTTTAAGCGGCTAATGACTAACACTTCGCCTGTTGGCGGCTTGCTGAATTTATACGCACCATGACTGGTGCCAATAGCCACCGCGAGCGCATCAATGTTGGTTTGTTTGACAAATTCAACCGCTTCATCGGGATCGGTTAATAGGCTGCTGTGATTGGTTGTTTGCGGATGTTCTAATGAACCGAGGCAACCAATTTCGCCTTCAACCGATACGCCACAGGCGTGCGCCATTTTGACCACAGTGCGCGTGACATCGACGTTATAATCAAAAGAAGCAGGCGTTTTCATGTCTTCGTGTAAAGAAGCATCCATCATCACAGAGCTAAAACCCGATTGAATTGCTTGGGCGCACAGGGCGGGTGTCGGTGCATGATCTCTGTGCATGACAACAGGAATATGCGGATATTGTTCAATGGCTGCCAAAATCAAATGCCGTAAAAACACCGCGCCAGCATACCGATTCGCGCCTGCCGAACCTTGCATAATAACGGGGCTATCACAGGCATCCGCTGCTTGCATAATCGCCTGCACTTGTTCCATGTTACTGATATTGAATGCAGGCACGGCAAAACTATGCTCAGCGGCATAATCCAACAGTTGACGCAATGAGATTAAAGCCATTATTAATCCTTATGTTCTATTGTTTTTGTTAAGTGAGGATAGACTCGCGCGTTGAAACACGCTGGTTTTATCGTTATCTGAGTAATCAATACTTAGACCAGAAAGCGGATTTTCGTTTATGTTGCTCTTGTAGCAAATCAAAATAAGCCCTATGCGATGGAAACGTTTGCCAATCGGACACAAAAGGAGCAAAGTGATCCAGTTTTTTGAGGTATTTCACGCCGTGATGATAATACTTGGACTGCGCTTTCGTGAGTATCGCATCAATTAGCGTTCGATAAATTAAACTGCTGATGAATGGTTTGTCACTTTTTTCGAAGGCTTCAGCCAACGGTAATAGGCTGTTGTATAATTTGCCATCTAATTGCTCGATCCTTTGAAAAAGATAGCTCTCAAGCTCGTTGATACGTTCCATGCTTAACAGAAAGTTAGCATCATTATAAGACAAGCTGGGTTCTTGAAAAATAATAACTATCTCATCATCAATGACAGCGTTTAGCTGTTCATGACCAATGACATCCAGTAGTTGAGTGAGCGTGGTTTGAGTGCGTTGCTTTTTAAATATCTGCCACGCAATGTCGGTTTCTGCTTCGATATTACCTAATTGATGGTATATGGCTAATAGCAATTGACTACGCTCCATAAACTTAAAGGTTTCAGTGTCGGGAATATTCCCTAACCGAGACAACGCAATCTGTGGCTCGCCACATTCCAGATAAACCTGAGCTATATCAAGCCATGCGGCGACAGAAAGTCTACCAGAGGCAAGCGCAGCTTCTTCAAATAAACGTGCGTCTTTCAATTGCTTAGCCAATGTCTGAATAGCATGGTACCAATGACTTTTTTGATAATCATCGTTTTCTTTTTCAATCATTGACCAAAGCAGCTGAATCATGGTGCGAAGTGTCACTTCTGGGAGATATTCACTGGCACGTTCAAATAAACAGTCACGGATACCGTAGTCATCCTTTCGATTTAAGGTAATCACCAACTCCGCTATTTTTTGTTTATGCTCGCAACAACTAGCAAAGGACACGAACAGATTTGCCGCGGCATATCGAAAGACATCGCCTATCTCGCCATTAGAATCATCAAAGCGGTCAAAAATTGCCGCATCCGCCTCGAAAAATTTGCCAACTAACTCGACACCTAAGTGGGGTTCTCTAACACCTGCGTCTAAGTCGCTTAATAGTTGCTGCAATTGTCCAGCAAACGCGGTGGAATCACTCCAAGAAACTCGTTTAAGACTGACTAATTTAGTTTTAAAGCGTTTAATATTTTGGTCAGGTGTAGCCAATAAGCGTTTAACGACATCATCATCTTCAGGAGAGGTGAGACAGAGATTTAAAAGGGTATCAGCCAATGCCTCAGCACCTAGCTCGATGAGTTGATTGCGATTATGATTTGTCATAATTGAACGTATAAGTTTGGTAAACCACTTTCCTTAGCTTACGTTTTTGTACTTTTAGTCGTCAACTCACTCATTCTGAAATAATCAAACCAACCCGTTTTCTTCGGCATATTGCCTAACGGTTAAAATTTGTATTCCCTGATAAGGATTGAGTACCAGTAAATCATCGTCACTCGATACGATCATATCCGCTGGGGCTGACAAGGCAAGGGATAAAAACTTATTATCCTTGTTGTCTCGACAATCGGTAGATAGAATAGTCGGCTTGATGATTTCCACTAAACTCAGATAGTAAGACAGGGCGGTCATTCGCTCTTCTCGGTTTCTGAATCGGTCGAATTTGTCCCGTTGAATGACTTCGATAATCTCCCGTAAGGTTTCACTTGAGGCAATGAGGAGGTGATGTCTCGCTCCGTGATAATACACCTTGGCAGGCAATGACTGAGGCTTGAGTATTGCCCCAATCAGGGTGCTGGTATCAAAGATGAGGCGTTTATTATCTGAGTTCATGAACAAGACGGTTAATGTCTTCCATCGTAAGTTCTTCCGCTTCCTTATTCGTCTCCATGCTTTGCATGAAGCGGATCATTTGCTCGGCTCGGTACAGCCTCATCGCCTCCTTGCCTATTTCATAAGAAACAATCATTAAAGTAGGACGGTTATATTGGGTCACAATCACTTCTTCCCCACCAATAACCATATTAGCAACTTGTCCAAAGTTATTCTGTACTTCACGAGAGGGTAACGTTTTCATGAGCCTATTTCTCTAAAATTAAAAACTGACATAGAGATTATAGGTAAGATAGCTACAATAGTAAAACTTTTTGGAAGGTTATCTATAATGGTAGAAGTTACGCATTGACAGAGGGTGTAGGCTATGTATTTTGAACGCACCGAAGCCAAAGAAAGTTGGCAAATAATGATAAGAGAAAGCAGCCGCCCAACGGC
>WSSedA1B3DRAFT_1000582_pt1 | contig 10515 bp, 8 predicted proteins | sample WetSurSiteA1Bulk_FD_9468 | JGI IMG/M metagenome (IMG submission 9468)
GCGGTCTTAAGCCAGCAACGGGCATTCGGTCCCTGAATGCCAGGCTTTACATAAGTAAATGCTTTGCACTGTGGATCACCTGCACATGCATTGGCGCATCGAACCGGGTCAGGCGATGGCAGATCGAAATTCTTGTAGTCCATGCCTGGTCGGTCGGTATCGTATTCCAGAGTTTGACTAAGGACATCTGGAACGATAGAGAATGAAACGATTTGAAAAAGTATTGCCAGATAGAATAGTACTTTCATAGTGCACCCCCCTTATGCATCTTGTTCATAGAAATTCGGGAATGAGAGGTGAGACCTTCGACCCGGTGTTAATCCTTTTCCCATCCTACGATTCTTGTAAGAATACACTTGGCACAAAAGTGCTGCCCGAAAGATGTAGTACAAATTATACGAACTCACTAAAACTCGGTCAATATTTTTTATTCAACGTATGAATCCTTCGCAAAAGCAGTAGGCCCCGGTACATTTTCTTAACACAGAGTGATATGTGTATCGACAAATTAAGTGCCATCTATTTGAATGGGAAATAAACGTTTTTCGAAGTGTTCTACACCCTTCTTATTCCTCTGTTCACTGTAGGCAAAAAATGGAGATTTTCCACACAATACTTCCAATGGAATTCAGCAACATACAGCATTTACCCAGTGTGTTAACTCCTCTGTGAACGCTTGCCCTCTATAGGAACCTTACGGGGTGTTTGTAAACAGGAAGAATGCAATGGGATTTAGCAAGTAACGTGGGGTGATGTTTGCATAAAGACTCATGTCTTTGCCATATTTCACAATCTTTTAAAAGCACTTCCTGCACAGATCATATAATTTTTGAGATGGCTTCCATCTCCTTCAGTTCTTTGTGCAGAAAGTAGTTCAAAACTGTCCGTATGCCTACAATCGCTGCAAGTTGTCCAAGGTCTTCCCATGTCGGTGCAATTGCTGTTTTCAAAATATCAGCAGCTATTAAGAACTCAAGGGCAACTGACAATGAATGGCCGAGATGTGTTCTACTTTCCGTCATTGCCTTATAATCTTGACGAAAAAGGAATGGTTTTCTTATATAGATTACCAAGGCTCCAAGAATACCTATAGCAATAAAAATTACCGCAATAGCTTCTGCTGATATTGCGATATAATTTGCTATCAGCTTAACAATATCTTGCATGTCTGCTCACCCCCATTTACACGTTGATACTCTATTTCTGATTTCCTGTTGTATTACGCAAATTATATCAAGGTTTTTGGGTATTTCGTTCAGGAATGACTGCACTAAGCAAGAAATTTCAAATTCATAGGTTGATAGTATTTCATTAAGGATAGGAATCCTCATAAACAAGAGCCTTTCCAGGTTTCCTATCGTCCCACAACTTCCGACCCCACCGACATTTCCTGCGTATCCCTTAAGATTCTCAGCGACACATGGGTTCCCGGTTGTAAAGGATTGAGTATTGTAGCCAGATCTTTCAATGAATTTACAGACAAAGAGTTTACTGAGATAAGGATGTCGCCCTCTTTCAAACCAGCCTTCTCCGCAGGCGACCCGGGAATTGTCCCGGAAAGCCGCACGCCTTTTCCCTTATAGGAGAAGTCAGGAACGATACCTAGGCTGACCTTCCTTTTCTCCCCACCTTTTTTCTCGACACCTTCTGCGGATTTTGCAGTGCCGGTGAGACTGGTTTCGCGTTTTGACAGGTACTCGATGACTTCCTTAGCGACCGTTGCAACTTTAATGAGGCCGTGCGCATCTATCTTATCCGTAGTATCTGAAGGACGATGATAGTCCGCATGGGCTCCGGTAAAGAGCTGTACAGCAGGGACTCCCGCTTGCTGAAAGCTGGCCTGATCACTCGAATCCAGAGCCTCTGACACCATTTCGATATCCACACCGCTGACATATCCGGCACCTCTGAAGATATGTACCCATTCCTTTGCCGAATCTCCGCCGAGCACAAGCAATTTATTCTTTCCAAGATGTCCCACCGTATCAATATTCACCATGGCAATTGTTTGTGCAACCGGGTAGCCGGTATCAGTTTCCTTTACTGTTTCCACATAGTGTCTTGAGCCTTTTTTACCAGCTTCCTCCCCTGCAAAGGCAATAAAGATGATGCCGCGGTCGGGAGAAGCGTACTTGCCAAAATTTTGCGCGAGTTCAAGAAGAATAGCTATTCCACTTGCGTTATCATCGGCGCCGGGATGGATGTGCCCCTTATTTCCCTCTCTTGCATCAGGCCAACCCAAACCAAGGTGATCATAATGTGCAGCAACAACTACACTTTGCCCATTGAATTCCTGTTTTTTGCCGGGGATGTATCCGATAACATTTTTTATCTGCGTCTTGATTTCAGGTTCTCCTCCATTCTCTTCCCATACCTGAATGTAACTCCCCGGGGTATCTCCCATTGGTTTTAGTCCTGCTCCCCTGAATCGTTCCGCAATAAATTCCGCTGCCTTATCGAGTCCCTGCGATCCAAAGCCTCTTCCTTCCAGTTCCTCGCTTGACAGATATCGTATTGTTTCAAGCATTGTGTCTGAAGAGAACTGAGCAGGAAGTTTCGCAAGAGATTCCCTGTGTGTTAGTTCTCCCCGGTCAACTTTTTGAATCATCCCCTGCTCATCCGGAAGAAAAACCGTCATCGGTGAGTTGATGACAGGCCAGCGGTCTTTGACAACATTCTCAGGTTCGTCCCCTTTGAAAACAAGATAACTGTATTTATGGTAATGAGGGAGTTTCCTGCCAAGCCCAGGCAATGCCTGGGGCAAATAGGTTGCGATAAAAACAAGGGCTCTGCTCTTGTCTTCAGGATTCCTCGCGGTGAACACAACAGTATGGTTCTTCTTCTCAAATTCCTTCGCTCCTATTGCAAATTTCTCTGGCTCAAATGACACAGCATAATCCGAAAACCCCGACAGTAACCCACTGGCAAACAGGTTATTCCAGCCCAGCACCGTGACTGCACGATCCTCCGGGATCTGCTTTACCTCTTTGTCCAGCCTGATCTCAATCTCGTCAGGACCTGCCGTTTTCAGCATTTCTGCAAAAGTACGATATGCCTGCAGCAGAGTTCCTTCCGCGGAAGCAGGAAGAATTATCAGCATTGATCGCGAACCGAGCGCCTGTGACAAAGCAGGGGGGGTCTCGTTGAGTTCAAGCCGCCGGAAGATATCGAATTCCGGATCAATATCAAGTCTCAGTGGTTTCGCGGGCACACGAAGTTTGAATTCAACGGTTTTCCTGTCTATAACAACCGTTGTCTGAAATGCTTCTTTCTGCCCTTCCATGGTTATTGCTATGGGTATGGTGAGAAGGTACGGATCGCTATCCTGAACCTGTTGTATTTCTGCTATGAAAACATATCCCTCTTCATCTTTCACAGAGCGGGCATTCTTCACCCGTAGTTCAGGCGCACCGGGACGTTGTACCCACTGAAAAAATTCCCTGTCCAGCTTTCTGCCCGATACTGTTTCAAAGCTCTTCTGCAGATCGGCAAATGAGGCAATCCGGAATTTGTTGTTCTGATAAAAATCCCTGAGCGCAGCAAGAAAGGTATCGTCTCCAAGCTGAAGGCGAAGCATGTGGAAAAACATCAGAGACTTTCCATACCCGATTGCTTCGGAGACAGAACCATGCCGGGATCTGAATGCCGTCAACGGAAAATCTTTTTCGTACAGCACATAATCAGCATATTTCTGAAGTGTTGTCAGTCGGTGCTCTGTGCCAAGGCCGTCCTGTTCTTTCATAAGATGGTCAGAGAGATAGGCTGTCAGTCCTTCAGACCAGTTTCCCTTTTCGTAATTAGGGTATACCGTGTTTCCCCACCAGGTGTGGAGTATTTCATGGGGATAGGACGATTTGATAATAAAGGGGAAACGGATCACCTTCGGACCGAGAAGCGTAAAAGAAGGCATACCGAACCCCGTCTCCCAGAAATTTTCAACAAGTGCGAATTTCTTATACGGATAAGGTCCTATCATCTGTTCATACATTGCAATATATCTGATCGTGGCATCGAGGTAGTTATCTGCAAGTTCTTTATCAGGAGACCTGAGAAAGACCATAGCCGTTATGTTGCCTTTCTGTTTTTCATAGTCCGTGAACTTCCCCGCGACAAGATAGATTTCTTCCTGAGGGTCAGAAGAGGCCCATGTGACAAGGGTCTTTCCCTCTTTCTTTTCGTGGAGTATCCGCTCACCCTGACTGACGGCATCCCATAAAGAGGGAAGTTCGGCTGCGAGAGAGAACGTCACCGTTTCATCCTGAAACCGAGGATACCAGTATGAACTGCCTTCAAGGTATATACCTTCAGCCGATATGAGACCGGGCGTCTGGCTGATACCCCTGGCATACTCTTTTCCATATAGTTCAACGGGGTGATTGATTATCCCTTCGTATCTGATGGTAAAGGTGTTGACTCCGGGGGGCAGGTTAACGGTGAATGCTTCAACAAACTTGTTTTGAGACAGATTCCTGTCTTTGGCAATAAGAACGCCGGGTGATTCTGAAGCAGGCTGCAATCCCGCATGGAGGAAAAAATTGATTCTGCCTGGTCGGCCGGGACGAAGCGTTATCGTATCAATGACCTTCAGACGATGGGGTTCCGGCAGAAGAACAGTTTTTATTTCATGATGGATCGGTTCATGCTGAGCACCGATTTCTGTGACGGAAATTTTTTCAGCGAGCGCAGGATAAAGGGAAATTGCGAGAAAGAAGATCCCTGACAGGAGGAAGACTATCCGGAAGTTACTCAATCCAGTCTGCAATAAAAATATCCGTTGCACGGGGTTTTTCCGGATTTCTGTTCGATGCAAAGGCTAGTTTTTTGCCATTGGGTGAGAACATCGGAAAACCGTCAAAAACCTTGTTATAGGTAATGCGTTCCAGACCGGTTCCGTCGCTGTTGATGAGATAGAGTTCAAAATTATGTCCGAATACCTTACTGTCTTCCTTCCAATCGTCCATGTTACTCGAAAAGATGAGGCGCTTTCCGTCAGGATGCCAGGAAGGGCAAAAATTTGTAGCGCCATTTTTCAGGATCATCTTTTTATTTGATCCTTCAGAATCCATTATCCAGAGATCCAATGGCATCGGAATAATATAGTTATTCTCCATACAGGTTTTCCACATTACCTTTTCGTCACCGGTCTCAGGGTACCATGCACGCCATACGATCTTTTTTCCATCAGGAGAAAACCACGGGCCTCCATCATATCCGATCCTGTCAGTCAGCCGGCGTACATCCGAACCATCACTATTCATGACATATACGTCAAAATCTCCTTCCCGTTTCGAACCGAAAACAATACGCTTTCCGTCAGATGAAACAACCGGTTCGGCATCATATTCAGGGTTGTAGGTAAGCCGCTGCATTTCGGACCCGTCAGCGTTGGCACTATAAATATCATAGGCATACAGTGGCCAGACATGTCCTACAACCTTCGGAGTTTTTATTTTTGGCGGACAGTCGGATGGCATGTGACTGGTAGATGAAAAAACTATCCGTTTATCTCCCGGTGAAAAAAAAGAACAGGTATGGGCGCCATAACCGGGACTGACCATGTGTTTGTCTGAACCATCAGTGTTCATTATCCATATTTTGTCGCAGGCTTGGTTATTGCGATTTGACTGGAAGATCAGTTTCGTACTGTCCCAGCTGAAATATGCCTCCCCGTTGTCCCCGTCAAAGGTAAGCTGTGTGACATTTATCATATGGCGGTCGCCCAAAACGATCTCGACAGGCCCCCTTTTCGCGTCCTGTCCAGCACAACCAAAAAGTACTAACAACATTAAGCACAGGGAAAATCTCTTTATAATTATACTCTGTTTCATCATTGCTAAAACTCTTCTTCCGATACCACCTCATTCTTGATTTTGGAAACGAACTCCTCAAGGACAGGGATAACAAATTTCCTCAATCTTCCCGCTACCAGAGCATACATAATATCGTCACCGACTTTCAGCAGGCCTTCGTTAATCCATACCTTTACTGCGACAATTCCTTCCTTCATCCTGTACTCATCCGTCAACGCTTCCAGTCTCTCCCTGTTAAAGGAAAGTCGCATTCCCTTAACAGGCCGTCCATCCTTTGATGTGGCTCTGACAACACCGTTATGCACAAGGATCATTCCGAGTTCCTGAAAATCTGAATTCTTCTTCACCTCTGCAACCCACTCGTCAATCATCATATCCCCCCCTCGCACTTATAGAGTCGGCCTTTTTGCCTTTATATACGCAGAAAACACCATCTTTTCGACGCCTTCTCCAAAATTCCAGCTCCTGATTATCTCTTCACTGTTCTCTTTATCCTGTATTTCGATATGGATAAACCCAGCTTTTGTAAGTATCTGCTTCAGTTCCTCAACGGGAACCGACCCAGTAATTCAGGCGCTGTATGCCTGTTCATTCTTTTTAATCTCTTCCGAGAACTCACCTTTTTTCAGGATATCAGAAATTGCAATCCTTCCTCCCGGCTTCAAAACCCTGAGCGCTTCATTGAAAACAGCCTGCTTATCGGGTGAGAGGTTGATAACGCAATTCGAAATAATCACATCAACGGATGAATCTTCAACCGGAAGATGTTCGATTTCTCCGTACCTGAATTCCACGTTTGCAAATCTGAGTTTTTCTGCGTTGATTCTGGCCCTGTCAACCATTTCCTGAGTCATGTCTACTCCGATAACATAACCGGACTGACCGACTTTCATGGATGACAGGAACGCATCGAACCCGGCGCCGCTTCCCAGATCAAGAACCCGCTCGCCTTCGCGCAGGTCTGCAATTGCATGGGGATTACCGCAGCCAAGCCCGAGATTCGCTTCACCGAGACCTATTTTCAACTCATCAACCGAATAGCCGAGTCTTCTCCCTGCATCGAGCAGACTGACAGGACTGGTCTCAGGAGCGCAACAGCTTGACGGAGAACAGTATGAGGAACTTTTGGCGGCAACCGCCGCATAGGTTTTTATAACAAGCTGTTTTAATTTTGTTTTGCCTTCGTCCATACTCTTATCCATCCTTTCAGACAAGCAGTCTGCTCGTCAATGGCTCAAGATCAGAAGAAAACCGAGATGAAAGCTCTCTGTATGTATCATACCATATGGACCAAACACCGCTCTCGTGATTACCCCGGCAAGCAGTTGAAAATATACAGGGGATAAAAAACCGTTGAGAAATCAAGGGATACACTGGTTAAAGAAACAATCCCTCATGCTTTTCTCCATATTTCATTACATGATCAAAGGGTGTTCACTTTTAATTTTTAACTGACAATATTGCAATAAATGTTTGACAAATTTCTATTTTTAGGATTATATTAAATGGTTTACTGGTTTCTCTTTAGCGCCACGCTTTTTCCGTAACAACAATATGCGAGGCTTGACAAAAGAGGAATTGGTGCGTTTACAGATTGATAGTATTTTACCTTGATACGAAAAACCTGACAATCGAAAGGAGGGAGTACACATGGCAGACAAAGGAAAATCAAAGACCGACGTTTCAGCAAGAGCAGAATTAAAGGGGAGAGTGCAGTTCTGCCGCTTCTGCGGGAACAAGGTCGAAGTCGTGCTTTCCGTCGACACAAACGGCAAGAAAAAAATGAAACGCTTGTGCTGCGGCGTTTAAACTATTTTATCCCTGAGGCAACGAGTATTCGTTGCCTCAGGATATGAATTCTCTCCGACTAAACACTCACTTCAACCCTGTTTCTTCCTCTTCTCTTGGCTGTATAGAGCGCGTCATCCGTCCTTGTGATCAACGTATCCTCTGTATCATACTTTTTAAATTGTGATACCCCTAGACTGATCGTTATTTTACCGGCAATATCGAATACGGTATTCTCCACCGCTTTTCTGATTCTCTCAGCCAGAACTTTTGCCCTCTCCAGTCTTGTCTCCGGTGCGACAATGATAAATTCTTCTCCACCCCATCTCACAAGAGAATCGGTCTCCCGAAGGTTGTCTTTCGCTACCTGAGTCAGGGTTTTCAGGACATAATCACCCACACTGTGACCATACTGGTCATTGACATTCTTAAAGTAATCGATATCGAACATGATCATCGACAGGGGATGATTATATCGTTTTACCCTTTCGACCTCCAGCCTTATGATTTCATTGAACTTCATTCTGTTAAAAGCCTGTGTAAGCGCATCTATCGTCGCATTCTTCTCGAGCTGTATCTCCAAACTTTTCCGCTTGGTGATATCCCTGATGATAGCCGAAAAAAATATCTCCTTATCCATCTTCCACATGACGACAGAGAGTTCCAGGGGAAATTCACTACCGTCCTTTCTCAGGCCCTGCATTTCTGTGATTCTTCCAAAATATTTCGATTCTCCTGTTGCCTTCACCCGGTCAATCCCGCTCTGATGATCTTCTCTGTACCGTTCAGGCATCAGTATGCTTAATGATTTCCCAACTATCTCATCCTCGGTATATCCAAAAATCCTTTGCGCACTCGCATTCCAGAACATAATGTTTCCATTGTTGTCTGCAGAGATGATTGCATCTACCGCCGTCTCTGCTATCGTTCTAAATTTTTCCTCACTGAATTTCAATGCCTCTTCTGCCTGTTTGCGTTCGGAGATATTCTCTATAAGCCCGTCGTATTTGATCAAACGCCCTTCCTCATCATAATAGGGCACAAGGGTGTTCCTGATCCAGAGAACCGATCCGTCTCTCCGGATAATCCGGTGTTCAACGGGAGGGACAGGCAATGCTTTCAGAATATTCCCGATTGCATTTACTGCAATCATGCGGTCATCAGGATAGATCATCGAGTACCAGAGATAGGGATCGGCCTCGTAATCCTCCGGTTTGTATCCCGTAATCGCGTAACAACCCATGCTGTGCTGTGTCGAGGTAGCTTCTCCTTCAATGATCACAACCGTATAGGTATAGCCTGTCACCGCATGGACCATTTTCCGGTATCTCTCTTCGCTCTCTCTCAATGCGTCTTCTATCTGTTTGCGGTCTGCTTCAGATTCTTTGAGATCCTCGATCTGCCGGCGCATCGCTTTTAATTCATGAATGAGCTGCTCCGGTGTTTTGTCTTCATCCCTCATGCTTATATTCCGTTCATCAGAGGGGGAATTATCTTTACCGCCTATATATTTCACCTTGGGTATATTATAATCTCTATTTCCCCTGAAATATAGCGTCGCCTCCTTTTGATCAAAAACACTATACCTCAGGCAGTACTCTTTATTGACGTCTCATAATAATTGAGGTTGCGTAAGGAAAGAGAAAAGGGATGTGTCGGATTAGAGATGAGAGATAAATGTTCTCAGCCGCGTTCTGTCTTGATCTGCCAGCTTAGAAAATTCTATTCCGGTATCATAGCGCACTGCCGGCTCATTGCTGAGCGGTAATTGTGAAGCTATTCTTCCGATACACTTGATAGGGGGATTCTCACCTGAAAGGTATACGGCCATGGAATATCTCTGCTCGACAGCATACTCCTGATTTGTTTCAATAAGCATGCCGCCAAAGCTGATTTTTTTCACAGGGTATGTTGAAGGGTACTTCATGAACGCCTTCTGATTCCTGTAAATCTTGAACCTTAGTGAGCTTGGCAGGTGTTGATCATTCAGTTTTTTCATATCCGGGACTCCGGACTCCCGCATATAATCTTTCAGGCGAATCAGGGTATAAGAAGGTACGTCCTGAAACTGAACTCCGGTTTTATAGGACACAGCACGACTTTCCTTATCATCATCCGAAGCTTCACTTTCCCATATAACCTTACATTTTAACGGCTGATCGATATTTCCATCAGCAATATTGATAAGGACTTTTTCACCGGGGCTCATGGTTCTTTTTGTGACAATGCATGCACCCCCAATGCTCATATTTGCAATGTCTACCTCCGCGGAAAGAATCATCTTCGTCTGAATGTTCCTGCCCTCGGTCGGGTATCGTACATAGCGCCTCTGTTCCTTAAACGATCGCAATGTACTGTTCCTGTCAGTTTCTTCCGGTTTTGTAGTATCCGGCTTTGCTTCCATTTCCGGAACCCTGGAACGGGGATAATAAATCTTTTCTCGCCCTGAAGCAGAGACTTCACTCCCGCTACTCTCCGGGGGAGGCGCCTTGATCGATTTCAACCATTGGAATAGTTTCATAAATGAATTGTATCAGAATGTGCAATTTTTGTTCCATTCACCGGAGTTTTCTTGTATTCATATAACCTCCTGAGAAAAATAGATATTTTGCCGGTACTGACACAGAGGCAAAGGAATATCTTTTACTATGTGAAATGATTTCCACAGGATTAGGTAATCTGGGATATACTTTACTATAAAGCAATACGCTGTGAGAGAAGGTGAGCATTTCAGCTATTTTTTATTTAAACAATAAAAGGCTTTGTCGTTCTTTTTACTTCACAGGTTAGGTTTTTCCCAAAAGAGAAGATATGATAAACTACAAAAAAACACCAAGGGGATAGATATGGAAAAAAGACAACCAGATCCTGAAAAAATGAAGATATTGAGAAGTTTACCGCTTAACATCAAGCAATC
>WSSedA1B3DRAFT_1000583_pt1 | contig 10514 bp, 8 predicted proteins | sample WetSurSiteA1Bulk_FD_9468 | JGI IMG/M metagenome (IMG submission 9468)
TCAATTGTATGATGCTGATCGACTTTAAGATCGCCTTTGGCTTTTATACGTAAGTCCATATCCCCATGTTTCGCTATCTGCTCAAGCATATGGTCAAAAAACCCAATCCCGGTATCTATTTCATTCTTTCCTGATCCGTCGATATTAAGTTCCAGAAATACAGATGTTTCACTGGTCTCACGTTCAATCAGTGCTTTTCTGGGTTTGGATTTCAGATAAAGATAAATTTCGTTCCAGTCAACCGTACTTAGAACCGCACCAGGATGCTGTTCCTTCTTTAACAGAATGGCTTTACATCCGATATTTCCTGCAAGCTGCAAATCGGTTAACCGGTCTCCGATTACATAAGAGGAATCCAGATCAATCCCCTGGGCGATGTATTTTGTCAGCATCGCTGTGCCTGGCTTCCTTGTCGGGGCTTTATCTTCTTTAAATGACCTGTCGATAAAGATCTCCGCAAACTCTATTCCTTCCCCTTTAAGAATCTGGAGCATTTTATTATGTACCGGCCAGAATTTTTCTTCAGGAAATGACTTTGTGCCAAGACCATCCTGATTGGTCACAATAACCAGTTCATAATCGGTATCTTTAGCTATTTTGGAGAGAGCTGATATTACGCCGGGGAAAAACTGAAAATCTTCAAAAGTATCAATCTGTTCATCTGCTGGTTCAATGAGGATAGTTCCATCTCTGTCCAAAAAAAGTACCTTTTTCATATTTTAATTGTTCGCAGGGTTCTTATAAGTCTGTTATTTTCACCCGGAGTTCCAACCGTTATGCGTAAACAGCCTGGCACTATTTTATTCCTGTTTCTTACAATGATTTTATTGTCAATGAGTTCATTGTAAATCAAATCTGCATTCTTTGTCTTTACAAGGAGAAAATTAGAATCAGATGGAAAGATCTTTTCAATTATACTCATTTTTTTCAGATTTTTTGCAAGCCTCTCTCTTTCAGTTATGATCTTTCTGACCCTCTTTTTTAACAACTCAGAATTTGCCAGACTTTTCAATGCTGCTTTCTGATTTATGGTACTGATATTGTAAGGAGGTTTCATCTTATTAAAATACTTGACAACTGAAGGATCCATAAATGCCATTCCCACTCTTGCAGCAGCAAGTCCCATTGCCTTGCTGAAGGTCTGCATCACTATCAGATTATTGTATCGGTTTATAAGTCTTGTGAATGACGGCTGTCCTGAGAAATCAATATAGGCTTCATCAATTACCACAATCCCTTTAAAACGTGAAATAATAGTCTCGATAATTGGGCCATTCATAGAATTTCCTGTGGGATTGTTTGGGGAGCAGATAAAGATGAGTTTTAACAGGGATTCTTTGAACAACTGAGCTAAACTTTTCGTTTCAATTTGAAAATAGTCTGATAGTGGGATCTTAATAAGTTCAACATCATTTATGGAAGCCGAAACCTCGTACATCCCATATGTCGGCGTAAAAATAAGAGCTTTATCAACTCCCGGATCGCAAAATATTCTGAAGCAAAGGTCGATAATTTCATCGCTGCCATTTCCAAGAAAGATATTCTCTTCAGGAATACATTTTATTCTGCTTATTGAGGATTTGAGATCCCTCTGGTATGGATCCGGATACCTGTTCAGGGTGCCATAAGGATTTTCGTTAGCGTCCATAAATACACCTTCCTTACCCTTAAATTCATCCCTTGCACAGGAGTAAGGGGTAAGCATCCTTACATTTTTTCTGACTAATTCATTGAAATCTTGCATTTTCCAGAGATTTTAAACGGATTGTCACAGCATTCTTATGACCGTGTAAAAGTTCAGCTTCAGCCAGTTGTTCTATTACCGGTCCGAGATTGTTCAGGCCTTCAGGTGAAACCTCCTGGAAAGTTATTTTCTTCATGAAACTCTCTGTCGAAACACCACTGAAGCTTTTTGCATAACCGGATGTCGGAAGTGTATGGTTTGTTCCTGAAGCATAGTCTCCTGCACTCTCGCAACTGTATTTCCCCAGGAAAACTGATCCGGCATTTAAAACCTTTTCTGCGAGGAATAACGGATCAGTGGTTGAAATAATTAAATGCTCAGGAGCAAAAAGATTGCTGAATTCAACACATTGTTCAAGTGAACTTAGCACTATTAATAAACTGTTTTCCAGCGCTATGGCTGCAATATCTTTCCTGCGCAGCTGCTTTAACTGTTTGTAAGTTTCTTCCTTTACATAGTCTGATAATTCCTGCGAATCAGTCACCAGTATAACCTGACTGTCAGTCCCATGCTCAGCCTGCGATAAGAGATCCGAAGCGATAAAGGAGGGATCAGAATTCCTGTCAGCTATAACCAGCACTTCACTTGGCCCGGCTGGTATATCTATCGGAATTCCATCGAGCTGGACCATCTCTTTAGCCTTTGTAACATACTGATTACCTGGACCAAATATTTTGTCAACCTTAGGAACACTTTCAGTGCCATAAGCCATGGCAGCAATTGCCTGAGCTCCTCCGATCTTAAAAATATCAGTTACACCGGATACGAATGCTGCATATAGAATTAACGGATTAATGTTCCCGTTTTTATCGGGAGGAGTACACAGGATTATCTTGGTGCATCCTGCAATTTTTGCTGGAACAGCCAGCATCAAAACTGTAGAAAACAAAGGAGCTGTACCTCCGGGTATGTACAAACCAACCTTGTTTATAGGAATGCTTTTTCTCCAGCATTTTACACCTTTTGTGGTTTCCACTGGCTTTTCATTGATAAGCTGTGCTCTGTGAAATTTCTCAATGTTCACCATGGCAACTGAGATCGCATTCCGCAGATTCTGAGGTATTATTTTAGCAGAGCCGGTAATCTCAGACTCAGGCACTCTCAGACTATTCATCACTGCACCATCGAGATTCTCTGACAGATCAAAAAGAGCCCTGTCACCATCATTTTTGACTTTCCTGAGAATGGAAGAAACAATCTTTTCAAGCCCTATCCTGTCAAATACTGGCCTCTTGCAAAGTGATTCCCAGTTTTCCGGGTTTGGATTTAGAATAGTTTTCATTAAAGGATCATTTTTTCGATTGGTATTACCAGAATTCCTTCAGCTCCTGCATTTTTAAGCTGGTTTATTCTCTCCCAGAACTCATCCTCCTTGACAACTGAATGAACGCTGCACCATCCTTTTTCGACAAGGGGAAGAACAGTTGGGCTTTTCATCCCTGGAAGGATCTTGCATATCTGATCTAATGCCTCAAGAGGCGCATTAAGAAGGATGTACTTATTCTCTTTGGCGTTTTTAACAGCTCTGATCCTGAACAGAAGCTTATCCAGGATAATCTGTTTACCGGCATCCAGATTTTTATTTGCAATTATAACCGCCTGACTTTTCAGAATTGTTACGACTTCACGCAAACCGTTGGTCATCAGAGTGCTGCCTGAGCTAACAATGTCACAGACCGCATCAGCCAATCCGATACCCGGTGCAATTTCCACACTTCCGCTTATCTCTTCGATTTCGGCTGTTATGTTATTCTCATTCAGATATTTGTTAAGAAGTCTTGGGTAGCTGGTTGCCACCTTCTTGTTCATGAAATAATCAGGTCCAGTGAAAGATTCTTCTTTTGGAATGGCGCAGGACAGGCGGCAATGAGCAAAGCCAAGTTGCTCAAGGATTGTTACATCCTTGTTCTTTTCAAACACCATATTTTCTCCGAGAATACCAATATCGGCCACCTGTTGCTCAACATACTGCGGGATATCGTCATCTCTGAGAAATAAAATTTCAACAGGAAAATTTGCTGCGCTTGTTTTAAGTACATCAGCTCCGTTTGAAAATTTTATTCCGCACTCTTCTAATAATTTGTGCGAATTTTCGCTTAATCTGCCTTTTTTCTGGATCGCAATTTTCAGATTACTCATTTCTTCATTTTTTAGACTGAGCAAACCTGACGGGAATAAGAAACCCGTCAGAAATGCTCAGACGGGTTTATGATACTATTAAAAAGCTTCATATCAAATTCAGCTCGCCTGAGTGCAAGATTGAAGATGATGATGATGATGATGTAATTTATTCAGATACATTTCTTATAAAATTCAATGCAAATGTAGCAATTTTTTAATAATTGTTAAAATTATCTTCTAAAAACTTAATGTATGACTGTCCTAAAACTGATTTATAACACAGCCTCGGAATATTAAAATATTAAACCCTTTCCGCAACCAGGTCACCAACCTCGGTAGTTAAAAAACCCATTCTGCCGGCCCCAAGATCTTTAAGCTTGTTTGCGGTTACATCCATTATGGCTTTCTCAACAGCAGTTGCTGCCTCCCCTTCCCCAAGATGTTCAAGCATCATTGCTCCGCATGCAATGGCTGCCAGCGGATTGATCACATTTTTTCCAGTATATTTCGGAGCTGAACCACCAATCGGTTCAAACATAGAAACGCCAAAAGGATTAATATTTCCTCCGGCTGCAATACCCATCCCTCCCTGGGTAATGGCACCGAGATCGGTTATTATGTCGCCGAACATATTAGTAGTGACAATTACATCGAACCATTCAGGATTTTTTACCATCCACATGCAGGTCGCATCAACGTGATAATACTCACGGGTAATATCAGGATATTCAGCTTTTCCCATTTCATGAAATGCCCTTTCCCAGAGATCAAATACGTATGTCAGAACATTAGTCTTTCCGCACAATGCCAGAGTTTTTTTCCTGTTGCGTTTTCTGGTGTAATCAAATGCATACCTCAGACAACGATCAACCTGCATGCGCGAATAAACCATATTCTGAATTGCCACTTCATGCGGAGTGCCCTTCATTGTGACTCCACCGCTTCCTGTATAAACATCTCCTGAATTTTCTCTTACAACAACATAATCTATATGCTCAGGTCCCTTGTCCTTAAGTGGAGTGGCCACTCCCGGATAAAGCTTAATTGGTCGTAGATTAATGTACTGATCGAGCTCAAAACGTAGCCTCAGAAGAATCCCTTTTTCAAGAATACCGGGTTTGACATCAGGATGTCCTATTGCGCCCAGGAAAATTGAATCGAACTTTTTCAGCTGTTCCGGTGCTGAATCGGGAAGCACTTCTCCGGTTCTGAGATAGCGGTTCCCCCCAAAATCGAATTCTGTATAATTGATTTTAAAACCGAACTTTGTTGCAGCAGCACTGAGGACCTTACGGCCTTCCCTTACAACTTCAGGTCCTGTTCCATCCCCGGGTATTACGGCAATATTATATGATTTATTCATTGTATCACTATTAGTAGTTATTATACATTTGAGTTGTTAGCTATTATTTTATCACCGATTCTTATTTCATTGTTCTCAACGATATTCAGCATTTTCTCAGTAGCCTTTATTGCCGATTCAGTCTGATCAGCATCCAGTCCTTTTGTTCTGAACTCCCTGTTTTTAAAGTTCCAGGTAATTACTGTTTCAACAAGGGCATCGGTTTTCCCCCCCGGAGGTATTGATACCTCATAATCAGTAAGGGTTGGAAGCTCTTTGCCGAGCCTGTCATATATAACTCTCAGGGCTTTCATAAACGCATCATATTGGCCATCGCCTGATGATGTCTCCTGGTAAAGGTTTCCTTCTATTTCGATCTGGACACTTGCAAAAGGCTTCAGTCCAAAGGATAATGAAAGTGAATAATTCTTAATAAATATTTTATACTCAGCCCGGTCGTTACCAAGGACATCGGATATTATAAATGGCAGATCTTCGGGGGTAACATTTTCCTTCTTGTCTCCAAGCTCAATTACTCTCTGAGTTACTTTTGCCAGAGACTCCTGGTTAAGGTCCAGTCCGAATTCTTCAAGGTTTTTCTTTATTGTGGCTTTACCTGATTGCTTTCCCAGGGCATACTTTCTCTTTCTGCCAAATCTTTCAGGCAGAAGACTATTATAATAAAGATTATCCTTTGAGTCTCCGTCAGCATGCACTCCGGATGTCTGAGTGAAAACATTTTCACCTATTACCGGCTTGTTTACCGGAATCCTTATGCCACTGTATGTTTCTACAATCTTACTTGCTCTTGTTATCTCAAATTCGTTAATCCCGGTTTCAACTTTAAGCTGGTCGTGGAGAACACCGATAACACTTGAAAGTGGTGCATTTCCTGCCCTTTCGCCCAGACCGTTGATAGTGACATGAACTCCTTTTATTCCTGCCCTGACAGATGAATACACATTTGCAACAGCAAGATCATAGTCGTTGTGCGGATGAAAATCAAAATGCAATGCCGGATATTTGTCAATGATTTTCCTGCAAAAAGCATATGTCTGATCAGGATTTAAGATCCCAAGGGTGTCAGGAAGCATAATCCTTTTTATTTTTTCATCTTTCAAATTGTCAATCATATAATACACATAATCCTCAGAGCTAATCATTCCGTTCGACCAATCCTCCAGATAAATGTTGACATCCATTTCGAGTTCTCCCGCCTTCTTAATAATTCCCTTAATATCATTTACATGCTGCTCAGGGGTTTTGCGCAGTTGTTTTTCGAGATGCCTTAAAGATCCTTTGCATAGCAGGTTGACAACTGTTCCTCCCGCGTCATGTATCCAGTTGATTGAAATATCCCCGTCTATAAATCCAAGAACTTCGACTTTTTTCTGGAAATTATTACGTCTGGCCCACCTGGTGATCATTTTAAGAGCTTCAATTTCCCCGCTGGAAACCCGTGCCGAGGCAACCTCGATACGATCGACTTTCACTTCTTTTAATAAAAGCGCTGCTATGTGCAGTTTTTCTACCGGAGAATAAGAGATACCCTGCATTTGTTCACCATCCCTCAGGGTTGTATCCATGATTTCAATTCTCATTTTCCCGCTTTTTTTTATTTTCAAATGAAGTTACCAGATCCTTAATACTAAGCAGGTAATCTATGTCATCGAGTCCCTTCAACATGCACTCCTTTTTATAAGGATTGATTTCAAACATTACTGAATCTCCTGAAGCAATGACTGTAAGTGACTGTTTTTCAAGATCAATTCTAACCAGTGAATCGGGTTTCCTTTTGATAAGGTTAAGAAGATTCTGAAGGAATTTCTCAGGTATTACCACCGGAAGCAAACCATTGTTAAGGGCATTGTTCTTAAAAATATCAGCAAAAAAGCTTGATACAACAGCTCTGAATCCATAATCATAAATAGCCCAGACTGCATGTTCACGGCTTGATCCGCTTCCGAAGTTTTTCCCTGCGACAAGGATTTTACCGCTGTATTTATTATCATTCAGAACGAATTCCATGTTTTTATTTCCTGATTTATCATATCTCCAGTCCCTGAAAAGATTTTCTCCGAAGCCTTCTCTTGTCGTTGCACTGAGGAATCTGGCCGGAATTATCTGATCAGTGTCCACATTCTCCAATGGTAAAGGGACGCAGGTGGATTCCAGGATATTGAATTTCTCTTTTGCCATTTCCGGTATATATTTTGGTTATCTAATCAATAAATTCGCGAGGATCGCTTATCCTGCCTGTAATTGCTGCTGCTGCTGCCGTCAAAGGGCTGGCTAGCAATGTTCTGGAGCCTGGTCCCTGGCGTCCTTCAAAGTTCCTGTTTGATGTGGAAACGGCATATTTACCCGCCGGGATTTTGTCTTCGTTCATAGCTAGACATGAAGAACAGCCAGGCTGTCTTAATTCAAAACCTGCCTTTCTAAGGATTTTATCCAATCCTTCATCTATCACCTGTTTTTCGACAGCTTTTGATCCAGGAACTATCAGGGCTGTGATGTTTGAAGCCTTTTTTCTTCCTTTTACCAGCTGTGCAAAAGATCTGAAATCTTCTATTCTTCCGTTTGTACAGCTTCCCAGGAAAACATAGTCGACCGGCTGTCCAAGCAGTTTCATTCCAGGGACAAATCCCATATAGTCAAGCGACTTTAGAAACGAAGCTGATACCTCACTGCTGATGTCATCAGTAGTAGGGATAGTATCGTCAATTGCCATACCCATTCCAGGGTTTGTACCGAAAGTGATCATCGGCTTAATATTATCACCATTAAACTCCAGGTCACGGTCAAATTCAGCTCCCTGGTCACTATTCATTCCTTTCCAGTTCAGCAGCAACGAGTTCCAATCGAAGCTGTCAGGAAAAGATGACAGACCTTTAAGATATTTGTAGGTTGTTTCATCAGGAGCTATCAGACCTCCGCGGGCTCCCATTTCAATACTCATATTGCAGATCGTCATTCTGCCTTCCATGGAAAGACTTTTAATAACCTGTCCTGTATATTCAACAAAATAGCCAGTTGCCCCGCCTGTCGAAACTTGTGAAATGACATACATTATCACATCTTTTGAAGTAACTCCTTTATGGAGTTTCCCATTAATTGTGATCCTCATCTTTTTAGGCTTAGGCTGAAGAATACACTGGGTAGCAAGAACCATTTCCACTTCGCTGGTACCAATTCCAAATGCAATTGTACCAAAAGCGCCATGTGTAGAAGTATGGCTGTCGCCACAGACTATTGTCATACCCGGTCTGGTATACCCAAGTTCTGGTCCAATTACATGGACTATTCCATTTTTCCCGTGGTTGAGACCGAAATATTCTATCCCGTATTTTTTGCAGTTTTCTGCAAGCTTTTCAACCTGATTTCTGGACAGCTCCTCCCTGATAGGTCTATCCTGATTTATCGTAGGAGTATTATGATCGGCAGTTGCAAGAGTCTTTTCGGGTCTGAATACAGGTATTCCCCTTTGCCTCAATCCATTAAATGCCTGAGGGCTGGTAACTTCGTGAATGTAATGCTGATCGATATAGATTACATCAGGGCCTCCTTCAATCGATTTTACCACGTGTGAATCCCATATCTTGTCAAAAAGTGTTTTTGGTTTCATCAAAGATTATTGCTTTTCTCTGTGACTCTCTGTGTTTCCTCTGTTGATCTCTGTGTAAGTCTTTTTAGTTACACGGAGAACACAGAGAAGTCACAGAGTGGCACAGAGGTTATTTTATTTTTGAAATTGCATCAATAAATGCCTCAACCGAAGCAGTAATAATGTCGACATTTGCCGAGAATCCATAATAGATTTTACCCTGGTGCTCTATCTGGATATGAACTTTCCCGATATCGTCACTACCCTTTGTGATTGCCTGAATCAGGAACTCTTCGAGATGAACAGTTTTACTGATAAGATGTTTTACCGCTGTAAAAGCAGCATCGATAGGTCCATTACCTGAAGCGGTTGATGAATGGATCTCACCATTTATTCTTACTCCGACAGTCGCTACCGGGATAGCTGATTTTCCACATGTTACCTGAAGAAGTTCGAGCTTCATTGCTTTTTCACCCGAAAAGACTTCACCTGAAAGGATCCTTAAATCTTCATCATTGATATCTTTTTTCTTATCGGCCAGAAGAAGAAAGCGATGATAGATATCATCAAGCTCTTCCTTTGCGAAATTATAACCAAGGGATTCAAGCCGATGATTCAGGGCTGCTCTTCCGCTCCTGGCAGTCAAAATGATGGAGGATTCTTTTATCCCTACTTCATGAGGATCAATTATTTCATAATTCTCCCTGTTTTTAAGTACGCCATCCTGATGGATCCCGGAAGAGTGTGCAAAAGCATTTCTTCCCACTATTGCCTTGTTTGCCTGGACAGGCATGCTCATTAGTGTCGAAACCAGCCTGCTTGTGCTGAAAATAAGCTTGGAGTTTATATCTGTTTTAAGATTAAGTGAATGATGGCTTTTAAGTATCATTGCCACTTCCTCAAGAGATGTGTTGCCGGCACGTTCACCAATTCCGTTCATTGTCACTTCCACCTGCCTGGCCCCGTTTTTCACACCCATTATTGTATTGGCTGTTGCCATTCCAAGGTCGTTGTGGCAATGAGTTGATATTACTGCCTTATCAATATTTAAAACATTCTCTTTCAGATACCTTATTATTTCGCCATATTCTTCAGGCAGGCAATATCCTGTTGTATCAGGAATATTAACAACAGTTGCCCCGGCTTTTATTACTGCCTCTATAACTTTTGCCAGATAATCCTTTTCGCTTCTTCCAGCGTCTTCAGCATAAAATTCTACATCATCAACAAATTTGCGGGCATATTTTACAGCATCAACTGCCCTTTTCAGAATCTCCTCAGGAGTGGTTTTGATTTTGTATTTTATATGAAAAGGAGATGTCCCGATGCCTGTATGTATCCTTTTCTTTTTTGCATACTGCAAAGCTTCAGCAGCTACCTCAATATCTTTCTTTACCGCTCTTGTAAGAGCACAAATGACAGGATTTGTGATAGACTTTGAAATTTCAACCACAGACCTGAAATCACCTGGACTGGAGATTGGGAATCCGGCTTCTATGACATCCACACCAAGAGCTTCAAGAGCCTGAGCCACCTGAATCTTTTCAACTGTGTTCAACTGGCAGCCCGGTACCTGTTCTCCATCCCTGAGGGTGGTGTCGAAAATAATCACCTTTTCTTCCATTATTGTTTATTTATAAAGGTTAAATACCTGTGTTTTTACATCCCCTTCCCCCCCTGCCATGGCAGGGCAGGTTATTCAA
>WSSedA1B3DRAFT_1000584_pt1 | contig 10510 bp, 6 predicted proteins | sample WetSurSiteA1Bulk_FD_9468 | JGI IMG/M metagenome (IMG submission 9468)
ATGGAATACTCCGAGGAGGCCTGGGTGATCAGGATGATGTTCACATCAATCCGGGCAAGTGCGCCGAACAGGCGTGCGGAGATGCCCCTGACACCGACCATGCCGGCGCCCTGCAGGGTTACCAGGTCAATGTCGTCAATAGAGGATATCCCTTTGATCAGGGACGTCCCGGAACGCTTGGATACCCCCGAGATCAGGGTGCCTGCGCCCTCGGGATTGGCAATATTCCTGATGGAGACCTCGATATTCTTCTGGTAAACCGGGTGAATGGTGGGCGTATAGATCACTTCGGCGCCAAAATGAGAAAGCTCCATGGCTTCGGCATAGCTCATGCTCTCAATAGCCAGTGCTTTTTTCACCTTTGCGGGATCGGCCGTCATAAAGCCGTCCACATTGGTCCATATCTCGAGTCGCTCCACACCCAGGGCTGCAGATATAATGGAAGCCGTGTAATCCGATCCGCCCCTGCCCAGCGTGGTGGTTTCGTTGTGCTCGCTGCTGCCGATAAAACCGGGTATTACACCGGTCTTTTTGTAGTTTTTGAACTGGGCCCTGATCAACCGGTCGCTCAGTGCGAAGTTGACCCGTGCATTGCCAAAGGTGCGATCGGTCTTGATAAGCCCCTTCGGATCGATCATTTCAGCATTACCGATGACCCTGCTGATGATGTATGACGACATGATCTCCCCGAAGCTCAGGATCTTGTCCTGGATCTTGGGGGTAACATCGTTCAGCAAATAAACGCCGTTGATGATGCTGATCAGGTCTTTCAGATAGGTGTTGAGGTGCGACAGGACGCCGGTGCGCAAAGGTTCCTCGAATAGACCGGTGACGATCTCGGTGTGTTTGATCTCGATCTCGTTGTACAGGCGGAAGAAGTACTTATCACGCATAGCCGCGAGCCGGGACAACTCAAGCAGCTTATCGGTAATGCCGTGAAACGCCGAAACAACCACCACCGGTGTCCCGGATTCCGATTCGACGATCTTTTTTACCCGCAGAATGTTCTTAGCAGAGTCAATGGCATACCCTCCAAATTTCAAAACTTTCATAACCAGTTGGGTTGACGGTATCAGGGCTTAAAAATACTACAGAAATGGGGATAAAAAAAATAATGGGGAGAGGAGGTGAAAGGGAGATGGGGAGACGGGGAGATGGGGGAGGGCTTGCAGGTAGGTTGTGAGCAGGTTGTGGGTTGTTGTGGGTTGTTGTGAGTTGTTGTGGTGGTTGTGGTGGTTGTGATTGTTGTGGTTGTTGTGGTTGTTGTTATGTTTCCTACGTTCGGCCATGGCTCCTGCCTTGGCCGGATATATGGTGGCAGGCTCTGCCTGGGTAATAAAAATCCCCCCCACCTCCCTCATTTTAAAATAATTGCTATATTTATTTGGGCGTACTGTTTAATTGATTAGTGGTGGTTAGAAAAGAACCATGGTGATTTGAAATGAAATTCTTGCATATAAATACCTTTAAAGGAGTTAGCGTCATCTTAAAACCAATAGGTAGACATTACGATTATAAAATTACCGTATATTAGTTCTGTGAATAAACATGATGGAATACTGGATCTGATAAAGGGTGCTGTTTAGAAAACAGCACCTGTTTCGAAGCTATAGTTGTATGGTTCTCTTGCCAGCTTGAAGAGAGCAACAATACAGAAATATAATTGAATTTATGAGATGTGAACATTGCAATATTGATTCAAATAATGTTAGAACTTATGCATTTTGGTATGGTAAGCTAATACATAAAGATATTACCAGAGAAGTTGATTTAATTGGACCCGAATACATTAAAACAACCATAAATCATTATAAAATAAAAGGTTGCACAGAAGTTGATATTTGTGATAAATGCCTTATCAAACCAAATGCGGAATTAAATATGTTATGCGGTAGCCTGGTAGTTTTTATCACTGCATATGCAATCATAGTCTCGTATCCACCAACTGGTATTCTTTATTATTTTCTTGTTTTGCTTTTCGGGTGTTTGTTACTCATCAGAGGATTAATTCAATATTGGAAGATCATAAAGGGCCATAAGTTTTCAAGTTTGTATTATTCTTTAATTAAAGAAAAGGGTGACAAAATGGCAATCAGAATGTTTAAGGCATCATTAGAAAAAGAAGGATATGATGCTTTTTTTTCAACTGCTGAGCATAAAAAACTTATGGAATATTAACAGATTATGACATTCCACCGCTTGACGTAGTTTTCTTGACTGCGCCCTGTGAGACTGTAGTTTGCAACTAAGCTACATTGAATTTATTGAAAGTGAATAGTGTAGACTTATTCTCGCATCAGGTATATCGGGATATTGTTTTGGAAAATCCTAAGTATACCATTGAAAATCTTTATTAGAACCCGTTAAGATCAATAAAAGAGGAAAATCTTAAAGATTACCTGTATTGAAGTGCCAGGTATAATTCCGGATTGGATTTGGTTTTGCCTATGGTTAACAAGGGATTGCTTTAGAGAACAGTTTGAAATGTAGTCGGAGACTACAATCTCAGAGGGCGAAGTTACGAAAATTTCGCCCGGCTTGGGGCCTGCCCACGGTGCTTTGAATAGCGCTGGCACTTGATTTGATTTCAGTGGCACACAATAATTCAAACATACCTTCGATCCCGGGTTTACATCATGCATTAAACAAACTCAACCACAACGTGTACGGAGCGAAAAAACAAATGCCAAAGAAAGTGACAGGAAAAAGAAGTAAACAAACACATAACTGTTATAACTATATTTGTTTATGATTCCCGATACGCATTTGATTTGATGTGACAAGAAAACAACCAACAAATTTATAAATGAAGAGAAATAGGATAAAAGTTCTTATCGGAAGAATCATTGATTGGATTAAAGCATTAAAAAGGGAACCAATATGCAGTTTTAAAATTTCGGAGGAACTTGCCGAAAATAAGATTTTCATAAGCCTCAAAAAATGGAGCATGGCAGATGCACCCAAAGTAAAAGCACATGAATATCAATGAACGATTGTGGAATGCAGCAGGCGGGAATGACATCGCTAAAATTGAAGGCCTTTTAAAAGAAGGTGCAGATCCAAATTGGAAGGGAACTGCTGGAAGAACTGCCATGCATCAGGTGTGTATTTACAATTGCGAGGATATTTTGGATTTACTTATACATTCCGGAGGGAAGGTAAATGTTATTGATGACGAGAATAAAACTCCATTGCATTTTGCAGCTCAATATTGCCGGAAGTATATAGTTCAAAGATTGATTCAAACTGGACTGAATATTGAACAACAGAGTGATTCGGGGACACCCCTTAACATAGCCTCTTATCATGGAAACATAGAAGCAGCTGCTGCTTTATTGAACTATGGCGCCAAAACTGAACCTGAAGGATCTGATTGGGGCGGTACTCCATTGCATGAAGCTGCAAAAAGAGGCTGTATAGATGTGGCTCGTTTATTATTACAGCGTGGAGCAAATGTTAACGCTGTTGACAGATATGGCAATGATCGAACACCCCTTCATGATGCCATATACCCGGGTGAAGCGGCATTTATTGAATTATTAATTTCATTTGGTGCAGATATCGAACATCGAAATAACTGGGGAGCAACACCATTGCATATAGCTGCACGTTTGGATGCACAGGATATAGTTGAATCATTGCTTAAACATGGTGCCAACAGGAACATCAAGGATAATAATGGATTAATACCTTTAGACGAAGCGCATCGCAAGAGAAACAGTAAAATAATTGAACTGATCGAAAATTATTATCCGCACCTGGAAATAGAACAAGAGATAAATAATCATTCCTTTGCTACTAATTCCGAAAAGTCCGAAGGCAAATTAAACGTATATCAGGAAGCAAGGCTTAAACTCATTGAGAATACAAGAAGTGAAGGTTTTCTCAATGAGGAAGAGTTGAAAATTCGGGCTGATATCTATGATCAGGTAAGAAAGAAACTTAATTTCAAATTTTGCCCTGATAACGACCAACGAATCCTTAGAAATAATAAGGCCATTGAACTTCTGGGTAATGCTAAAATTGAATACAAGGAGATTGTATCAAAGATTAGGGTCATTACACTTGAAAGCTTTTTGGAACTTGATGGTATACACAAACAGCAGGAACTAAATGGCAAAGTTAAATGGCTGGATATTAAGGATAATCCCCTTTTAATTGTTTTTGTTTCCCATCGATGGGAAAAGACAGATCAGCCTGATCCCTATGGCAGCCAACTATTTGCATTGAAGGCATTATGCAATGACTTTTTAAATATTGCGCAAGGCTTTAAACAATCTCGCATTAACCGGCTCGACAAAATTCCAGGTTTATTTTTCCATGGTCTTTTACAGGCAACTTATTTAACAGGCGAGATAGCTAGTTTTATTGATAATTTCAGTAAAGATGACTATTCGTTGAGAACGGAATTATGTCAAAGAATAGGTATTGTTTATGATTATATGTCCTTGCCCCAGAATCCCCGAAGCAAGTCTGAAGAGAATGAGTTCCTGGTCGGGCTGCAGGCTTTTAGGCGAATAATGGCAACTATACCAAACATAATCCTTCGATATCCCGATGACCAGTACAACTCTCGGACATGGTGTGAATTGGAGTATTGGACCGGGAAGACCTCACCAGTTTTAAGAATTGATCTTCTGGGAAAACCAATAAAAATTGAACAGAACAGTCCTCCCAAAAACTTCAACAGCCAAAGTAATTATTTTACAGTTTTAAAATGCATGAACAAATGGGAAAATGATGATACGGTCAATGCAATGGATATTGCAAAACCTATAAACGAGAATTACCATTATGCATTCAGCTATTCTGAAAAAACAAACAGGGTACCGGTTCTTACTCGACCTTATTTTAATAATGAAACTCAGAACAGGATTTGGAAGGGGAAAGAGCTTCCTGATAATATCAGCTCCGAAATAATACCTTCAAGTTTTAATTTCTGGTGTGCTATTCGTGAAAAGTTATGCGGGGAAGGCTTAGAAGATGAAGATTTCGCTGAGGTTTTAATAAATTATATGCGGTTCAGCAAACTTAATTGCACTGAAGAAAGGGACAAAATTGTGACTGCTCTTTGGTTATTAGGATATCATGAAATTGCATTTGATTATGGAATGAGAGTATTCTATGGACGTTGCCTAATCCGATATCTAAATGAAACAAAGGATTTAAAAGTCAGTCTTTTTTATCGATTACCAAATCAGTCGGTCCACTTTAAATTTGCAGATGGAGAAGAGAGTATTGAGGGCTAAACTATGAGGAACGAATTAGCCACCGTACATCATACGATATAGCCAATTAGCGTTTGAACGGTTTGCCAAGACCATCACCCGAGTCTTTCCTGGTGTATCTTGATAGGTTATCGCCCTCACTCCCTTACTGGCCATGTCGCCAAACGTTGTGAGGCAAAATAAAATATTAAGAACAGGCATGAGAAAACTTATAAAACTGGTTTATTATTTGAGTGCACTGCTCCTGTTGAATACTCCGGTTTCATTATTCTCTCAATCATCCAATATTGAATCCCCGGGGAATGGTTCAATCTCAAAAAGACTAGAGGATAAAATTCAAGATTTGGTAATCCGGGGTAATTTACCAACACTTCAATACGCCGTGGTTTCTAATGATTGTATTGTATCCTCCAAGGTATACGGTAAAAACTCCGGAAGAAGTTCCATGTATATGATTGGTTCTATCCAAAAGGTTTTTAATGCAATAGCGATATTACAATTGTATGAAAAAGGACTGCTTATTGTTGATAACGATATAAGTTCCTATTTACCACTTAAAATAAGACACCCAAAATACCCTGAAGTACCAATTACAATCGGAATGCTTCTTTCACATCGATCGGGATTAGAAGCGTTCAAATACCAGGCAGAATGGGACACAAGATATCTGAATTTCAAAAAAGACAGTACCGTTGAACCAAAGCCCGGTGCTGCATTTCTACCCTTGGAAGAATTTCTAAAAGCTTCTCTCGATCCAACGGGAGTTAATTATGATCCATCTGTTTGGCGTTTCAAACCCGGGACCAATTATTTATACTCTAACTCTGCACAATATATTCTTTGTTATCTGATTGAAAAGGTATCGGGACAAACATATGCTGAGTATATGCACGATAATATTTTTGGACCTTTGGAAATGAACAATACCATGTTTTACAAAGATGATTCCTCAGCAAAATATGCTATCCCCTTTACACGTAAAGATGAGGAAAATGTTGAATTACCATTTTGGGCAGGAGAAAGGGATTTTATCTACTCAACGGCTGAAGATTTGGCGAAATTTATGATTGCCAATTTGAACAACGGATGTTATAAGAACTTCCAATTACTTAAACCGGAAACAATTGAACTAATGCAGGAAAAACATTCTCCGGGCAAAAGTATATTTCATTTGACAAGTAATTGCCCATTTAGAGGATATGGGTATGGAATTATTCAGTATTCAAACAGATGGTTTGGGCATGGAGGCTCAACAATTGGCTATCAGAGTTTATGGGATTTCAATAAATACAATAAATCGGGATACATCATTTTAACAAATATCAATGGTCTTATTTATGGTAAAGAAAGCTTTAATGCAATTTGGAGAACTGTTTCTGCTGTAGAGAAACTAATGAAAAAGGAATTAAAAGGCCCAAATGCAATTAAGAAAAGCTTCATTTTAACTGTTATAGTAGGATTTTTAACAATGCTTAGCATTATATACATAAGAAGAAAGCTGTGAATAATGAACTAAGCGGCATAACAAGTGGCATGGTCAATATGGGTTTTTGTGTTAAGCAAAGTCCTTTACACCCTGCTGTTGTATTGTAAAATCAAATTCCCCGCTCGGCCTCGACTCCTGCTTTGGCCGGATAGCGGATAGCCACGTCGAAAGGATGTCCACGAACGGGGCAGAAAATCGGGGCGCAAGGCTTTGGTTAGCGCAGGCCCTATGCAACGATAACGAGCCCGGATTCTTCGTTCGGGGGTGACTTTTTCTATTCCTCTTTTGTGTGGCAGACAAAAGGGCAAGAAGACACAAACCATGGAATTGGATTCAACCTCGGGAAACCGGCTACGTTTCATATTCGCGGATGCCAGTTTTCATTTGTATATTTGTATACTTTTTTCAGGTTTGAGAAACAGTTACCAAACTCTGATCCTGTTAAGATGAAAGGAAAGCCTATAACCTGGATTTACCAGTTCATTATTACCGGTTTAATCATCATGTATCTTTACAATTGTGATAGAGACAATCAAAATAACCACGAAAAAGTCTATCCGATAACCTTTAACCCTGGTATTCAGTATGGTCAATTGACAGATCTGGATGGGAACGCCTATAAAACGGTTACAATCGATACACAGACCTGGATGGCAGAGAATCTGAAAACGACCAAAAACAGCGATGGTACCGAGATACCATTATTAACCAGCAATTCGGAATGGATCAATAACACACCCGGATACTGTTGGTATGAAAATAACAGTGGAATATATAAAAACACTTATGGGGCACTTTATAAATGGTATACGATTAATACCGGCCATTTATGCCCTGCCGGCTGGCATGTCCCCTCCGATTCGGAATGGTTGGCGTTAATAAATTATACCGGTTCTGAATTGTATGCAGGTAGAAATCTTAAGGAAGCCGGCACTACTCATTGGCTTTGTCCTGAATATGGAGGCGATAATAACTATGGATTTACTGCCCTTCCGGGGGGCTGGCGTGAATCCGGAGGACAGTTTGTGCTCATTGGAATTGATGGTATATTCTGGACATCAAGTGCAAAGGATGACAAAACTGCATATGACAGGGTCATTTATAGTTGCTATGAAGATATTCCTCAGGATTGGGCTCCAGAAAATTTTGGCTTTTCTGTCCGCTGTGTCAAAGATTAATGTTTAATTAATGCCAAATAGTGAATTTGTTGCATAATACTTTATTTACATTTACGTAATGAATTAGACACCGATCGCTGACCCCGTATATAGCCCTTTGCTGGCCGGGGATCTGCTGGTGCCGTTTTTATAGTTATGTTGTGGCAACCTGATAACACAGTGCATCAGCAACACAACGGGTCATGCACACGGACATTTACTATCATAAAAAACAAAAATCAAATGAGAGTTTTACTGATCACTTCATTAATTATGGTTTTAGGATTTCAAATATCCTTTGCTCAATTAAATGCCCCGAATATTTGCAAATGGGGGTTTTCATTTCAAAATTTTTCAGCTAACAAATGCATGAATGTGACTGAAGTTGTGCCTGGTTCTTTGGCTGATCTTGCTGACTTACGGGCAGGTGATGAGATAGTTCAGGTCGATGGCCAGGAAATATCAGACATGTCCGATTCTAAAAATATGTTAGAAACATATGCAGGACCAGTAAAAAAGCTCAGGATCCTGCGGTTTGGAACATTCTTGGATTTGGATCTTCTGACTATTTCCGGGATCAGTAATATCGATGAGTACCTGACGGAAGGAATACTCTACACCAACGTAAAAACCAGAGAAAACAAGGAAACCGGCTGGGCGGAATATTATTTTAAAGGGTTGGCGATGCAAATGCTTTCAGATAGGAATAAAGATCTGTCAAAGTACCAATCCTATCGTTTTGAATATTCCAATACTGCAAATCCACTTGAGGAAAAAAAGTTGGCCGAAATATTGGGCAGGAAACTGGATAAGCTGGGTCTGAAGAGGACCAATGAGCACCCCGAATTGACAGTATCAGTGATTCATAGTTTTAATGCGGGTAACAATGATAATTATGTGGAATTAAGATTCACAGATACTAAAGAATATACGGATAGTAAATTGCCTATTGTGGTTTGGAAAGCATCGATGAACTTAAAAGTAGCGGAAAAGGATATTTTTTATTTTTTTGAGAATTTCTTTGATATTGTGCTATATCAATTTCCAGTGATTCGTGAAGAATCGCCGCAGCGAATCATTTTTGATTATTACAGATTTACCGGTATTATTTATGATAAATCGGCCATGAAGACAGTTTTGGAGGTATTGCCCGGTTCACCGGCTGCTTTAGCAGGGATTCAGCCGGGTGATAGAATATTGAAAATTGATGGAAATACTTATCCGTCCGGCTATGCTGACCTGATTAATCCGGATTATCAGACTGTATTATCTGAAAAGGCCGTAAATGAAAAAGCAGAAAGATCAGGCATCGCTTTGCGTTATCTGAAGTGTTGTCAGGAATACTTTTGGCCAAACAGATTCAATTGTGGGAACTCCTCTGAAATTCCGGTGGTTTTTACAATTAGCCGAAATGGTAAGAAATTGGAAATCCGCGTCATTCCTGATAAAAAAAGAATAATATCCATTCTGGATTAATTATTTGATGTCACAATTAAGTTGTTTATAAGACCACCAGCCTGTACGAACCGGCAATAGAAGTTCTGTCAGATACGGACTGCAAAAGAACAGCCATTTAACTTCACATTACTGCAAAATTTATGGTCCACGGCCTTGACTTTCGAGTAAAAATTTATTAACTTTATCTATTATTATAAGAGAATTATTATCGTTTAAAAGTAACTATCTATGAAAGCTGAAGAGATCAGCAGGAAATTAATAGATAAAAAACTAAAGGTTACTCCTCAGCGGATTGCTATTTTAGAAGCGATAATAAACCTCAATAATCATCCGACTGCGGAAAATATAGTTGAATACATCAGAAAGAATCATCCCAATATTTCCGTCGCTACAGTTTATAAGGTTCTTGATGCTTTGGTCGATAGCAGGTTGATTAAAAAAGTTAAAACTGAAAGAGATATAATGCGATATGATGGTGTTGTGGAAAGCCATCATCATATTTATTGTTCAGATTCAGACAGGATTGAAGATTTCAATGACAATGAACTGAATGAACTTCTTGAAAAGTATTTTGAGAAAAAGAAAATACCCGATTTTAAGATTGAGGATATTAAATTGCAAATTATTGGTAAGTACATAAAAACCAAATAATAAAGCGATGAACCCTATTAACATAATATGGTGGGTTAGCTGCAGCACCATAAGAACATAATGACCGCCGGGAAAAGAAGCCCGGACCTATTTCGATGCTGTGCATAGTCATTGATATACTGTTTGTCACGGTGATTTGCCAACTATTTTTCAAATGATCATTTATAAACTAACACATATTAAAAATGGGAAATAACTCGGATAAAATGGGCCAGGGCCCTGTTACCGGCGCCACGCAGAAGCACGGTGCCGGTATCGTCGGTACAAAGAACCGCGACTGGTGGCCTGATCAGTTAAAACTGAACATTCTGCGGCAGCATTCTTCTTTATCAAATCCTATGGGGGAAGATTTTAACTATGCAGAAGAATTTAAAAGTCTGGATTTGAAGGCTTTGAAACAAGACCTTCTCAAACTGATGACCAACTCACAGGAATGGTGGCCTGCCGATTTCGGCCACTACGGACCGTTGTTCATACGTATGGCATGGCACAGTGCAGGGACATACCGCACAGGTGATGGTCGCGGTGGA
>WSSedA1B3DRAFT_1000586_pt1 | contig 10501 bp, 11 predicted proteins | sample WetSurSiteA1Bulk_FD_9468 | JGI IMG/M metagenome (IMG submission 9468)
GATATAAAATCATAATTATAAAAAAAATAGTTCTCTTCAACATATGGCTATGTTATAAAGAATTATCTTTTTATTGTCAACAGATTACATCTTAAAAATAAAGCGATAGCTAAATATTTGATATATGTATATTAAGGATACCGATAGGAAAGCATGATTCTGGAAGGAAGATCGCAGCAGTTTGGTTTTACTTTGCTCGATTTTTCATGAGTCTTTCATATTTTTCNTGTCCGATGCATTCCCTGGCAGCCGGACACCACTCAATGCAGGTAGGCTTCATCTCTCTTGATATGGTCTTGCCGCATCCTTTGCATACAATCTCAACCTCGTCAGACCATATTTCAGAGACTCTCTCACACCAGAAACAGGTAATTTCTTCCGGATAGGGATTCCGTATTTCTCTGCTTCCGGGACATTGGTCTTTCAGCGCCATAGAGTATTTTACCCTGAATGCATGATGAATTGATAAGCATTCTCTTCTTGCTGGTATAATTTTTATAATGGTTAGCCATCTCAGGTTAGCAGCAGTTATATTTATTTGTTCCCTTTCCGCCCTTGCATATGAAATAGCATTGACGAGAATTTTTTCGATCACATTGTCCTATCATTTTGCCTTTTTCATTGTAAGCACAGCGATGCTCGGAATAGGAATGAGTGGAACTATGCTCTTTGCCTTCCCGAAGCTGAATGACAAAACAAAGATCGGAGCGTACAGCTTTTTTCTTGGGGCAGGGATACTGTTTAGTTATATAACAATGAATCGTATTCCGTTTGATCCGGTAACCCTTTTCTGGTCAAAAGCTGCAATACTGAACATAGGTATCTATTGTGTCATCCTTTCTATACCGTTTTTCTTTGCAGGATTAATTATTGGATCTTCACTGTCTGCTTTTCCTGCTATATCAGGAATTCTGTACGGCGCAGATCTTCTCGGCGCAGGCTCCGGTGCGTTGTTGATACTTTCTCTCATGGGTATCTATGACCTTGATATTTGTATTATTATCATTTCTCTTGTACCGCTTACAGCAGCAGTATTCTTTAGTCAGTGGAAGGTTAAAATTATTTCCCTTATCTTCATACTCCTTGCAGGCATGTTTATCTACCTCTACCCTGAATCCCTGAAAATCAGGATGTCACCTTATAAAGAATTACCGCGTGCACTGCACTATCCCGGGGCAGAACTTCTCAGGACATATATAAGTCCTTATACAAGAATAGATACGTTCAGGAGCCCCGCGACTCGTTTCGCTCCGGGATTGAGCCTCCGTTATCTTAATCCCCTTCCTGACCAAGTAGGATTTTCGATTGACGGAGGTGAGACGAATGCCATAACTGCTGCAGGCGATAAGGCGTCTCTGCTCTTTCTCAGGTATTTGCCGTCTGCTCTTCCTTATGAACTGAAGAGCAACCTTATAGTGCACGGGAAATCCACAAATATCCTGATTCTCGACCCGAAAGGAGGACTCCAGGCGCTTGTCGCAGAATACTATGCTATGGGTAGTATTCAAAAGATAGAGAGCAACCCTTTGCTTATTGATATCGTTAAGAGAGATTTTAATTCATTCTCAGGCGGTGTCTATGCCTTCAATACAATCGAGGGTATCGGAAGGTCGTGGCTGAAAAAGAGTAAACAGCAATTCAATATCATTGACATATCCATGACCGGAACTTCTCCATCAGGTTCTTTTGGTATACTTGAAGACTACCGTTTCACCACAGATGCATTCAAAGAGTATATCAGTCATCTGGAAGAAGACGGCCTTCTGTCGATTCATCTTTTCATCCTGCCTCCCCCAAGGACTGAATTGAGGCTTCTGCTCACGGGCATAGCAGCGATGGAAGAAGCCGGCATACGGAATATCGAACAGCATATAGCCGCTATTCGCAGTATTGAAACCCTTTGCATCCTTTTAAAAAAATCACCCTTCGATTCTGCCGACATCAGGAAGATCAGGCAGTTTGCAGAAGAACGGAGGTTCGATCTCGTCTATTATCCGGGGATTACCGGGAACGAATCAAACAGATTCATCCGCATGCCCTCAAATGAGTATTCCGATGCTTTCCGGCAATTGCTGAATAAAGACAGCCGTGCCGGCTTTATCAGGTCATATCTCTTCGATATAGAACCTGTCGATGATGAAAGTCCTTTCTTTCACTCCTATCTGAAGATGGGGAGCATCAGGGAAATCCATGCAGTCATGGGAAAGAAATGGCAGTATTTTGTCGAGGAAGGCTATATTCTTCCGATAGTCTTCGTGCAGATAGTGACCGCGAGTATATTCCTTATTCTCTTGCCACTGTTTATCAGGAGGAAATCTTATAACGGAATTGGCAGTACGACAAATCGCTTCTTTTTTCTCTCATATTTTGCATTTATCGGAATCGGGTTCATGTTTATTGAAGTTCCATTGATCCAAAAAATGATTTTGCCTTTTGGAAATCCAAGCTATGCATTCGCTGCTGTTCTCACATCGATACTCATCAGTTCGGGAGCAGGAAGTGTTGCAAGCCACAGTATGAGGCAGTTGAGAACCCCTTTTGTTCTCTGTATAATTTCATTCGTCATCATCATCTTGAGTTTTATGGTTCCGGTAATTTCAGCTTTCATTTCATTGCAGTCGCTTTCTCTCAGGGTTTTCATGACATTCCTGTTCTTCTTTCCGACAGGGTTTCTCATGGGTATACCCTTTCCTCTGGGATTAACCGTGCTTGGCGATCATCTGAAAACCCTGATTCCCTGGGCCTGGGCAATCAACGGATGTTTTTCGGTGCTTGCACCGATTCTCGCAATGATGACTGCAATGATAGCAGGGTATACAGTAGTCCTTTGGCTTGCAGCGCTCTGCTATCTTCTGGCTTTTCTCTCTTTCATTTCCTGTTCCCGGTCGCTCCTGTCATCGGCACGAATGCAACCGGGATCAGCTGTTCGACATCAAGATCATCCTTCTTCTTTGTGACAAGCGTCAGCGTCTGATAGTAGAGTGTACTGCCGAGCGGTATGATCAGTCTTCCTCCCTCTTTGAGTTGCTGAATCAGAGGAGGGGGAATATGATTTGCAGCAGCGGTTATGATAATCGCATCAAAGGGCGCATGTTCTTTCCAGCCATAATACCCGTCAGCGTATTGCACATGGATATTTTTGTATCCGAGGTTTCTCAGCCTTGCCGTTGCCTTTTCCGCAAGTGATTTCCGTATCTCAATGGTATATACCTCTTTCACCATTTCTGCAAGCACCGCAGCCTGGTATCCGGAACCGGTGCCGATCTCAAGAACACGGTCGCTCTGCTTTAATTTCAACGCTTCTGTCATGAATGCAACGATGTAAGGCTGGGATATTGTCTGCCCTTCCCCTATGGGTAACGGATGATCCGCGTATGCACTGTCTCTGAGGTTTTCTTCAACGAAAAGATGCCTTGGAATTCTTCCTATCACCTCAAGTACTTTTCTCTCCTTTATCCCCCTGCCCTTTATATCTTCCTCGATCATGGTCTTGCGCTTCAGCGCGTAGGTGTCTTCTGCTACACTGCTGACGGTGCAGAGTGATAGAATGATCAATAAAAGGAGTGGTATCCCGATTGTACAACGGATGAGTCGGCTTATAAATAATGAACGCAGAGACATAAGAGCATAATCAGGGAAGGATGGTGTTTTATTTTACTTCGATGTTTGCCTTCACTTTGAGCGTTACAGTCTTTCTCTTCGGATCGTTGGAGAAAACCTGTACGCTTTTCGACAAGTTACCTGCCCTCCCCTGGATATTCACTTTTACCGATATCTTCCCCTTTTCTCCGGGTTTCAGGCGGCTCGAACTAGCCACTACTGCCTCGCACCCTCAGGAAGGAACGAGTTTATCAATAACAAGGTCTTCTGTTCCGTTATTGGCAAATTCGAAATCAAATGAGATTGATTCCGTCGGCTGTATCGTCCCAAAATCATGGGTCTCCTTATCAAGAACAAGGGACGGTTGTGCATATGCAAGAGAAGGCAACAGACAGAAAAGCATGAGCATTATTATCTTTTTCATCTGTATATGTTACATTATTTCTCTCTTAAAAAGAAATCAAACATCATCTTTTCGAAACTTTCAGGCTTTTTCCCTGTGTTATACTANTTATTCAAACCTATGCAGGATCGCCTTTTCATAAAGGGAGCACGGGAGCATAATCTCAAGAATATCGATGTTTCAATCCCTCGGGAATCGATTACCGTAATTACGGGCCCTTCAGGTTCCGGGAAATCCTCCCTTGCCATCGACACCATATTCGCAGAGGGACAGAGACGCTACGTAGAGAGCCTTTCAGCGTATGCCAGGCAGTTCATCGAACAGCTCCGCAAACCTGATGTTGACTATATCGAAGGTCTTTCTCCTTCCATATCGATAGACCAGAAAACGGTGAACAAGAGCCCCCGTTCTACCGTCGGCACCATAACCGAGATTTATGATTATATGCGAGTGCTCTATACGCGGATAGGGAAGCAATACTGTTATAATTGCGGCGCCGGTATAACAAAACAGGATTCACAGGATATCCTGCTTTCCGTGATGTCGCTTCCCGAGGGGAGCAGAATTCAGATGCTTGCCCCTGTTGTCCGTGAACGGAAAGGCGAATATAAAAAAGAGCTTCTGGAATTGCGGCGTGAAGGATTTATCCGCGCACGGATTGACGGTGAGATGATGGACATCACCCAGGATATCAGCCTGCAGAGACATAAACGCCACACAATAGAAATCGTCATTGACAGGCTGATCATAAAACCCGGCATCGAACGGCAGATAAAGGAGGCAATTGAAACAGCCCTCAGCTATTCCGATGTTGTACTTATAAATCTTCCGGAAGAAGACAGGGACGTCCTTTTTTCAAGATCCGCAGTCTGCCTCCACTGCGGCATCAGTTACCCCGAAATAACGCCCATGTTCTTTTCTTTTAACAGCATGCAGGGTGCCTGTCCAAAATGCAGGGGGCTCGGACATGAGAATATTGACGAAGATGCTTCAGAACTTGAGGGATACCGTTTCTGCAAACTCTGCAACGGTTTGAGGCTGCGTAAGGAAGCGTTAAGCATCAGGATACACGGACTGAATATCGGAGAATTTGCTCACATGTCAGTCAAAGATACAGAGGCCTTTCTACAGGATTTAAAGCTTTCTGAAAGAGAACAAATCATCGCATCCCGTGTTTTAAAAGAGGTAAAAGACCGTCTCTCTTTTCTCGGAAAGGTGGGGCTCGGATATCTGACATTGGACCGTTCATCACTCACCCTCTCCGGCGGGGAGGCTCAGAGGATCCGGCTTGCAACACAACTGGGTTCGTCTCTTACAGGGGTCCTCTATATACTCGATGAACCGAGCATCGGCATGCATCCGAGAGACTGCAGAAAGCTCCTTGAAAGTCTGTCGGCAATCAGGGATGCAGGGAATACAGTTGTGGTAGTTGAGCACGATGAGGAGACAATCCGGTGGGCTGATTATGTCATTGACATGGGACCGGGTGCAGGGCGAAGGGGCGGATGGATTGTTGCCTCAGGTTCTCCTGAAGAAATCGAAAGGAATGCACAATCCTTAACCGGCAGCTATCTGAGCGGTCTTCTCTCTATAGATACTCCCCCCACGAGGAGAACCCCCCGGGATTATCTCCGGATTATCGGCGCTTCTGAATTCAACCTCAAGGATATAGATGTTGACCTGCCACTCGGCGTCCTCACCTGCGTGACAGGGGTTTCCGGTTCCGGGAAAAGCACCCTCGTATTCGAAATACTCTACAAATCCCTCTGCAAACACCTCTACGGAAGCACCGTGATCCCTGGCAGGCACAAAGAAATTGCAGGCATCGGGAAGATAGAACGCGTCATCAGTGTCGATCAATCACCGCTTGGAAAAACTCCAAGGTCGAACCCTTCAACATACACTGGCGTTTTTTCCTTTGTCAGGGATCTCTTTGCACAGGGGCCTGAGTCAAAGGTCAGGGGCTTCACACCGTCCCGCTTCAGTTTCAATCTTTCCGGCGGACGCTGTGAAGCCTGCAAGGGAGACGGTCTGCTCAAGGTGGAGATGCATTTCCTGCCCGATGTGTATATACCCTGTGACACCTGTAAGGGGAAACGTTACAATAAAGAGACCCTTGACATACGGTATAAAGAAAAAAATATTGCGGAAGTTCTTGAAATGACCGTATCTGAAGCATTGCTGTTCTTTTCATCGATCCCGGCAATACAACGCAAACTCGAAATACTCGAAGATGTCGGGCTCGGGTATCTGCAGCTCGGCCAGCCTGCTTCAACACTCTCGGGTGGTGAAGCACAGAGAGTCCGGCTTTCAAGAGAATTAGGGAAAAGTTCAAAAGGCAACACGCTCTATCTCCTTGATGAACCAACGACCGGACTTCACTTTTCAGATATACAGAGATTGCTTAATGTTATCAACAGTCTCATCGACTCGGGGAATACGGTTGTAATTATCGAACATAATCTTGACGTTATCAAATCAGCTGACTATGTTATAGACCTTGGGCCGGAAGGCGGAGATGAAGGGGGGAAAGTCATAGCAAGCGGCACTCCTGAAGAAGTCAGTGCATATCCGGGCTCCTCTACCGGTATTTTTTTAAAAGACAAATTATCCCGTACAGAGCAGACACAGGCGGCTTAACTTTTTAAAATATTGCTCTCTCATGAGGACCATTTTTTTATAGCAAGGAAGATATGAAGTGAAGAGAGTTTCTGTTCCATTACTATGCATTACACTCATTTGTCTCCTGTTCACAGTCCCTGCCTGTTCCCCTGAAAAGAACCATATCTTCCGGAAAAACAGGGTGCTCATGAACACGATCGTGACCATAACAGTCGTTACCGCCACGGAAAACGCAGCTGATAGAGCAATAGAAAACGCTTTTCTCAAAATAGAGGATATAGAGAAAAAAGTTAATTTCCATTCCCCTGCAAGTGATATAGCATTAATAAATAAATCAGCAGGTATTGCAGAGGTAAAGGTTTCTCCCGATACCATAACTCTGCTCGATAATGCATTGTTTGTCTCTGAAAAAACTCAGGGAGCTTTTGACATAACCATAGGGCCGGTTACGCGGCTTTACAACTTTTTCACACAGCAAAAACCTGAAGATCTCACTTTGAACAATACACTTCCCCTTGTGAATTACCGGGATGTCCTCATCGATAAAAATAACTCCACCGCATATTTAAGAAACCGGGGGATGCTGATCGATCCGGGTGGCATAGCAAAAGGCTATGCCGCCGACAGGGCAGTGGAAATATTACGGCAACAGGGAATAGTATCGGGAATCGTTGCCATAGCAGGAGATATAAGGGCATTCGGCATGAAACCTGACGGAAAACCCTGGAAGGTAGGGATACGGAACCCGAGAGCGAAAGGCACGGAAGATGATATTATGGCTACCACGGAACTTACCAACGCTGCCATCTCTACTTCCGGAGACTATGAACGGTTCTTCATCAGTAATGGGAAACGGTACCATCATATTCTCTCTCCCAAAACCGGCCGTCCGGCTGATCGGTGCAGGAGTGTTACCGTAATCGCTCCTGAAGGGTATCTTGCCGACTCTTTCTCAACAGGCATTTTTATTCTTGGACCTGAGAAAGGGATTAAACTTCTGGAAACCTTGGGATACCATGGCGTCATCGTCGACAGTGAGGGAAAAATTCATATGACCCCGGATCTGAGAGGAAAAATTGAATTTCAGAGAAATTCTTAAAGTCACAACATTTGCCGACAGAATTCTCTTCTCCGTTCTTACTCTTCTCTCATTACTCTGTTTGATTTTTATCAGGTCGCTGATTCCGGCAAGCGATTCTGTGGAGATTGCTGTTGACGGCAAGCTGGAGTATGTCCTCTCCCTCACTGAAGAGAAAACTGTTGCAGTGCAGGGATTGCACGGGACAACCTTTGTCGAAATCAGAGACCACCGGGTACGGGTAACCGAATCCCCGTGCCAGAATAAGCTTTGTATACAACAGGGATGGGTTGTACACGGCATCATAGCATGCCTTCCGAACAAAGTAGTGATAACCATTGGCAAAACCGGAGAGAAAGGTTCAGCACCTGATGCAGTCACCGAATAAATACCAGATAGCGCTGCTCTCAGCATATGCTCTGGCCCTGCACGGATTTGAAAGCCTTTTCCCTTCACCTGTCCCCTGGCTGCGCCTTGGTCTTGCAAATATAGTCACCCTTATCACATTACTTTTATACGGGCTGCGTGCTGCGGTTACCGTTACGCTCATACGGGTGATTCTTGCGTCACTCCTGAACGGGACATTTCCCGGGCCTGCCTTTCTCCTCAGTTTCGGAGGAAGTATCACCAGTACTCTTGCCATGGGATTTTTTGCTTCGGCAACCCCACGTTTGTTCAGTGCAACAGGGCTGAGCATTGTAGGCGCTTTTTTTCATAACGGCACACAATTGATTCTTGCCTACTTTCTTTTTATCCAGCAGATAGAGGCTGTTCTTCTCATCTCGCCCTTTATTATTTTCCTCGGTACATTGACGGGCACGATAAACGGCATCGTATGTGAAATCATCATAAAAAACTTGAAAAAATCATGGAAAAAGATACAGAATGTTGACACATGAAAATTATCTGTCCGGTCTGCAAAACAAAAACCACATGGGAAGAAAACCCCTGGAGGCCTTTCTGTTCCGAACGGTGTAAACTCATCGATCTCGGGAAATGGGTTCTTGAAGAGTACAAAATAGAAGGCAGGGAAGCAGAAAGTGAAAAACATTCCGGTAAAACTGAACAGGGGAGTTGAGCACTCTGCCGGATGAGGGGAAATAAAAAAAAACAATGCGTTGTTGCCATAAGCAGTGAAAGGAGGACGATATGATTAAAATAGCGGTTGCAGGAGCATCGGGAAGGATGGGAGGCAGAATTGCCACTCTTTCAAAGGATTATAAAGATCTGAAACTTACAGGAGCATTTGAGCGGAAGGGGCACAAAGATATCGGGAGGGATGTCGGAACTGTTATCGGCATTGGAGACACAGGCGTTCCCCTGGCCGACGATCTCCGATCAATTATTGAGGGGATAGATGTGGTGATCTCTTTCACTACAGTCGAAGCCTCTCTCGAACACCTGAAAATCGCCGCTTCAAAGGGAAAAGCGATAGTAATAGGCACGACCGGTTTCTCCAAAGACGATCTTAAAACCGTTGCAAAGCTTACTAGGAAAATTCCCTGCGTCATGGCCTCTAACATGAGCATGGGGGTTAACCTCCTTCTCAAAGTGCTCCAGGATGTTGCAAAGGTGCTCGGAGATGCATATGATGTGGAAATTATCGAAGCCCATCACCGTATGAAGAAGGATGCCCCGAGCGGTACAGCAATAAAAATGGCCCAGGTGATTGCAGCAGCATTAAACAGAAAATTTGACGATGTCGCTGTCTATGCCAGGAAAGGGATTATCGGGGAAAGGACAACAAAAGAAATCGGCATTCAAACAGTCCGGGCCGGGGACATAGTTGGTGAACATACAATAATTTTCGGGGGCCTCGGGGAGAGAATCGAGATTGTCCACAAGGCTTCAAGCCGCGATACCTTTGCACGGGGCGCCTTGCGCGCTGCCATGTGGGTACATAAGAAACCGGCCGGTCTATATGACATGCAGGATGTGCTGGGGTTAAAGTAACAGGAAGGACTTTCTCATTTCATAAGTCTTTACCCTGAAAAATTGAGTAATGCAGATGCAGGGATACGGCTTAATTTCTGAAGCGAGGTCACGGGTATCTTTGATGAGGCTGAAGACGAAGCGGAAGCCTCAGGTATGAATTGAGTAAAAACATTACAGTCAAATTAAGGCAGGCACAAAGAAAAAGGTAGTTTAGCTCGCTTCGGAAATTGAGCCGTATCCCTTGATATCCAGCATAGGTTTTTGACAGATAGAGAACACTATGGAAAGGAAAATTCAGTAGGCTGACCGTATCCTGCCGGTCCTTTTATCAATTATGATGATATCAACAAGCATACCCTTATTGTTAATAATATACGCCTGATAAATATGGATGGATTCCATCATTTTGCCGACTTTAAGATTTCTGTGATGGACAAAAAATTTTTCGAGTAATTGTCTTGCCTCTGCAGGATTTCTAACAACCTTCCTCGCACCATACCATCCCCACTTATCTCCGCTCTTGTAATCTCCATAGGTTGGCTGACATTCGGGTTGACCCTGCTGCACTTGCTGAGCATAGGAGACTTCATATGTACAGAAGAATACAGAAAGGAGCAAACAAGATCCAAGGATACCCACATATGTCCTTAGCATGTCAACGCGCCTCCGACAATCTTCTTTGTCAGCATTTATTTAATATTATCAAATGATTATGAAGAAATTATGAATTCGGCAGGGAAACAGTAAACGTAGACCCTTTGCCTTCTTCCGTTTCAACTTCTATCTTCCCTTCGTGCGCCTCGACGAGTTCTTTTGTAATTGCAAGCCCAATACCAAGGCCGCCTTCGTAATCCCGGTAGAAT
>WSSedA1B3DRAFT_1000587_pt1 | contig 10480 bp, 9 predicted proteins | sample WetSurSiteA1Bulk_FD_9468 | JGI IMG/M metagenome (IMG submission 9468)
TTTCTACACCCATATAAAAAAAGATAGCCAATGAACCAAGCCACATGTGCGGGTACTTGTACGCGCTCGACTTAAACTTTTTTGTAACACCTTCTGTCGTTTCACCTTCTTTGATTTCAGGTAATTTAAGGAAGAACATGATCGCCACTATTACCAGCGTGACAATCCCAATTCCTGCAAATGGACCCTGCACTGCTTTTGGATCAGAAGCACCGCCTTCATTCGATGAAACGATAAGCATTGATACGAATAACGGAGCAATAACTGTTGCCAGAGAGTTAAGAGCATTTGTCAGCGTCAGGCGGCTCGCAGCTGTTTCCGGATTTCCCAGTGCGTTCACATAAGGATTTGCAGCTACCTGAAGCAGGACTACTCCTATTGCAAAAACAGAAACAGCGCTCAGAAATCCGTAATACCCGGCGGCAACACCAGGTATGCAGAGAAAGAATCCAGCGCTAACAAGTCCGAGACCAGCAAGTACCCCATTTTTATAACCGATTTTGTTCAAAAGGTAACCAACCGGAATAGAAAGAATATAGGCGCCATAGAAGAAGGTATTCGGCAATTGTTTTTCAACCTCGTTCAGCTTGAAAGCATCCTTAAGGTAGTCAATAAGTGAGTTGTTCATGGTGGTGATAAAGCCAAACAGAAAGAAAAGTGAGGCCATCACGATCAGAGGAAACAGGAGGTTCGAGTTTTTGTTTGTCATATTTTTAGGTTTAAAGTAATTGGTAATTGGTGATTGGTTTCTTGTTTTTGATTCCCCCTTTGAAGAGCCTGCGCCGCCATGGCGAGGGGGTCAGGGGGATGTATAAACAGTATCCATAATGGTTATTTCGCAGTGAATTTATAAACACAACTATGTTTGTACTCCTCTCCCGGATTCAGGATTGTTGACGGGAAATGAGGTTTATTAATTGAATCGGGAAAATGCTGTGTTTCAAGACAGAAAGCCCAGCGTCTTCCATATTTTTTACCTCCTTTGCCTGTTTCCCCATCAATCCAGTTTGCAGTATAAAGCTGGACCCCGGGTTGGGTTGTAAATACCTCCAGAATCCTTCCTGAAACCGGATCATGTGCTACAACGGCAAGTCCAAGTGTGCCGGTACGGTGATTCAGGACCCAGTTATGATCATAACCTGCACCAAATTTCAGCTGTTCATCAGCTTTATCAATTTCTGATCCTATCTTCCTTGGTCTGGTAAAATCAAAAGGTGTTCCCTTTACGCTGATGATCTCTCCGGAAGGAATATTTGTTTCATCAGTAGGGGTAATAAAAGCTCCATTGATCATCAGTTCGTGGTTATATATACTTCCTGATCCTTCTCCGGCGAGATTAAAATAGGAGTGACCGGCAAGGTTCACTACTGTTGCTTTGGTGGTAGTGGCATGGTAATCGAGCCGGAGTTCGTTTGCTTCAGTCAGAGTATAAGAAACAGACACCTTAAGATTTCCAGGATAGCCTTCTTCTCCGTCGGTGGAGAAATATTCCATTATAACACATGAATCTGAAATTTCCCTGACATCCCATATTGCCGAGCTAAATCCCTTAATTCCACCATGCAGATGGTTTGGACCGTTATTTACCGCTAATGTATATTCTTTGCCAAGCAGGGTAAATTTACCTTTGGCGATACGGTTCGCACAACGTCCGCAAACTGCTCCCATATAGGGGCTGTTACCGTCGATGTATTCTTGAATGGTATCATAACCCTGAACAATATCAGCCATATTTCCTTTACTGTCAGGAACATAAATGCTGACAATAATAGCCCCGTAATTAGTTATCTGAGCAACAAGCCCATTTTTGTTCTTCAGAGTATATAAACCAGTTTTCTTTCCTTTATGTATTCCTCTGAAGGCTTCTTCCTTAATTAGTTTCATATTTTAAAGAAATGGATAATATCCGATGATTATCTGATGCTAGTTTAAAAAGCTACTTTTCCTGCTCCCTGATGCCTGATAAACAGCTTATGGCATGAGCCTTTTCCATATACATGCTCAAGGGTTTTAACATATTTATTCAACAGGTGCTGCGGAACAAATGCCTGTATTGTACCGGCAAATCCGCCTCCATGTACGCGCCATGCACCTTCACCTTTAAGCACCAGCTCACTAAGCGCAAGGGCAAGTGATACATTCTGCTCTTTGACATTGGCAACAGGATAAATATTCTGATTGTACATATATGAGCTGTAACCTGAATCGACAACCATCCCCAGGAAAGCATTGAAGTCATTTCTTTCGAGTGCTGCCACCTGATCAACCACCCTTTGATTATCACCCTGGAAATGAATAGCACGAAGAATAGCCCGATCACCTACTTTTTGGCGTATTTTCGGAATAATCTCAATAACTTGCTTTAAGCTGACCTGGCGAAGCACTTTTGCACCGAGTTCGGCAGCAACAGATTTCATGTCGACCGGTAAAGATGCATACTCTTCATTCAGGTCGGCATGACTGCCTCCGGTATCGGTTATAACCAGCGAATATCCGGTTGCCACGAAATCGAAATTCACTTTTTTAACAACCGGTTTTGCAGGATCCTTGAAATCAATAGTGATTAGTCCGCCCATTGCACATGCAGTCTGATCCATCAGTCCGCAGGGTTTGCCAAAATAGTTGTTTTCGGAGTATTGTCCGATGATTGCATTCTGGATCGGATTAACCTTTCCCTTATTGAACAGCTCACTGAGGATAGCGCCGATAAGTACTTCAAACGAGGCAGAGGAGCTTAATCCTGAGCCCTTAGGGACACCGCCGTCTATACATGCGTCAAAGCCTCCGATAGCATGTTTGAGTTCCNTAAACCTGGAGCAAATCCCTCTTACAAGAGCTGCTGAACTATATAGCTCTTTCTTATCGGGCTTTAATGAGGATAAATTCACCTCAATTTTAGGGTACCCTTCAGAGAGGATCCGAATAATATTGGTGCCATTTTCAGCTGCCACACAAACATTGTCAAGATTAACAGCTCCGGCAAGAACACGTCCATAATTATGGTCAGTGTGATTTCCTCCTATTTCTGTACGGCCAGGAGAAGTAAAAAATTCAGGATTCTTACTTCCAAATGTAGAATTAAACTGCTTAAGCAGGTCAAGGTATCTTTTTGCATTTCTCTTTAATTCAGCCGGATCCTTTCCATACAGTTCGCGGAATACTTTGTTATCACCTTTATTGATCTTTTTAATGAGTTTTTCTGTTGTTGCCATGGATATCTTATTTTGAGAATAACGAATGATTGTAAATATAATAATTGTCAGGAAATTAATATTGAGGCCGTCTCAAATCAAATATTGAGACGGCCTCTTAGCATATTTCTTAATAATTTAAATATTTATTTGTGCTTGCTCCCGACAAGAGCAAAAAATACTATGTACAGATAACATATAATAGGAAGAATAAAAGCGAATCTCACTCCGAGCCCGTCTGCAATAAGGCCCATGAGTACAGGAATTACAGCTCCACCAACGATCATTGTATTGATAAGGCCTGAGGCCATACTTAGTTCACCCTTATCAAGTCCGTCAACACCAAGAGCAAAAATATTCGGGAACATTATCGAGTTGAAGAAACCTATTGATAATCCAAGCCACAGAATCACTGGTCCGCTGGCAGCCATAATGACTAACAGAAGTAAAGCGGCAATTATACCAAAAACGGCCAGTGATCTGCTTGCATTACCTTTGCCCAATTGCATTGCGAGGTAGTTTACCAATGCAATTCCTGCGAAAATTAAGCCATCAGTTATCTCTTTTCTTACAAACCAGCCGACAAACATGGCAAGGGCTATTACCAGAACAGTATAGAGGTATTTCTTTGACTTTTCAACATTTGAAAGCATGAATGATCCATAGAACCTTCCAACCATTGCGCCGCCCCAGTATAGGGCAATCATCATTGCAGCATCATTTCTGGCCATCTGCAAAGCCTCCTGGAAATATCTCTGAAGCATAGCAGCAGATCCAACTTCGGCGCCGACGTAGCAGAATATGCCGACTGCACCCAAAACAACATGAGTATGTTTCCATACGCTTTTCTTTTCAACACCCTGGGTCGAAATTTCAGGGAGCTTCAGAAAATAAATCGCAACAGCAATAATAATAACAACAATGGCTATAATTAAAAACGGAGTGGTCGGAACTGATTCAGCAGCGTTCAGGGCAGCATCTGCTGAAGCTTTGAAAATAAACAGACCTGCAAGTATTGGTGCCAGATATGTTGCAATTGAGTTTAGAGCCTGTGTAAGGTTTAGCCTGCCGGAGGCTGTCTCTGATGGTCCCAAGGCTGTTACGTAAGGATTTGCTGCGGTCTGTAGAAATACTACGCCACCTGCCATAATGAAAATGGCAAACAAAAAGAACGGGAAGGACAATGCTTTGGCGGCGGGAAAAAACAGGAAGCTTCCTGCAGCAACCAGAAAAAGACCAAGAATAACTCCTCCCTTGTATCCTATCTTTTTAATGATGCCTCCAGCTGTGAACGCGAGAAGGAAGTAAGTGAAGAAAAAAGCACCGTTGACAAGCTGTGCCTCAAAGTTTGAAAGTTCAAAAACTGATTTGAACTTGTCGGCAAGAGTAATGTTAAAAGTTGTTACAAACCCAAACAGGAAGAATATCATTCCCATAAAAGCCATACCGGCTGTTTGTGTATTTTTTTGCTCAGTCATAGTGAAGGTTTTAGGTTAAACAAAATATCCGGTTATTTTTCGGAGCAAGTAAAATTACATTTTAAGATCGATTTTCCTATAACTGATTTGCATTTTTTTAAAAATAGACGAATGTCAGTATTATATTGCTGAATATATATCTTTGCAGAAATTTATCTTTGTTGACCCGCTACTTTATATTTATCTCATTCAAAGGCACTTCCTATCATGGCTGGCAGGTTCAGCCAAACTCTGTAACTGTGCAGAAGATCATGGATCAGGCGCTCTCTCAGATATTGGGTGTAATGATTTCAACTACAGGTGCCGGCAGGACCGATTCAGGAGTACATGCTGCAATTTTCTGTGCTCATTTTGACAGCTTGAATTCCGGTCTGAACAAAGAGAAGAATCTGATATTCCGGCTCAACAGGTTTCTTCCGGAAGATATATCTGTAACTTCAATTAAGAAAGTACTGCCTGATGCCCATGCCAGGTTCAGTGCNGTCTCAAGAACATATAAGTATTACGTTACCAGAGTAAAAGATCCATTCGGCGAAAGCTCAAGTTGGTATCTTTACGGAAATCTCGATATTGAATCAATGAACAGGGCATCATCTGCTCTGCTGAAATATTCAGATTTTACCAGCTTCAGCAGGCTGCATTCAGATAGTAAGACCAACCTTTGCAGGATATTTAAAGCCGGATGGACTGAATCGGACACAAAGCTGGTCTTTACCATCCAGGCAGACAGGTTCTTACGTAATATGGTCAGGGCAATAGTAGGCACCATGGTTGAAATTGGAACCGGGAAAATCAATAATGAAGAATTTGAAAAAATAATTCTTTCGAAAAACCGGTCATCCGCTGGAATGTCAGCCCCTGCAAAAGGATTGTTTCTGACTGATATTGAGTATCCTGAGGAGATATTTTTATAAAAAGAAATAATTGATTCATTTCATCGTTTGTAAGTAGGAATTAAAATAAAAAACATTTATAAACCATTCGCATATGATCCTGATTTCTGCACTAAATGAACCAGCAGCGGCAATATCTTCCACCGACCAGGCCACTACTGTTCTCGATCTGATGATGAAAGGAGGAGTCATCATGATTCCGATTGTACTTTTATCACTTATCAGTATTTATATTTTTATCGAAAGGATGGCATATATAAGAAGGACCGCTTCCATTAACAATGGATTTCTGGCTTCAGTAATCAATGAATTGAAGAACGGCCATCAGAATAATGCCCTGTTACAGGCCAGGAGCAACCAGGCTGCTGTTGGAAGAATTCTGGAGAGCGGGATTGAAAAGATCGGTAAACCCGTTGAAGAAGTTGAAAAAAACCTTGAGACTATTACTAACCTCGAAATAACAAAGATGGAGAAGAATACCGGGTACCTCGGTATTATTGCAGGGATTGCTCCTATGCTGGGTTTTATCGGTACAATATCGGGTGTTATTAAGATCTTTTATAACATTTCACTTGCAGACAATATTAGCATAGGAATTATTGCCGGTGGTCTTTATCAGAAAATGATATGCAGCGGGGCCGGCCTGATTGTTGGAGTTCTGGCTTACGCAGCATACCACTATATCCAGATGAGGATCGACCGATACACAATACAACTTCAGGAATCCCTTATCCAATTTTTAAAAGTAGTCTGAAATGAATATAAGGAGAAGCAAACATTTTAAGCCAGAGGTAAGCACCTCATCTTTAAATGATATTATGTTTTTTCTACTTCTTTTCTTCCTGATTGTTTCAACTCTGGCCAATCCCAATGTGATAAAAGTTCTGCTGCCCAAATCCAAAACAGCACAGGAAATAGACAAGCAGCAAATCAACCTTACAGTTACAGCTGACAGGAGATATTTCATCGATCAGAAGGAAGTACTTTTGTCTGAACTTGAACAAAAATTACAGGATCATGTNAAGGGGATTGACAATCCTACTGTCGTCCTCAGGTTTGCCAAAAGTCTGAATATACAGGATCTGGTCGATGTTCTCGAGGTTGGAGTAAGAATTAACATCAAAATGGTGATGGCGACTGAAAAATCAAATGCACCAATATAAGAGATCAGAACGAATCGCTATTCCATATTTCCCAGGATCTTTCTGCCTGTGAATAAAGCATTCCCAGACCTGTCAGTACAGTACAGCCTCTTTCCTGCCCCATTTTAAGAAAAGCTGTAATTTCCGGATTATAAACAAGATCAAAAAGAATATGTTTCCTCCCAAGCAATTCATATCTGAGGTCCGGTTTACGTTTGATGTCAGGATACATTCCCAGCGGCGTAGTGTTAATTATCAACCGGCTATTCCTTATCAGATCAGGAGTCAATTCTGAATAAGTCAAACAGAAGGGCTTTTTCTCCCTTGAAATAAGTGTATATGGCACACTTAAACTTTTCAGGACAAAACATACTGCTTTGGAGCTTCCCCCTGTTCCAAGTACCAGGGCATTTTTTATTCCCGGGCNTATCACAGGCATCAGAGTATCCCTTATTCCCGTAATATCACTGTTGAAACCGTAAAGCTCGGTTTCATTATTTCTCCGGCGTATTTTAATGACATTAACAGCTCCGATCGATTCAGCTTCGGGATCAGTCTTACTGAGGAATTTTACGACAGCAGATTTGTAAGGTATTGTCACATTTAGTCCTTCAATACTTGTGTCTTTTATCAGGTCAGACAGCTGGCCTATATTTGTCAAAGGATAATTATCATAAGAACAATCCGGAATTTGTTCCGAGGAGAATTTTTCTGTAAAGTATTTCTTTGAGAAAGAGTGTCCCAGAGGGTAGCCGATGAGGCCGAATTTTCTCATGGTAAGTCAACGCTATCCTTTAAGATTATCGGGAAGGAACTGGAAAAAAGTATCTCCCCTGAGACCAAGGCGCAGCGATTCAAGCGGAATTATCTCATTAGGGGCTATGTTCCCAAGATTAACATTTGCACCAAAGTGTTTAATAAACCATGCCTGCTGAGACTTAAGAGGAGCTTCCCATATTACATTGTCGAGTTTTACATGATTCGAGATTTCCTTAATAAGAGGCATATTCACAGAACCATCNTCATTATAGATTCCAATAGTACCTGATTCCCGGGCCTCAGCAATCACCTTTAACGAACCAGCATTCAGCTCCTCTTTCATCATGGCAACCCATTCATCAGGAGAATAAACGACATCTTTTTTCTTCGAGCCTACCTCAGAGATAACTGTTCCTCTTTTTGCAAGGATACTTATATACTTGAGTTTCTTTCGATGTTCAATATCATAAGACCCATCGGAGATTTCAACCAGATTAATCTCATGCTCATCAATGAATTCCACAAACTCCTTGAACATATCCCTTATAATAAAAGCTTCAAAAAGAGTACCTCCGAAATAAGGAATGCATCCCGACTGTTTGTAAATCTTAATTTTTTGGTCAAAGCCCGGTGTGATCAATGATGTGCCAAATCCCAGTTTCACATAGTCGGTATATTCACTGCCAACCGACATAAAATCTTCAGCTTCCCTAATGCTGAGACCTTTATCCATNACCATAGTAAGACCTGTATTCCTGGGTTTTGCCGGACGTTCGGGAATGTANGGGAGTATGTTTTTCATTTGTAAAAGGTATAGGGTANGAGGTATGGAGTTCGTAGTTCGTGGTTAATCCTGAATCATTAAAGATTATAGCTTTCAAGAAGCTTCTTGATCTTTCGGTTAAAGAGCCGAACCGGAAAGATGTCATGAAAATCTTTGAATATTTCCTTGTCAACATCAAGAGCAAGAGCCAAATGCCTGTGTGCTTTTTCCATCAATCCGCAATGCAGGTAATTTGAAGCAAGAAGGTAATTTATTCCCGGAACATCACCGATTATTTTGTATGCTTTTTCAAGATACGACAATGCTTTGTCCAAATAGCCATCATACAGAATTATCCTTCCCAGGTCGGTCCAGACTTCATTATAATATGCATCAAGCTTTAAAGCTTCCCTGAAACATCTCAGAGTATCTTTTTTTTCGTTTTTGGCATAATGTGCTTTTCCGAGCATATACCAGATCTCAGGATTTTCATCATCGAGTCTGACCGCTTTTCTGAGAAAAATAAGACTGTCATCAGGAGCTCCCGATTCAAGAGCAATAATACCAAGCCCAAACCAGGGGTCAGCATACTCAGGAGCAAGCTCAATAGCCTCATGGTAATATTTCTTTGCGAGGATCAGATCACCTGTCTTCTCATAACATTCAGCCAGGTAAGTCATTGCCTCAAAACTATCAGGCTCATTCTCTATATATTCATGATAAACAGGGATGGCCTGGTTGTAACGGTCAAGATTACAAAGGATATTACCCTTGTTGAAAATGGCAAATGTGTTCTGGGAGTTTATTGCAAGTGCAAAATCGTAAGCTTCAAGAGCCTTTTCATATTGTTCCTGCTTATTATATATTATTCCAAGGTTATACCAGGCGCTATCGGAGAAAGGTTCACTTTCGAGATATTTCAAATAACATCCAATGCTGTTTTCAAAATCCTCGGTTTTCTCATAAGCATACGCCAGGTCATAGAGATGAGCGTAAAAGTCGGGCTCAATTTTAATCAGCTGTTTAAGATAAGGTATAAGGTACTCGTAGTAATTCAGGTTTTGCAGGACTGAAGTTATTGAGAAAAGAATATTTCCAGGTTCATCCGAATCAAGTGTAAGTGCATAATCGAACATCTTTTTCGCTCCCTGAATATCACCGAGGATACCCATTGCAGTACCTTTTGCCACATATACCTCATGATTTCCCGGCTCAATATTTTCGAGCCTTTTTAATATTTTAAGAGCTTCAACTGCACGTCCCTTATCAAGCAGTACTCTGGCTTTTCTAAGCTGTATTGATACAGAATTCGGATGTTGTTGTGATGCAAGAGTAGCTGCCTCGAAAGCTTTTATGGAATTGTTACACTCTATATAATAATCAATAATAGTCTCAAATTCAATAACATCAAAGAAATAATTTTCATTATTCTTTTTCATCCGTTCGAATTTCTGGACGGCATTTTTTAACTCCTCTTCATATGAAAAACTGAACCTGTCGTCTTCCATCTTATGAAAATTACTGATTACAAAAGTAAAAACAATTTCAACATTCAGTTTTAGGTCATTAGTATATTATTAACATTTTAACATTTTTTTAAACACCTGAAAAACAACATACTAGTAATAAATCAATCAGAATTTTTATTTTTTTTCTTAAGGCTACGCAACCTGAAGCTCCTTTTTTCCATCTATAGGTTTAGAAACAAAAGACAAAACCTCATATACCTAATTTACCCTAGAATTAACCTAAATTCTACCTTCGAAGAACCGGGCATAAACCCGGTTTTTCATTTTATATTATTTAAACCCATAATTTTATTATTTCGCACTCGTTTAATATCTGAATATGTTACTTCCATAAAAATGAAAAATCTCCTTGCATATTTTGGTTCAGCATGTTTGATAACTTTACTGATAATTGCTCTGACATCCTGCCATAAAACAGAGAATCCAATCAAGTTTCCCAAAGGCACTTTTCCTGATTCCCTGATCAAGCTCTCGGAAATCAATTCCCAATATGATGATTATAATTCGGACATAAACGTTCTTACTGCAGGATCACCTTTTATTTTTTCAAGTAACAGGGGAAGCAGCGGAGGGCAGTATGACCTTATTTATGGCAGTTTCTCGTATGTATTCAACCAGGAAACAGGTGAATTCAGCCTGAATAGTGAAATGACAAACGATCCCTTCCTGGAAGCTCTAACCTCAAAAGCAAACACTGCCGGAAATGACTTTGGACCATACAGTCT
>WSSedA1B3DRAFT_1000588_pt1 | contig 10450 bp, 13 predicted proteins | sample WetSurSiteA1Bulk_FD_9468 | JGI IMG/M metagenome (IMG submission 9468)
CAGGCTGATCGATGCGGAGGTGGGCGAGGACGCCGGACAGATGCTGCCGGGCGGCGTCGATGCCGGGTGGGTGGCGACTCCCGCCGTCAATGACTTGTGACAGCGGGAAAAACTGGAGCGGCATCCGAACCTGCCGGCACCTAGTCCAACAAAGCTAAACCAGAGATTGAGAACGTGAGAAACCTCCTCAGAGTGACCGCCCTGCTCTCCGTGCTCGGCCCCTCCCTCCCGCTGCATGCCATGCCCTACCCTGTTCCAGAGACCTGGGGCGGCGAGCTGGCGTCGCGGCCCCGGCTCACCGGCGACTGGGGCGGCGTGCGGGACGACATGGCCAAGAACGGCGTAGTGCTCGACCTGGACGTCTACTGGATGCCGCAGACGATCACGAGCGGGGGGAAGAACGACGGTAGCGGCGGGGGCTGGGGCAACGCCATCCTGACGCTCAACGTGGATACGCAGAAGGCGGGGCTCTGGGCGGACGGCTTCTTCAAGGTCCAGACGGTGACGAGCTTCGGGCACAGCATCATGCAGGATACCGGCGCCATCGTACCCGCCAACCTCGCCTGGATCCTGCCCACGATCGAGCCCGACACCGGCCTGCAGGAATTCACCTACACGCAGTTCTTCGGTCCGCACTTCGGGATGTTCCTGGGCAAGATCAACTCAATCGCACCGACTAACGTCCTCCATGGCGACTACACCACCGGCTTCCTGTACACCGGCCTGAACTTCCCCCTGGCGCTCGCCATGGTCCCGCTCTCCGCCTACGGCGCGGGCGCCCTCTACCTGCCCTCGCACGAGGTGACCCTGGCCGCCATGGTGCTGGACCCGAATGGAACCATCATGAATGACGACCTGGGGCACGCCTTCCAAAATGGCGTGATGGCGCTCGCCAGCGCCGATCTGAAGATCAAGCCGTTCGGGCTTCCTGGCCATCAGAATCTGACATTTGCCTGGAGCAACAAGGACCGCACTTCTCTGATTCAGGAGCCATCGAACACTGCGAGTCTTCTCCTGACCGAGCGCTTTCCCCTGCTCGGGGACCCTGGCCGAATGCTCATCGAGATCCTCGAGAAGTATCCGCCCGCCATACCCGTGCCGCCCGCGCCATTGAACATGGAGGATCGGACCTGGGCTGCCGTCTACAGCTTCGAACAGTTTCTCTGGCAGCCCGCTGGAGATCACAAGCGCGGAATCGGGACGTTTTTCAGTGCCGGTGTGAGTGACGGCAAAGCGAATCCGGTCAAGTACAGCTATTCCCTCGGACTGGTAGGCAAGGGCTTGGTGCCGGACCGACCGCATGACGATTTCGGGATCGGCTGGGCGCGTACGAAATTCAGCGACAACTTTGTTCCGTACCTGCGCGACACGTTGGATCTCGGCCTCGACCAGGAGGACGCAGTCGAGTTGTACTACAATGCTTCGGTCACGCCCTGGCTGAATATCAGTCCCAGCCTCCAGATCATCTCTCCGGGTCTTAACAAGGCGCTCGACTCGAGCGGCCACCTCAAGGATTTGGACACCACCTACATCGCGGGTGTGCGCGTGGGCATCAGGTTCTGAGTTTTTCGTCTCTGGGGCACGATCTCGGCCCCAGAGGATTGCTTGCAGGGTCTTGCAGACGCTTTGGGTTGATGCCGGCTGTCGCGAGCACCACGGAGGGGGCGACGCCGAGGTGCTTCAGCGGCGTCGAGTACTACAACTGCCGCGCCGGGATCTGTTACCGGGCGGCCCTCCAGGGTAGCGACCTGGTCTATGTATCGACGCAACCCTGAGCCGCCAGTCGGCAAGGAGTCAATGGCATGAAGGGGCTTATCCAAACGAACGGCAACAAGCGGAGCCGCACGGCGGTGACCGCAATGGTTCTCGCGGTGGCGCTCTGCTCGGCGGCGCCGAGCGCGCAGGCGGGCGACGCCAAGGCCATCCTCAAGCGCATGTCGGACTATGTGAGCAGCCAGAAGACGATCGAGCTCACGTTCGACAGTGACATCGAGGTGATCACGCCCGAGCTGGAGAAGATCCAGTTCACCAACTCGGGTGAGGCGCTGTTGAGTCGACCGGACAAGCTGCGCGCCCACCGTAAGGGCGGCTACGCGGAGGTGGCGCTTTTCTTCGACGGCAAGACGGCCAGCGTCTACGGCAAGGGTATCGACGCCTATGCGCAATTCGATGGACCTGGCACGGTGGACCAGCTGATCGAGGCCCTGCGGGCCGGCCACGGTGTCGCGCTGCCGGCCGCTGACCTGCTGCTGTCGAACGCGTACGAGGTTCTCGTTGCCGACGTCCAGGAAGCGAAGCACATTGGCCGCGGCGTCATCGACAACCGGGAATGCGAGCACCTGGCGTTCCGCAACGCCGATACGGACTGGCAGCTCTGGGTGGAGGTTGGCGAGCGGCCCATCCCGCGCAAGCTGGTGATCACGAGCAAGACGGTGAATAGCGCGCCGCAGTACACCCTTCGCGTCAAGAGCTGGAAGACCGGCGTCGAGCCGGCGGCCGACGCGTTCACATTCGCGCCGCCGGCCGGCGCGCAGAAGCTGAGCCCCGATGCGCTCGGCGACCTCGACGAGCTGCCGCAGAGCGCACCGACAGGAGGAAATCCATGACACGCTCGACACGCAGATATGTGCTCGTGCTCGGCCTGGCCGCCGCCGGCTGGCTCTGCAACGGCGAGATCGGGCCAGCGTCCCGGGAGGGCCTGATCGCTGCCGCGGACGCGGTCGTCGGTGCCCCGGCGACACCGGTCAGCTATGCCGGCGTAGCCCGGCGCACGACCGTCCGGGCGGTGACACCCGGTGTGGGCGCGCCGGGTGTAGGCGTTGCGCCCGGCGTCGGGGCAGGCGGCGTCGGCGGCCCGGCGTCGGGCGTCGGCGTCCTGCCCGGCGCGGGCGCCGGCAAGGCCGGTGTCGGCTACAGCGGCGGGGTGGGGCCGAATCTCGGTGGTCCGGTCAACCGGGCCGGGGTACGTTGAGCCCCAGGCCGCCGGCTACGGCGCGAGGATTGCCCCTCGACGCGGCGAGTCCCTGTCGGCGTTTCAACGACACACAGATGACGACGAGGGGTTATTTTCGGTGAGTCACGTTGCTGCAGTTCTCAGTGACTCCGCTGTCTTCGCGGTCGGGGCGGCCTTCGCGCAAGATTCGGCGCCCGGCGTGGCTACGCCGGACAGGTTCGAAACGTCGATCGGCACCTTGACCATGACCGACGGCAATCCCGACTCCGCGACCGCGTAAAAGATCTACGACAACTTGGATCGGTCGCGGCGCTGCGGCGTCCGCCGGTGGGTTGTGCAAGGGCTTTTCCGGGTCGTTGGATGTCCGCTGTACGTCTGACCGAAACGCGGCTCTACGCCTCTGCCGTCGGCCAGTGTCCACAACTGAACGACAGCCACCAGGGTACAGCCGACCCTCTGCGGCCCGTTGGAGTAGCGTCAACGAGAACACTGGTCTTCAGGATTTCACGAAGTGCCGCTTGGCGCCTCAACGAGCAGGAGCAGCCTTGAAACTACGACTCAGTCCATCGGAAATTCGTGTCATCGGGGTGTTGATCGAAAAGGAAATCACCACGCCAGATCAATACCCGCTGTCGCTGAACGCCCTGACCAACGGCTGCAACCAGAAAAGCAATCGGGAGCCGGTCATGGGCCTGACCGACGCCGTGGTGCAGGAAACCGTCGATCAGCTCATCAAGAAGCACCTGGTGCGCAGCCATTCCGGTTTCGGCAGCCGCGTCAGCAAGTACCAGCACCGCTTCTTTACCGCCGAGTTCGGTGCGCTCGCGCTTTCACCGCAGGAACTCGCGGTCATGTGCGAGCTGATGCTGCGGGGTCCACAGACGCCCGGCGAACTGCGCGGCCGCGCCGAGCGGATGGCCCGGTTCACCGACGTGGAACACGTCGAACGAGCCCTGAATGACCTGATGGAGAGGGGCGAGCCGCTCGTCGCCCGCTTGCCGCGCCAACCCGGCAGGCGGGAACAACGCTATGCCCACTGCATCGGCGACGAGGCCTTGCCCATAGAGGCAGGCATGGCGATGGCAGAAAGCAGCAGTGCGGATCAGGGCAACCATGATCGTATCGAGGCCCTGGAGCACAGGGTCGCCGAGCTGCAGACTCAGGTTGCCACACTCCGTGAGATGGTGGAGCGCTTGATCGATTCAGCACGCAAAGGGACTTGACGACGCGATTGCCTTTTGGCCATGGCGCGCGAACTCAGGATGTGCTGCCACCCGACCCGGGAGCCCGCCAACGCAGCGGCTGCCGATCGGGCCGCCAGACAACGGGATAGGTCGCGTGGGCGCCCCTTCCTTCGGATCGGTTGACGGTCTCTGGATTTGTCGCATCACCCTGGCGGGTGATTGAGCACTCCCGCACGTCGGCGCGGAAGCGGTTGGAAGACGTCCGGCGGAACCTGTTCTCATCAATCATTGCGGCTCTCCATGTGGAACCTGTGGAGTATGCGATGTGCGACCGGCGCGAGAATGACGCCAGTGGCAAGGACCACAGCCAGACCGCAGTAAAGCGCATACAAGCCCGCAAAGAGCTTGCCGTCAAAGGTGACCGGGGTATTCACAGGACCCATGCCGCCGAGGAGCATCGACGCGTTTAGGAATGCGTCAATCCAGCTCAGCCCCTCAAGGATGTGGTAGCCGACCATGCCGATGGACAGCGACATTGCTATGAGTGCGAGTGCAGTGATCCCGCTGTAGCCCAGCCGAATAATGAACTGGAGCGGAGGAATTACCGGTTGGCTGCGATGCTCAAGCTCAGGGAGTAACCTTTTCACAGACCCTCTACCCAGAGTTCGACGTCAGAGAACGCCCCAACAACTGGCAGGGACGGCGCCGTCATCGCGCCACCGCCTCTTCACCAGCCGCTCCGGCCGGGAATGGCTCCCGCAGCAGGGCACCGATGCCCTCCGGTCTNCGGTGGACGACGACGGCTAGGCTGGACCACCCCGTNGAGGTGTTCCCCCGATCCGCAGGGTCAATCCAGATTACCTCGTTCACCGTCAGCTCGGCCGNGCCGGTTGCGATGAACATGCCGTCCTCTGTCCAGTTGAGGACCAGAAAAGTGCCGAGAACGCCGGCCCGGTTTCGAANCAAGATGTCGATCGGGCGCTCGAGTCGCTCGCGGTATCGCTTTTCCATCGTTGCCATGCCTCGTGGTGGACTACGGAACGATAGGGATGCCCGCGGTGCCGCGAAATTGGAGCCTTCTTTAGGCCGGCGAGGGACTTTCCGAACGACGGGCGAGTGCGGCGCGGATTGCGCTGAATGAAGTCAAGGCCACCTGCGCGGTGCGCAGGCCCGTCTGGTCGGATACGCCCTAGGAGTCTGCGCGGCAGAAGGCTGTTTGTGAAGGTGGTGCCACCTGCTGCGCGGCGCGGTCGGCGTTGGTAGAGTGCGGCGCATGCCGACCAGCTACTTGCCCTACCAACCGACCCAGGACCTGTTGCTGCCGCCGTCGTTGCGCGACTGGTTGCCGCAGGACCACTTGGCCCACTACATCAGCGACACGATCGACGAGCTGGACCTCAGCGCGTTTTACCGGCGCTACGAGGGCGGCCGCCCCCGCGTCCAGTCGCACACCAGGGCGACGAGCAGCACGAGGATGGCCGTGCCGAGCATGCCGCAGTAGCGCGGGCTGTAGCCGAGTAAGGGCCTGTAGGCCGAGGCGAGGTAAAGACCGCCGCCCGAATACCGCATACGGGGCCTGGTCTATGTTGGCGGTGCAGCGCTGATTACTTAACGAAAGGCTGTCGTGGACGCAAGACATGCCGCAAGTAATGCCCGCCTACGCCACCCACCTGCTGGCTCCTCAGGAATCCGTTGGTTACGTGACGCGCCCGCGGGCCGTTCGCCTCGGTATGCTGCTGGCTCTCGGAACGATTGTGCTCGCGCTTGCAGTGTTCTCGTTCATCGTCGATCCAGGGTTCATTCGACTCGCGAGTCTTCCGGCTTTCCCGCTTCTAGGTGCGCAGCTCGGGCACCTGATACACCGCCCAGTGATCTTTGTTACCGATCGTCGGGTCGTATCGGCAAGTCGGGGCCAGACGCCGCTGTCCATTGACCTCGATCGCCTGAAAGCGATCCGGCTCCAACAAAGTGCGGTGGAGCGCCTNTTCGGCTACGGCAGCTTGCATCTGCTGGTGCAACCTCCCGAGTATCTAGGCGAAGGAGCATTCTTGAGGTACAGGTTGTCGAGGCTTCCCAACGTCACTGCACTGGCTTCAGCCCTCTCGACGGCTGCGGGATTCACGAATGACGTCCCGACCATAGTGCGAAAGGGCGCGCTACGAGCGTGAACGCACCGTGTAATGAGGATGGGGACCCCAGTCGGGTCTTGCAATCCCTGCCCTTTGACCAATGGCGATGCACAATGACTCCTGAAGACGCCGCTGTTGGTTGCGTTCTCGGAACTGCTGTCGGGGACGCGCTCGGCCTGGCTTGCGAAGGACTTTCCGCGGTTTGCCAAGAAAGGAGGTTTCCATCACTTGACGGCTATCACATGCTGTTTGGGAAAGGCCTCTGTTCGGATGACACGGAACATACGTGCATGATCGCACAATCAATTCTCGTGTCTGGCGGCGATGCGTCGGCTTTTGAAAGGGACTTCGCCTGGCGCCTGCGTTGGTGGTTCGCTGGGTTGCCGGCAGGAATCGGGCTCGCGACCTTAAAAGCGATTCTCAAGCTATGGTTGTTCGTACCCAAGAAGTATCGCGGTGTCTATTCCGCCGGGAACGGACCGGCCATGCGATCTGCCATCTTGGGAGTTTGCTTTGCCGACGATGAGCAGCGCATGAGGCAACTCGTTCGCCTGAGCTCAAGGCTGACCCATCTAGATCCCAAGGCAGAATGCGGTGCCCTCGCCATTGCTCTGGCAGCAAGGTGTTCCATGCGGCGGGGAACATTCGAGCAATTCAGCAGCGACCTAGAGCGCATGACTGCTGAACATGGGGCTGCCGGTTCAGAACTGCTCAGCCTGGTGGCCGGTGTCAGAGAGAGCGTCAGTGCTTGCCAGCCGACCGATAGGTATGTCGCGACGATCGGCTGCGGCGACGGTGTTTCCGGTTACATCTATCACAGCGTTCCTGCCGTATTGCATGCCTGGCATTCCCATCCCCTGGATTTTTCTGCCGCCTTGAAAGCAGTCATTCGCTGCGGCGGGGATACCGATACAACTGCAGCGATGCTGGGGGCCATCGTCGGAGGGGGCGTGGGGAAGCAGGGCATTCCAAGCAAGTGGCTCGATGATCTCATCGAATGGCCCCGGACCGTTCGCTGGATGGAAAGTCTCGCCCGTAGGGCGGCGCGGGCCGCACAAGGCCTTGAAGCACGTCGGAGCCAGCCGTTGTCGCTTATTGGTCTATCAGTTCGCAACGCAGGATTCTTTGTGCTCGTACTGGTCCACGGTCTACTGCGACTCTTTACTGCATGTGATGGTCGCCGAGTGCCAAGCAAATGATGCTGAGGTAATACCTCTCGTGCGACGTGATCTCGCTCGCCGCCTTCCCCGAGCAGTTACGCGGCACGGGTGAGGATCGGCGCGAGTGGCTTGTTCGGTTCCGCGTGCGGGAAGACCCGTGCGAGCGTGACTTCGATGTGGATTCGACAGCCGGCCTCGATGCCGTGTAGCAGCGAACTGCGGCGCGGAAACTGCGAGAAGATGCGCTCACCTCCGTCGATCACCGCCTCGACTTTGACACGATCGCCAAGCGTGGTCGTACGTGCGACGGTAGCAATCCCATGGTCGTCATCGCGCCAGAACTTCAGGTCGTAGAAGCGGACGACCACCACCACGGGTTCGCCATGTGGCACCCCATCGACCGGGATCGACAGTGCGCCGATGTGCACCCCACCCTCCCGGATGCGGGTCTCATAGACATTGGCCTCGCCGATGAAGCGGGCAACGAACTCAGTGCCGGGGTTGTCGAGAATGTCGTCGGGGCTGCCCGATTGCTCCAGCCGACCGCGGTTGATGACCATCACGCGGTCGGCCACCGCGAACGCTTCCTCTTGGTCGTGGGTCACGAAGATGCTGGTCACGTGCACCTCGTCGTGCAGGCGACGCAGCCAGTGCCGCAGTTCTTCCCGCACCTTCGCGTCGACCGCCCCGAACGGCTCATCGAGCAAGAGGACCTTCGGTTCCGGCGCCAGCGCACGCGCTAGCGCCACGCGCTGGCGTTGCCCGCCCGACAGCTGGCCGGGATAGCGATCGCCCAGCCCCTGCAGCCCCATTAGCTCGAGCAGGTCGCTGACCCGGGCCTTGCGGCGTTGACGCCCCGTGCCCTGGACGTCCAGACCAAAACCAATGTTGTCCGCAACGGTCATGTGGCGGAACAGCGCGTAATGCTGAAAGACGAAACCCACGCCGCGGGACCGGGCCTGCAGGTGGTCCGCGCGCGTGCCGTTGAACCAGACCTCGCCGACGTCCGCGGTCTCCAGCCCCGCAATCATCCGCAGGACCGTGCTCTTGCCGCTGCCTGAAGGACCGAGGAATGCCACCAATTCGCCGGTTCCGACCTCGAGGCTTACGTCGTCGACGGCCAGGAACCCGTTGAAGCGCTTCGTCAGGTTGCGGACGTGGATGCTCATGATCACAGTTCCTTGCGGCGTCGGCGCTTGAGCCACTCGAGGGCGGCGAGGACGACCACGCTCGCCAGCGCGAGAACGAGGGCGATGCTGTACGCCGACGCCTCCTCGCGTTCCTCGAGCGCGTTATAAATGAACGTGGTGGCGGTCTGGGTGTGGCCCGAGATGGCGCCGCCGACCACCAGCACTGCACCGAATTCGCCGAGCGAGCGGGCGGTGGTGAGTATGACGCCGTAGCCAAGCCCAAAGCGGATGTTGGGGAGGGTTACGCGCAGGAAGGTCTGCCAGGGCGAAGCCCCCAGGGTCGCGGCCGCTTCCTCCTCGTCCGTTCCGAGCTCCTCGAGCACGTAGGCGACCTCGCGCAGCGTGAAGGGGAAGGTGACGAAGAGCGTCGCGACCACGAGCCCCGGAAAAGCGAAGGCGACCTTCCAGCCCGCAGCGTCCAGCGCCGGCTCGAGCCAGCCGCTGCGCCCAAAGAGGAGCAGGAAGGCGAGGCCGATCATGACGGGGGACACCGCGAGTGGGAGATCCACCAGAGCGTCCAGCACCCGGCGCCCGAGGAAGCGATGGCGGGTGAGCACCAGCGCCCCGGCGACCCCCAGCAGGCCGTTCGCGAACATCGCAATCCCGGCGAGTACGAAAGAGAGCCGAAGCCCATGGTTCGCCGCAGGATCGTCGAAGGTCCGCAGGAGCGGGCCGAGGCCCGCCTGGAACGCCTGGGCGACGATCGCGGAGAGGGGCAGCAGCAGGACGAAGCCGAGGTACAGGACCACCACTCCGACGAGGAGTCGCTGGCCGGCGGCCCGTGGTGGAACTGGCGAGTAGCTACGCACGCGCCGTCCCCGTCAGGTGCTCGATGGCGCGGGCGCCGAAAGTGAGTCCGAGCGCCACTGCGAGCAGCACGACGGAAATCGCTGCCGCAACCTCGGAGCGCCCGCTCTCGATCTCGCCGAACACGTAGATGGGGGCCGTCAGGGTGTGGTGGGGAATATTCCCCGAGACCACGACGATCGACCCGAATTCGCCGAGCGCTCGCGCATAGGACCGGATGGTCCCCGACAGCAGCGACGGCAGCAGGGGTGGCAGAAGAACGCGCCAGAACACGGTGAAGGTGCTCGCGCCCAGGGTGCGGGCGGCCTCCTCCTCAGCAGGATCCTGCTCCATCAGCACGGGCTCGACCGCCCGTACGACGAACGGCACGGTAACGAACAGCAGCGCCAGCACGATCGACGGGGCGGCGAACGCCACGGGCAGGCCGTGTGCGCCGAGCCAGCCACCGAGGGAGGACTGCGGTCCGAACAGCAGCACCAGCATCACGCCCGTGACCAGTGTCGGGATCGCAAACGGCAGGTCGACCAGCCCGGAGAGCAAGCCGCGGCCGGGGAAGTCGTACCGCGCCAGNACCCAGGCGGTGGCNGTGCCCATCACGGCGTTGACGAGNGCCATGATCCCGGCAGTCACCAGCGTCAGGCGAAGGGCCGCGGCGGCAACCGGGGCGCTCACCGCCGCCCAAAGGGCGGGAATNCCTTGCGCCAGGCCTTCGGCGAGCAGCGCAGCGAGCGGCAGCGCCACCAGTGCACCNACGTAGGCACACACGCCCGCTCTCACGAGGAGCCCACCGAGGCCCGGTGCGATTGCAGGATGTGCGAGGCTCACTGCCGGGCCCNGAGGCTGGCCGTCACCCGGTCGTAGGCGGCCCCGGGCGCAAACAGCGTCTTCTGGACCTCNGGCCAACCGCCGAGATCACGGACGGTGAACAGGTCCTGGACCCGCGGGAAACGCCCCTCGACCTCCCGAGCAACCGTCTCCTCGACCGGGCGGTAGCCGTACTGTGCAAAGGCTCGCTGCGCCTCCGGGG
>WSSedA1B3DRAFT_1000589_pt1 | contig 10437 bp, 9 predicted proteins | sample WetSurSiteA1Bulk_FD_9468 | JGI IMG/M metagenome (IMG submission 9468)
ACTCTGACAGAGGATTGCGATACTGTAGTAAAATGTACACACAAACACTGATTAATAATAAGATCACCATCAGTATGACAGAAAATGGAGATCCGTATGAAAATGAGGTAGCTGAGAGAGTCAATGGTATACTGAAGGATGAGTTTGGATTGTCAGAACAACTAACTACTCTATCTGAGGCGAATAAACAAACAACTCAAAGCATTGAAATCTATAATTCATTAAGACCCCATTTAAGCTGTCAGATGCTAACACCAAACAAAATGCACCAGCAACAAGAAATTAAAATAAAACGCTACAAAAAAAGATCAAACATTTTTGAGGATGTTTGATCTTTTTACCCAATTTTAAATATTAAAAAAATAGTCAACCTATTTTAGGACTCGACACTGAATAAAATATAAGTAGTGAACATCTTGATAAAGATAGAAAAAGGAGCAAAATAATCTGCTCCTTTTGTTGTCGGGGTGATCCGACTTGAACGGACGACCCTCACGCCCTGCGTGATGCGCTAGCCCTGAAAAACCTTAAGATCGTCAAGAAATCTGGCGGCCCCTCTTTTTTTTATGGTTTTTTCAAGTTTAATAGCTTCTTGTCTTGAGTTGAATTTTTTTGAGAAGACTATTTCCCAGGGCATTCCATTAGCCATAAAAGAGGTTTTGCCACGATTATGTTCTTCCATCCTGCGATCAAAATCATCAGTTTGTCCGGTATAGAATTTACCAATTTTGGAACTGAACAAAATATAAGTAGTGAACATCTTGATAAAGATAGAAAAAGGAGCAAAATAATCTGCTCCTTTTGTTGTCGGGGTGATCCGACTTGAACGGACGACCCCTTGCACCCCATGCAAGTGCGCTAGCCAACTGCGCCACACCCCGATAGTTTTTGGCTATTTTTCGTCTCGAACAGACGGCCCTCACGCCCTGCGTGATGCGCTAGCCAACGGAGTTTATCCCGCTAAGCGGGACCACACCCCGATATATTCTGCAAAAATAATCATCTATTCCGATTCTGCAATAATGTGAGTATTCATATGCATCCGAGACGCTGTTTTCATTCCTCAGAAAACGTATTATATTTAAAGTATAAGTGTATCCATCCAGACCATCTGGTATTCAGCTCTCTACCTTACCCTGCATCAGCAGGTCGATGGCTTCATTAAACGAGCCTGCTGCAATTATATTTCCTGAGTTAACAAAGAAGATCTCATCAGCATTTTCAATTGTATTCAGGCGATGGGCAATGATAACCCTTGTGGTTGAAGCCGGAAGATTCTTCAGAATTGCCTCAAGCTGCTGTTCGGTAACTGTATCGATATTGGCCGTTGCTTCATCAAGTATGAGAAGCTCCGGTCTACGTAAAATAGCTCTCATAAAAGCGATAAGCTGTTTTTGTCCTAGGCTTATTCCATCACCTGTTATCTGGATTGGTGTGTCAAGACCCCTGTCAAACCGTTTAAGCAGACTTATGAGCTGCGCTTCCTCAAGAGCCTTTTCAAGCTGACCAATGGTGAGACCTGCACATTCAGGATTTCCATATAAAATATTATCCCGTACTGTGCCTGAAAAGAGCAAAGGTTCCTGCAGGATAAACCCTATCTTCGAAGCCCTCTCGCAGGGTGTGTACGATCTGATATCCCTGCCATCAAGAAGTATTGTACCTTTCGTTGCATCGTACAACCGGGCCATAAGCGAAGCTGTGGTGGTCTTTCCTCCTCCTGTCGGGCCAACAAAAGCATAAGTCCTGCCTCTTTGCAGATCGAAGTTGACTTTGTGCAAAACCTCCTTCCCATTTGGGTACCTGAATGAGATGTCCCCGAAATGAATGTAGGAAGTACTTGTATCCCTGCCTGTATCATCAATAATTGTAAGATTGTTTTCAAACGAGAGCAAATGTGAGATCCTGTCCCATGCTGCCAGTGCAAGCTGAAAGTTAGCCCAAAGGGAAGCCATCTGCCGCAACGGATTATAGAAATTGGAGATATACGCAATAAAGCTTATCAGCAATCCTATTGAAAAATACCCCTTGATAATAAGCCAGATACCCAGAGAGAGTACTATCAGCTGGCCAATATTTGATGCAAAAGTATAAACCGGGGAGAGAATATTACTGGCAATACCTGCCTGTACTGATTTTTTGTAATTATCCTGATTTACCTCCTCAAACCGCCTGCGGAAGTAATCGCGTCTGTTAAATGCAATGACGACCTTGAAGTTTGCAAGGCTCTCCTGTATCTCTGCTGATAAATTACCCAGGCTTTTAAGACTTGCTTCATTCTTCTCCCTGATCCAGGGCGAAACACTCTTCGTAAAAATCCATAGGATAAGAGCAGGTGAAAGTGCTGCCAGCCCAAGTGGCAGGTTAATCACCAGGAGAAGGATCCCTGCTCCGGTCATAGTTATCAGGCTGCCTATAAATTGCATAAGCGACTGCGAAAAGAACTGGTTTACTTTATCGGTATCGTTGTTGATTCGTGATATCAGGTCTCCTGCCTTATTCTGGTTGAAAAAATCCAGGGGCATTTCCTGCAGCTTATTGAATACAGAATTCCTGAGACTGAAAAGCATCCGCTGTCCTATTCCCCCCATCATTCGCATCTGGGCATAGTTGACTATAAATGCAGTAATATACATGATCAGCAGAATCCCGGCAAAGAGAAGCACACCGTGATAATTTTTCGCCTGCATATGGGTATCTATTGTATAACCCATCAGGTAAGGTCCCAGGAGGCTTAGTCCTGCATTGAGAAAAATTGCTGCAAAAGCAACAGTCAGGTTATGGCGTTCCCCACTTATTATAGTTATCAGCTTCCTGAGCGATACAAGTACCGGGAGTTTCCCGGCTGCTTTTTCTGATGACTGATTCAGATTATAATTCATAATGATGTGTGCTTCTTTGTGAACTGTAAATCTGAATATATTCGGGTGANCTCTCCTTTAAATCCTTATGTTTTCCGGATGCTATTATTTCTCCCTCCATAAGAAGTATTATCTGGTCAAAATGCCTTACCGGTGCAATTTTCTGGGTAACGGACAGAAGTGTCATGCCCGGATAATTATTCTGGATATTGCATAGAATCTTATTCTCGGTATTCCTGTCAACCCTCGAGGTAAAATCGTCGAGCATCAGTATTCTCGGATTTAAGGCCAGAGCCCTTGCTAGCATTATTCTTTGCTTCTGACCTCCCGACAGGCTGGTTCCTCTTTCAGAGACTATGGTGTCGAGCTTATCCGGAAGTGATTCAATAAAGTCTGACAATTCAGCCGTTTCGACTGCTTTCCTAAGGGAATCCTCTGTTACAGCATCGTTGAATGCAATATTTTCCCTGAGACTCATATTGAAAATTACACTGTCCTGAAATACAAATCCAATCTGTTTATGGAATACTTCCCCTGAATATTTCTCTATTGAGATCCCGTCAAATTCCACACTACCAGAATTACGAGGAATAAGGTTTGTAAGGAGGTACAGCAACTGACTCTTACCTGCTGCAGTGGGTCCAATGATTGCAGTCTTACTGCCGGCCCTGACAGAAAATGAAACGTTTTTCAGTATGGGTTTTTCTCCGTAGCTCAGGGACACGTCTTTCAGCAGTATATTTCCAGTGATATCAGAATTGATTATTCCTGTTTCTACCGGGGGAGGTTCATCAAGGACCTGTCTTATTCTCCCGTATGAGGCGGTGGCTGAGGCAATTATGTTACTCATAAACCCTATCATCATTACCGGGAATATGAGCATCACAAGGTAACTGTTGAATGCGGCAAAATTACCGAGAGTAAGTAATCCAATCACAACAAAATGACCCCCAAGAGCAAGAATTGTAACGATAGCCAGATTTGAAACAAACATGATTATGGGGATAAGGAATGAAAAGAGCCGCACGATCGATAGCCCAAGGTTCTGCGATTCTATATTCTTTTCGAGGAACTTCTGACTCTCAGGCTGNTGCGAATTCAGGACCCTTATGAGTGCTGAACCCAGAATACTTTCGTTGATTATCCTGTTAAGAGCATCTATTACCTCTCTGCTCTTTCTGAAAATTACTCTCACCTTCCTGAAAACAATAAAAAAGGCAATGGCAATAATCGGAACTATTAAAAGAACGGCAAGTGCCAGCTCCCAGTTGATCATTATCAGAAGAACCGATGCACCAATGATAACAAACAGGGAAGAGATAATGGTGACAAAAGCCTGTGAAACAAACATCTTGACCGAGTCCATATCGGAGGTCAGATTTGTCAGGAATTTAGCCGGGTTCGACTTCAGTATATAAGAATAACTCTGATGCGATATTTTATTTGCCAGCTTGTTACGTAAATCTTTTGCGACTCTCTCCGCCGTTAAGGTCTGCAGGACGCCTTGAAGAAAGGTGAAAATAAATATCCCGAAGGCGGCAACAAGGAATTCAGTAATAACTGTTCCAACTTTGAACCTGTTTTCGGAAAAGGCATCAATACCTTGTGCAATAAATTTAGGGATAAGAAGGTTGATACTGCTTCCTGCCANGGCTATTATGATCAGTAGGATAACAATACCCCTGTAAGGTCCCAACACGCTAAACAATCCTGCTTTTTGTCCCGCCAATACCTCTGATCTTTTCCTGGATCTGTCCATCCTTTGTTGAAATATATTGCAAATAAACTTATTTCAATTCATTTTCCCCCACAAATCTGCCATTGGGGATCAATTATTAATACAAAATCCGGCAGATTACTGATCTTACGGATTTTGCATTTTAATAATGTGATACCTCAAAGATTCCTGTTGGTTAAACAGAGCAAGTAATAATATGAACAGTTACTTTATATAAAATAATTACATTTGATCAAGTTTTAAACAGATACAATTTTGTCATGAAAGGAAAATCAATAGGCCGGAGGAAGTTTTTTGCAATTCTTGGTGCCGGAGGTGCAGCACTGGCTGCAAAACCTATAATTGGTCTTGGGTCAGAAAACCAGCAAACACAGGTTAAACCTTCAACAAATATAAACGAAGCCAGTAAGATCCAAAGGAAATCAACCTCCATGCCAGGTAAATTTCCAGGAAAGGTAGTTTTAGCGAAAAGCCAAAACTCAGTAGTTAATGACATACCTGTCGAAGCTGTAGCTTATATGATGCTTAATAGATCAATGCTTGAACTGACAGGACAGAATGATATCAGGCAAGCCTGGAGAATGTTTGTAAATCCTGGTGAAAAGATCGGACTAAAGGTAAATCCAGTAGCCGGCAAACTCCTCTCAACCAGTCATGCGGTTGTAAAATCGATTGTTAAACAATTAACAGAGAGCGGAATAGATAAAAAAGACATAATTATATGGGACCGAAGAGACATGGAGTTAAAGGAGTCTGGNTTTACACAGGATAATTACCCCGGAATTAAATTCAGGGGTACGGAATTTCAGGATGATAAAGGGTCATACATTGATGAAAATGGAAAACTGTATGGAGAGAAGAATATCGATAAGGAATGGTATTACTGGGCAGACGTTGATGGTGAGTATGATGCGGAAACCATGCCTTATATGATAAATGGAGGTAAATTCTCATATTTTACNAAAATCGTAACTCAGGAAGTTGATAAGATCATAAATATTCCTATTCTTAAAAATGCAGGCGGATCAATAACCAATGCCATGAAAAACCTGGCTTTCGGATCTGTCTCAAATACAGGGCGGCTTCATGCAAAACTGTGGAATGACACTTGCGCTGAAGTGTGTGCTTTTGCTCCGTTACGCGACAAGGTAGTCCTGAATATAAGCGACGGTTTAAGAGGTTGTTTTAACGGTGGACCGGGCGCAGATCCACAGTTTATTTGTAATTATTACTCTTTGCTTGTCTCAACTGATCCGGTGGCAATGGACAGGGTCGGATATGACATTATCACTGAAAAGAGAATCGCTGAGGGTTTGCAGAAAGTTGCCAGACCCGAATCACTGACATTCCTTTCAATGGCCAGTGCACTGGGATTAGGGATCTCTGACAGGAATAGTATCGATCTCAAAGTTTTTGATTTGAGTTAATGTTAGAGACATTTTTAAACATCGTTTCACACCCTAAACTGCAATCCTGATACGAAAATGATCAAGTATCTTTCCACATTTATTGGTCTGTTTAATATTCTGGTCTGTTTCTCCCAGACTCAGAAAGATCTTCCGGTTATTGATAAAAATGATTTACCTGAGGCAAAATTCTCATCATCAAGGGTTTTTAGCGGTTCTTCACTTTTCGGATATATTGATGGAGGTGCTGAACTTTATCTCGAATACGGATTCGACGTCGCTACGGTTACGAAAATAGAATACAAGGGTGGAGAGTATAAGACTGAAATCTTTAAGATGACAGGACCAGAGGAGGCTTTCGGCATTTTTTCCGTGTCAAAATACCGTTGCCTGAGTATGCCGCCCCTTTCAAAATTTTCATGCCAGACAAAATACCAGCTGCAGATATGCAAGGGTCCTTATTATATAAGTATTATAAATGGAACAGGCACCAGGTCAGACAGTATTGCATGTCTTATAATCGGGAAGAAAATAGCGGATAAAATAATGGACCAGGAAGTTGACCTGTCATCATATTTACCTGATATTAATACTGAGACAATTCAAACAAAATCTATCCTCGTCAAGGGGAGACTAGGAATTGTAAACGGATCACCCGAATTGGAGGATTTTTTCATGGGAACGACNGGTTATACTGCAGTTATTGTCAGGGAAGATGCGAAAAAAATCATTTCGGTAAAGTACAGAAACAAGGAGTCATATCAGGAATTCCTTGAACTTCATAAATTGGAAGAGGATAAACCTTTTCTTTCCGGAAATGTTAAAAAGATTGGTGAGTACCACTTGCTTATTGAATTGCCCGATTAATTTTGCAGAAAAAAACAGCTTTTATGGATATATTCAAACCGATTGATCTTTCAGGTGACGCTCAAAAGCCTGATAATGTTAACATTGAAAAGGTTAAGTGTCTGATAATAGGATCAGGTCCTGCAGGATATACAGCTGCAATTTATGCAGCCCGCGCCAATCTCAAACCAGTACTTTATACAGGATTGCAGATGGGAGGACAGTTGACAATCACAACCGAGGTTGAAAATTACCCTGGTTATCCCAAAGGTGTAACCGGCCCTGGCATGATGGAAGATTTTAAAGTACAGGCTGAACGGTTTGGATCGGAAATCCGTTTCGGAATTGCAACAAAAGTCGATTTTTCAGGGTCCACGCGTATTGTAATTATCGATGATAGCAAAGTAATTGAAGCAGAATCAGTTATAATTGCCACAGGAGCAACGGCAAAGTACCTTGGACTTGAAGCTGAGTCGAGTTATGCCGGAATGGGGGTTTCTGCATGTGCTACCTGTGATGGATTTTTCTATAAAGGTAAAGACGTAGCTGTTGTCGGGGGAGGAGATACAGCTGCAGAAGAAGCAGTCTATCTTTCAGGCTTATGCAGGAAAGTCTATCTGGTTGTAAGAAGAAATGTACTTAGAGCATCCAAAGCTATGCAGCAAAGAGTCCTGAATGTTCCTAATATTGAGGTTCTGTGGGAGCATCAGGCCGTTGACCTGTATGGAGAAAATGGGGTTGAGGGAGTTGTCCTTGTAAAAAAGAAAGGAACACCGCAGGAAGAGACAATCAGATTGAAAATTGATGGTTTTTTTCTTGCTATTGGCCATACCCCAAATTCTGATGTCTTTAAGGAATTTATTGAGATTAATGAGACAGGTTACATTAAGACAATTCCGGGTACAACCAAAACAAATATACCGGGAGTGTTTGCAGCCGGAGATGTCCAGGATCCTGTATACCGGCAGGCAGTGACTGCNGCAGGATCAGGATGCATGGCGGCTATTGATGCAGAACGTTATTTGTCCGAAATGCATAATTAATTTTATAAACTCTGTGGAACTCTGTGACAACTCTGTGTATCTCTTTGTTAGTTCTTTTTGTTTCACAGAGAACCACTGAGAGGACACGGAGAGACACAGAGAAAAACAATTTATATGAAAACATTTAAAAAGACATTCAAAATAAATGCTGAGCCTTCTGATATTTATTCAGCCCTGACAAATCCATATACTATAGAACTCTGGTCAGGCTATCCTGCTGAAATGTCGACCGAACCGGGTTCGATGTTTTCCCTGTGGGAGGGTGACATTACAGGAAAAAACCTGGAATTCGTGCAGGATAAAAAAGTTGTTCAGGAATGGTTTTTCGGAGACCAGAATGAAAAATCTGTCGTTACAATTAGTATAGCACCAGAAGGCGAAAACTCACTGGTCACCGTCGAACAGACAAATATTCCAGATGACGATTTTGCTGATATTGCTGAGGGATGGAGGGAATATTATATTGGCGCAATAATTAGCTTTTTTAATCCTAATTTTTGAATTCTGTCGGTAAACTTATTTCAGGCTTAGTCTCACCAAGAAAGCCATAAATATCTTCGCAACAGGCATATATCAGAGTTGCAATACCTTTGTAACAAAGGGTCCGCGAATATTCCTGCATCCTTTCATTCCATTCCGGGAGCCACGATAAGATATGGTTTGATATGAATCTCCTGATCTCTTTTCTCATCTCCTTAAGGCAGATTTCATCGTCCAGTGCAATATATTTATCAAGAAGGAGAGTGAGAAACAACAGCTCTATACCCAGATTGTCGTCAGGAATATTATATCGTAATCTTTTTTTCCAGCCGTAAGAATCATAAAAATCAGTTACTCTTTCTGCTCCTGATTCCTCTTTTATTAAGGAGTCAATATAATTTGATTTAAAGGGTGGAGCAAGCGGGACCCCTTTACCCATAATGAGTCTGCCGAAATCCTCCTGGAGTATCGTTTTGCAAATAGTTTTGTCCATGCATGATTCCCTCAGCAGGGAGGCGGCCAAAACAAACCTTGGGTTACTGCTTTTTACAGGCAGAGTTTTTAAAATACCTTTTGACCAGAAATCGATAACACATTCTTCAACAGGTTCATACATTATCATGCTTCCGGAAAAATAGAGCAGCATATTGTATGCCTTTATAACAGAATTCCGGTCTTTTGCCTTATTAAATTCCATATTTGGGAAAAATCAGGATTTACTAGTTTTTGATGTCCCACGAATTTATTCGCAGGCTTAATTAAATTATAAACCAGAATATGGTTGATTTTGTTCAAAACATCATAAAAAAAGAGGCTGTATCAAAAGTCCTTAGTGGCCTTTGTGATAACCTTTGAGGCCCTTTGTGGTAAAGTTTTAAATCATTGAACCACAAAGGATCACGAAGTACAACACAAAGTTACACAAAGGGAAAATTATCCAAAATAACACTTTTGATACAACCTCCTCCTTATTTCACCCCTAAATCCCATGCCTTGCTTCGCCGTAGCGGCTACGCGAAGGTTAAGAAGGGGACTTATTGAGCATCAGTTTCTTATTGGAACTCCCTTTAGGGGGAAGGGAGTGAATTCAAGATTTGGATTTTCGCAATCTGATTCTATTTTGTAAAGTCAGCCATTTCGTGAGGATATTCGTCGTTCTCTACTTTCCTTTTTATCTCCCGGAAAGCATTGACTGTATAATTTACATCTTCAAGTGAATGTCCGGCAGTCGGAATAAGGCGGAGCATGACAACGTCCCTGGGTACGACCGGATAAATGACAACCGAGCAGAAAATATTGTAATTCTCCCTGAGATCGTAAATTAACTGGGTCACCTGGGTTACTCCTCCTTTGAAAAAAACAGGTGTTACCGGGGATTCGGTTTTGCCCAGATCAAGTCCGGCTTCCTTTAATCCCTTTTGAAGCGCTTTGACGATTGTCCAGAGCTTTTCTCTGTATTCCGGATGAGACTGGATAATTTCAAGCCTTTTTATTGCTCCCAGAGTCATTGCCATCGGAAGGGCTTTTGCATATATCTGAGACCGGAGGTTATACCTGAGGTAGTTAATCACTTCTTTGGAACTGGCAACAAATCCGCCAATACCGGCCATTGATTTTGCGAATGTGGCGAAATAAATATCAATCTGATCCTGAACACCAAAGTGTTCTCCTGTGCCTCTTCCATTAGCGCCCATTGTTCCGAATCCATGTGCATCATCAACAAGGAAACGAAAATTGTATTTCTTTTTAAGAGCGGCAATCTTGTCAAGTTTGCCAAGGTCGCCTGCCATACCAAAAACACCCTCGGTAATTACCAGGATTCCCCCACCTGATTCCTCGGTGAGCTTTGTTGCCCTCTGCAACTGTTTCTCACAGCTTTCAATGTCATTATGAGGGAAAACGAATCTTTTCCCGAAATGAAGTCTTAGTCCATCCATAATGCATGCATGAGATTCAGAATCATAAACTATCACATCATGTCTGTCGACGAGAGCATCTATTATAGAAACCATTCCCTGGTAGCCATAATTAAGCAGGTATGCATCCTCTTTCATTTCAAATTC
>WSSedA1B3DRAFT_1000590_pt1 | contig 10435 bp, 8 predicted proteins | sample WetSurSiteA1Bulk_FD_9468 | JGI IMG/M metagenome (IMG submission 9468)
GATGTGGCAGTCGAAGTCATAACAGGGCCCGAGTTTGTTACAGGCAGTACGCGTCTGAAGGCAGGTACTGCCTCGAAGCTTGTCCTGAATATGATTACTACGTCAACAATGATAAGACTTGGACGGGTGAAAGGTAACAAAATGGTGAATATGCAACTTAGCAACCAGAAGCTTATCAGAAGGGGTATTAAGATGATATCTGATGAACTTGGACTCGATCAGGAAACTTCGAAAAAGCTTCTCTTCCTCCATGGGTCGGTCAAAAAAGCACTCGATGCTTTTCATGAGGAAAATCAATAAATTATCCACTACCACATCCAGCAGAGGGTCCTCTTCGTTGGCACAGTCATTGCGACCACGCGAAGCGTGGGAAGCAATTTTATTAAACATCACACTGCCTCACAACAAATCTCCCCTGCAGTCCGGCTCCTTAAAGGGGGAATTACATTCCTCTGATTTCTGCCTTCTGACTTCGGTCTTACGTCTTCGGTCTTCCGTCTTCCTTCTTATTTTATCTTCACCTTCAGATCAACCAGCTTATAAATATTCTCAAGGTCACCGGCTCCGGAAATCCTGATTGAAATTGCGCGTATATTGCCATACTTCTTTCCTGAAACAAAATCATTCTTCATCTTATCGGGCAGATTGCTGTTAACAATTACTGGCTCAGCTTTGTTGCCAAAGTAGAAGGTGATCCTGAAAGTATCCTGGAGAACCCCAATCCAGAATATTGTCTTCTTCTTTAGCTGCACCTTGAAAAGCCATTGTTTGCCATCATTGTAATATCTCCATTCTTCAGTGATATCTTTATAATTCTGATTTACATGGTTCATTATTTTCTGCCAGACAACCTTTTTGTTACCAATAATTGAGAAAAGGAAATCTTCCGTAGGGTAAACCGATTTATCGCCTAATACAAGTTTTTCTGGTTCAGCCATATTTATTCCATTATTAAGTATTCTTAAGTCTTCTCAGGAATCAGGATTAAAATTAATAAATTTATGAAATGTAAATATTATGTGAATGACAAGAGAAAAGTTGCTTGATCTGCTTTGTGAAAGATATCCTGCATTGACAGGAATAAAAAAAAATATTGCCGATGCTTCGGAAGTGATTATCAAATGCTACGTAAAAGGCGGGAAATTACTCATCTGTGGTAATGGTGGCAGCAGCACCGATGCCGACCATCTTACCGGAGAACTGATGAAGAGCTTTGAGTCAGGCCGGCCTCTTGATGTCAGTTTCAGGAAAAGACTGGAAGAAATTTCCGGAATCAGAGGCAGATACCTTGCAGATAAACTGGAACATTCATTGCCCGCAATCTCCCTTTCGTCTAATATCTCGCTTACAACTGCAATTTCAAACGATTCTGGTCCCTCCCTCATTTTTGCGCAACAATTAATAGGATATGGTAATGAAAATGATATACTTATTGCAATAAGCACATCAGGTAACTCCCAAAATATTATTGATGCCTGCATTACTGCTAAAGCCCTTAATCTTAATGTGATAGGAATTACAGGCAAAACAGGCGGTAAAATGAAACAATATTGTGATGTGCTCGTAAACGTACCGGAAACCGGAACCGCATCAATTCAGGAATTACATTTGCCGGTTCTGCATACTATATGTCGCATAATTGAAAATCATTTTTACAGTCATTAAGAAAACCCTTCTATGAAACCTTCATTATTAAAGGAAATATTAGAAAAGATCAAGTCAGCTAAAATTGGAATTATAGGCGACTTCTGTCTTGACGCTTATTGGTTTGTGGATAAATCGAAAAGTGAAGTTTCAATTGAGACAGGCCGGCCGACCGAACCTGTTCGTATACAGAAGTACTCTCTCGGCGGAGCTGGAAATGTTGCTAATAACCTTGCCTCAATGCAGATTGGAGATATAAGGGTATTTGGCGTTACTGGTAATGATCCGTTCGGATCAGAAATGATCTCAATAATGAAAAAGGCAGGGATAAATACCTCAAATATGCTTATCCAGGAAGGAAACTGGTCGACACACGTTTATATCAAACCTCATATTGGCGAAGAAGAACAGAACCGGATTGATTTCGGAAACTTCAACAGGCTATCTGATGAAACTGCTGACCAGTTAATCCATAATCTTAAGGAAGAATCTGAAAAAGTTGACCTGGTTATTATTAACCAGCAGGTTTTGTCGGGTTTACATACAGAATATTTCAGGATGAAGCTTGTAGAGGTCATAAACTCATTTCCTGATAAGATTTTCATTGCAGACAGTAGAAATTTTACAGATTATTACACTGGGGCGTACAGGAAGATGAACGACTCCGAGGCAATCAGCTTATGCCATATCCGCAAAGGAGCAGTTGATACAGTTCCATACGCTGATGTCATTTCAGCTGCAGAGCAACTTTATGAAAGATACAGGAAGCCATTGTTTATCACGCGTGGAAGCAGGGGTTCGGTCGTTACAGATGATAAAGGCATTTCAGAAATCAGCAGTTTAATGATCATCGGCCGAACCGACACCGTTGGCGCCGGAGACAGCTATCTTGCAGGAGCTGCAGCAGCTCTGGCAGCAGGATATTCACTGGAAACTGCCGGAGAGCTGGGAACTTTTGCTGCAGGTGTTACGGTTCAGAAATTATTTCAGACGGGAACTGCATCACCTGAGGAAATATTTGAGACCGGAAGCGATCCTGATTTTATTTATCAGCCTGAGATTGCTGAGGATATCAGACAGGCAAGGTATTTTAACAATACAGAAATCGAAATAATAAATAAAGTGCCTGTCGATCTTAAAATCAAGTATGCAATCTTCGATAACGATGGAACCATTTCAACCCTTCGCGAAGGATGGGAGCAGATAATGGCACCAATGATGATAAAAGCGATACTGGGAGAGAAGTACCAGGAAGCAGATGAATCGACATACAGCAAAGTTAAATCAGCAGTAAACCAGTTAATTGACAAAACAACCGGTGTCCAGACCCTGAAACAAATGAAAATTCTGGCTGGATTAGTTGCTGAATTTGGCTTTGTTCCTGAAGACCAGATACTAAATGAATTTGGTTATAAAGAGATATACAATGATGCGCTTATTGAAATGGTCAGGAAACGGGAAGAAAAGCTTCAAAAAGGGGAACTCAGTATTGAAGACCTTGTAATTAAAAACGCTACCTTTTTTATCAAAACTCTATACGATAAGGGTATAAAACTTTATCTTACAAGCGGTACTGATGAGGAAGATGTCAGGCATGAAGCTGCTGTTCTGGGATATGACTCCCTTTTTGAGGGAAGAATTTATGGAGCAACAGGTGATATAAACAAGGAAGCAAAAAAAATTGTACTTGACAGAATACTTGATTCTATAGGTGAATCAGAAGCCGCATCGATTGTAACATTTGGAGACGGACCCGTGGAAATAAGGGAGACTCATAAACGGGGAGGCATTACAGCAGGTATTGCAAGCAATGAGTTAAGGAGATATGGCCTTAACCTGAAAAAACGGACCAGGCTGATACAGGCTGGAGCTGATATCATTGCTCCTGATTTCTCACAGCACGAGTTATTATTTGGATTACTTAACATCAGATAGATGCCATATCCTAAATTTGACAGGTCCCGGTTGATTGTAAAAAGTCTGAAAGAACGGAAGAATCAGATCGGAATCGAAAAAAAGCAGGTCCCATTAAAATACAGACCATCTGATCTGTCGGATGACAATAAAAAGCTTATCAGGAAGACAGCAGGTAAGATCATTGTTGCGCGTAAAGAAAACAGGTCTGTAATACTTGCATTTGGGGCACATACCATTAAAAACGGGCTTGGCCCTCTCCTTATTGAACTAATAAGAAAAGGATGGATTACACACCTTTCAACAAATGGAGCAGGTATAATTCATGACTGGGAATTTGCCTTCCAGGGGAAATCAGGCGAAGATGTAAGAGAGAATGTTAAAAATGGCCAGTTCGGGATTTGGGAAGAGACCGGACTGTACATTAATCTGGCATTTATTGCAGGCGCATTCGAAAGATTAGGTTACGGAGAATCGGTTGGGAAAATGATTTCCAATGAAGGGATTAATATTCCTGATAAAAAGTTTCTGTTAAATGAAGTCCGCAAAAATATGGAGTGCGATCCGGAATATGCTTCATCTGCACTCGACTTCTATGATATGATAAATAAACTAAAACTGAATGCAGGATTTATAAGCATTCCTCATCCTTTTAAGAAATGTTCAGTTCAGTGTGCAGCCTATGATTTCAATATTCCTTTTACCGGTCATCCGATGATCGGCCACGATATAATATACACACACCCTGTAAACAATGGTGCTGCAATCGGCCGGACATCACTGAATGACTTCCTCAGTTTTGCCGACAGCGTCAGCAACCTTGAAAATGGAGTTTACATGTCTATTGGTTCAGCAGTTATGTCCCCAATGGTTTTTGAGAAATCACTTTCAATGGCTCAGAATATTGAAATCCAGAGAGGTAAACATATTGATAATCATTTTATTGTTGTTGTCGATATAGCAAAAAATGAATGGGACTGGAACATTAATGGAGAACCTCCTGCTGATAACCCTGCATACTATCTGCGGTATTGCAAAACCTTCTCCAGAATGGGAGGCGAAATGCATTATATGTCAGCCGATAACAGGGATTTCCTTTCAGAACTTTATCACTGCCTTTCAGAAGAAAAATCTCTCTGAGATTATCTTAGCCAGATAAGGATCAGCACCGTAATACTTGCAAGAATTAACAGGTGCAGCCTCCAGTCTGTCAGCCCCTTGAATGAAGCAATACCTTTTGAATAGTCGATGGTTGTCTTTTCAAGCCTTGCAGGATCGGTCTTTTCAGTAAAAGCAGAAACTGCAAAAAGTACTGCAGTAATAAGAATTTCAGCCCACAGACCACGATACCCGAAATTTAATGTCAGTTTATGATGCAGGAAAGGGAATATGGTCTTACCTGTTTCAGGACCAAGCATCTGATCTGTAACAAAAATTGTGGCGAGTATTATTCCGACTATCACAGAAGTAGCTGCTGCTTTCAGAGTGACTTTCTTACTTATAATGCCAAACAGTATTGCCGGAAAAACAGGGATCACAAGATAAGCTGAGATAGTCTGCAGGTATTTATATAATCCTTCCTCGTTTTTATAAACCATATAGGCAGCGCCGATACCGAGCAAAGTGACAATTAAAATTACAAGCCGTCCGAATGCGACCTGTTTTTTCTCAGGGAATTCAGGTTTGAATTCAACAATAAAATCTCTGACAACAAGTGTTGAAACTGAATTCAATACACCTATAAGTGAAGTTATTAACGCCGCCAGAAGTGAAGCCATAAGCAACCCTCTCAATCCTGAAGGCAGAAGCTTATTAAGCAGCAGAACAAAAGTTTGTTTTGTATCATCTCCCTGCAATTCCCCCGGGAATAATGCAAATGCAATAACACCGGGCAATGCAAAAATAAAGACCGGAAGGAGCTTCAGAAGGGTAGCAAACATTGCACCCCAACGTGCATTATTAAGATTAGGGGCTGCGAGGACCCGCTGAACATTTACCTGATCCATTCCCCAGTAGAAAATTCCAGCATAAAAAGCAGTTGCCAGAATACCCCAGAAGGGATAGACCGGATCGTCATATGGTTTTGCTATGGACATCATTTGAGGAGCTTTCTCCATGAGGCCGTGAAAGCCGCCAACCTTGTCAAGCCCGATCAGAAGCATGATTGCCGCTCCACCTATCATTATAATCACCTGAATCGCATCAGTATATGCAACAGCGGTGAAACCTCCAATTATTGTAAAACAGCGACAATAATTCCGATATAAAAAATAGTCGCCATTATGTTCCACCCTAAAATGCTATGTAAGACCAGCGCTCCTGCAAAAAGGGTAAATGCAAGCTTCGTCATTATGCTGATGACAAGCATCAACCCTGAGAAGAATGTTCTGGCACGCCTGCTGTATCTTATCTCAAGAAACTCCGGGATAGTGTACAACTTGTTTTTCATATAGTAAGGAAAAAGGATCGCACAGCCCACCCCCAGGGTAATGACCGTTGTAAGTTCGACCAGTCCGGCCGATAAACCGTAACGATAGGAGTCTCCTGAAAGACCTACGAGATGCTCAGCGCCAATATTTGTTGCAAAAAGCGAAGCGCCTATCGGCCATTTGATCGACCTCCCTCCAAGAAAGAAATTTGAACTGTTCTCACCTGACTTTTTACGGTATGCCATGTACATCCCGTAACCCAGGCTGCCTGCCATTACAAAAAAAAGTACAGACCAGTCGAGGAATGTCAGCGATAATTTCATCTTAAAGCTCGGATAGAATATTATTTAGCTTCTGAATACTCAGTACCATCGATCTTACAGTGTGATAGTTTATTTTCCATGAATGTCCCATATGGGTCCATATAGGTTCACCTTCGCGGGTAAGCAGGGGATACCACTCTCCCACTTTTTTATTAATGACCTTATCAAATACAAACCGGTGTACATTTCTGTATGCTTCCAGGTAGACAGGATCTTTAAACATCAGATAAGCATCAAGCATGGCAGTAAGCACTTCAGCCTGCTGCCAGAACTCTTTTTCGCGATCAGATACTCCCCCGCTATGAGGTCCTTCAACATAAACTCCGCCATATTCGTTATCGATACCATTTTTTACGGTATGATCAAAGACAGTCCGGAAATCCTTGTGGTATTGTTTTTTATCAATCTTAAGTATATCAAGAGCATGATTCAGCAGCCATGCAAATTCCGCATTGTGCCCGTAACAAGTGTTATCAGTTACGTTAGCTTTTTTCCCTTCTCCTGTAAACCTGTCCCAGCCCCAGATTATTTCGAACTTGATCTGAGGAGCGATGGTCCAGTCTTTGAAGAATTGAGGTATACCTGTCCTGTAAACCGGATGATTTATCCTGTGCTGAAGAATATCGATAACCTCCAGCAACTTCCTTCTGTGAACATCTTTGCCGGTACATTCATAAAGAGTTGTGAAGGCTTCCATCAGGTGCATATGGACATCAAGAGTTTTACGGTCGCCACCGGGGCTTCCCGGTCCCCTTAGCGTCCAGTCCCTTTCAAACATTTCCCAGTAGCCACCATACATCGTATCTGTACAGTATTTCTGAATGAGGTCGAACACCTTTTCGGCATATTCAATTCCTCGCTTATCGCCGGTTGCAAGGGTATATTCACTAAGAGCATATATGGCAAAGCTCTGACCGTAAATTATTTTCTTGTCTATCCTGACATTTCCTTTCCGGTCCATCATCCAGTAAAAGCCCTCTTTTTCCCTGTCCCACATTTTTCCAATAAGAAAATCAACTCCATGTCCTGCCATTTCCGCCAGTTTCCCTTCACCATAACCTGCCCTGTGTGCTGAGGCAAGAGTATACAGGCATCTTGTCTGTGCAATGAGGGATTTTTCATCTTCACCAGTATCTTTCCCATCTTTATCAAAATGAGTAAGATAACCACCATTAAGTTTATCGACCATCCTTGAGGTCCAGAATGGTAATAATTCATTGACAAGATGATTCTGAGCCTCGTCTTTGAGTTTAATAACTTCGGTCCTGTTCATTTCAGATAGAGATTATAAGTTTTCGTTTTTTCTGGCTGATGTATTTTCCAAATGCGAAGTTACGCTGGCATATCTCCATGTTTTTAGAAGAAGCCTGAAATAAAACATTAACTGTGAAATTATTAACAATAGAAATACACCCGAACCCGTAACTGGTTTCCATCCCGGAAGAATTAACATTATCATAATTCCCAAAGCAATCTGAGCTAAGATAAGAAATAACATCAATATGTATGATGATTTGAAGTTTCTGAAGGCCTGGCTGAATCCAAAGCCCAGCGCCCTGAAGCATGAATCATTTTCATTTACGGTTTTCCATGCTCTTGCATAATCAGCTACAAGTAAGATTACAGGAATAATTGCCAGAAAAACAGCAACAGCACTGAACACGATAATATAAGCATTTTTTTCGGAAACAGTTTCTGAAAAACTGATGATACTGACCGGGATCAGAATAAATATTCCCGAAAGAAAACCCATTATTAAAGTCAATATCAATGAAATAACCAGAAACGACCAGAAATTCTTCGAACCTGCCATAAAAAATTCACGGGAAGAAAATTTGATGCTCTCCTTTCCCACACTATTGAAGAGACCTCCGGAAAGAAAAGCATTTGTGATAAATCCGGTAAGATATAAAATCATAAAACCGGATGTAAGAAAGGACAAAAGAGTTTTCAGTGTTGATCCGAGGTCGGCAAAAGCCTCGATATCAAATCCAGTGGCAAGCTTTTCAGTTATCATGCTTGTTCCAAAGGCAGATCCAAGTGAGGTTCTGAATGGGTACATGAAAACCGAAACTAAAATAAACAGGATGAACCAGACGATTAAAACATCTTTCCACGACCTAAGGGAACGGGAAAAGCCTGTTTTAAGAGAACTAAATACTCTCATATTGAATTTTATTTACAGCAATATAATACTCAGACAGAACTGGATGAAAGCACTGATCTTATTAACCAGCCGGTTCAAGGGTGCTTTCTGAGGTGTCATTGTCATAGAGTTGTTATTATAATTAACATCCATCCTGATTTTAAACTCCGGATCAATTTTGACCCACTCAATCTCCCTGTTTCCGGTATAGTTAAATTCCTTATATCTTGCTTTTCCATTCCATCTTTCATGAACCTCTTCCCCGTTTGTAAAATGGACAAGAACATCAACCGGCAGCATTATCTCACCTGTCCTCTCCAGCCCGACTGATGAGAAATAGAGTGAATCAGTATTGTATCCGGCAGGCTCAGTTGTTTCATCTGATTCTGCCTTACCTTGAGTTTTGAGATACTTATGGTTGTAGATCCCCTCGACTTTATAGTCGCAGATCCCTGTTCCATATAGTGTCTGGTCAAAAAACCAGTTCATGTCGGGTCCGAATTGTTCCCCATGCTCACGTCTGACAACCTCATTAGCAACACTTACAAAGTCTTTCCCCGATGGATGCTTAAAGGCCCATTTTCTGTAATATTCCCTGAAAATATCATTAGTCGTTTCCTCACCTATAATGCCCATCATAGTATAAAGCCATGTTGCGGTTTTAAAGTAGGACATCATACTGTATGTTTCTTTAGGGTAATTCCATGAGTATTCAGCATTTGAAACCTCCTGCCTTGCTTGCGATCTGACATAAGGCAGCCTCATGGCAGCTGCATCTGAGATTCTCAAAAGGGGATGATTTACCCTTCCATAGCTATTTCCATAAAAATGGTCCATTATTCTTACTTCCCAGAAAGAATTCACACCTTCGTCGAGCCATGGTTCCTCAAATTCATTGCTGGCCAGAATTCCCATAAAATATGCATGGCCAAATTCATGAACAGTTACCATTTCCGGCATATAAAAAAAGGATGGCATTAAGAATGAAGATTCAGATGTAAAAAGAGTTGTGTATTCCATTCCTCCGGCACCTGCTCCGATTGAAGGAGGATCAACAAAAGTGAGATGAGTCCATGGATAAGGGCCAACATTCTGATCCAGATATTCAAGCGCGTACTTAACAGCTGTGAACTGCCTTTCAACCTGATTAATTCTGTCCTTGGATGTTAATAGAGTAATGTCAGTATTTTTCCATTTGTCCTTAAATACGGCATAACCTGGCCATGCTGTCCATGCAAAGTCCACTATATCTTCGGCACGGAATAACTGGGTCTTTAGACTTCCGTCAACAGTTTCTGAGATCAGAACGCCTCCGCTACCTGTGATATAATTTACAGGAAGCGAGACGGTTACATCATAAACACTATGATCCGAATAGAACTCTGAAGTTGCATGAAACTGGTGGCAGTTCCAGCCTCCGGAGGTTGCATACCTCATCCCGGCTGGCTCATAAACCCCGAATTTGGGAAACCACTGAGCAACAAAATAATAGTCACCGGAATAACCAGTCCTTCTTATCCTCGACGGAAGCTTGGTTTCAAATTCAATTTTAACAAGTACTGTATCACCTGGTTTAGCAGGTTTGGGAAGAAGTACCCTTACAACTGTTTTATCAGATTTGTTACCGTCATCAGGACTAATATAGGTCATCCGTGGAATAAGGTCATGACCATTTTTGTCACCAATTGATTTTATTTCAGTCCAGCCCAGATCTGATTCATTCTCACCTGGAGATCCTCCCAGTTCTTCATAATATGTCGTTCTGTTGCTTCTGAAAGCATTCATGTACAGATGCATCCGTATATCAGAAACAGTGTCATTGGATTTATTCACCCAGAATGCCTCCATTTTCCCGCTGACAGTTTTTGCTTCAGTATCGAGTTTCACATTTATTTTATACCCGGTGATGCGCTCACTGAGCGGCACTTTGTTGATAATCTGTCCATGAAGGGTATTAATAATAAAGAACAGGCCTAAAA
>WSSedA1B3DRAFT_1000591_pt1 | contig 10414 bp, 9 predicted proteins | sample WetSurSiteA1Bulk_FD_9468 | JGI IMG/M metagenome (IMG submission 9468)
TATCATATATTACATGAATTATAACATATTGAGTATAGTAGCCAAATAAATACTGGCTACTACAATATGTGTGCTAAATGTCAACGAATAGAGGAATTACTGCGTATTGAATGTACGTAGACATGCCATTCCTTGCTGGCGAACTCCCATGCCTTCACTCTTACAAGCTTGTCATTCGACTTGCGGGAAAGGCCGAGCTTCAGCAACGCCTCTTTAACCCGAAAAATGCATTTACTATAGGCATATCTGTAGAGTAAAGCCTATCAAGGCATTTGCTGATTTGTCGATATCAAAGCTAATACTGAAGCTATTTTTTAGCGCACCTCCTGAGTTTTTATTCTTGTTATCCAAATGCACTGCAATTGTCACAATCGTGTGGAACGTATTGTTTTATGCGGTTGAAGAGGTATAACAGTTTTGATCGTACTTTCTGCGTATGGACAGAAATCCGTAATACAAGCTTCCTGCCGTCTCCTCCTAATTGGGCAGGAAGTACAAGATATTTATACCGCAAAGTCTTCAAGCGTTCTGTCTTTTCCTTTTGGCCGAGTATCTGATGTCTGAACAGAACGAATAGGTTGTAAATGAATATCCGAATAAGCATTGCTGCCTCCGTTGAGTAGAAATATTTCATCGAGAACCCGCCGAGCGCAAAATCCTCTTTCAGTTCCTTGATGGTATTCTCATCGTTTGCCCTCGGCCTGCACTGTTTCCATACGTCATACGCAGGATCGTGCGAATTGGTTATCCATACGCTATAACGATAATTGCCCGTATCAAATTCATCTCCGAAAAGAGACAATACCTTTCCCATTGCATGCGGTCTCTTCTTGATATCCTGGCGGACTGCAATAAACCTCCTGTCGGTTATCCAATCTGCATGTTGGAATAAGAACTCCGTGATCCATATCCCTTCGTCTATTTTCTGCCAGTTCTGTTGTGCATAGACCTTCCTCTGCAGGGGATAATATAAGCGGGCAGCTATGATGTAGATCAATCTTCTCTGTTCAAGCAGTTCGATGAACTCCCTGAGATAAAAACCACTGTCCGCGATAATGCCCTTTATGTCGATATACCTGTTGATCCTATGCCATGTTGATTCAAAGAATCCAATAATGTTATTCCATGACATTACGTTCCCAGGTCGGTTCCACAGATGTACTACATACTTGCTTCTGTTAAGAAATGCCAGAAGCGGGCTGTGGCTTCCACGTCCCTTCTTCTTCGGGTTATATCCTCTCTTTACCCCTTCCTGTTTACCGTATCGCTCAAGAACCGTTGAATCAAATGTTAGCCAGTCCTCTTTGATCTCTGTCCATGGAATCAACCCCTTCAAATATCCCCACAACCCTTCTGACATCTCTTCTACTTCCTTTAATTTCCTGATCTTCTTGAATAGTCTGGTTAAGGTCGTCGAGGCTAAGGGAAGCCTCCCGACCGCAAAAAGATCCGTCAGAATATCCTGCCACCCAAGATACAATAAATGCGAAAATCTGCTGCCTCCCGCATATATCAAAAGCATATACGATAATATCTTGCTGTATATCCCCATCCCATTGGGTGAATTCTCCTGAATCGGAATTGCCTCTTGCAAAATACTCCTCAGATTGATCCTCTCAAAAAATAATGCCAGTAAACTGAATCCCCCATATGCCGTCATCTTCTTATTCGTAAATCCTATCCTCACTTTATTTATTTCGATCTTTGTGGTACATTTTGACTGCATATTTCTATTCTCCTTTCGTTTAGAGTTGGTGGTCGCGAAACCTATTGATTCTAATACGAAAGGAGAATTTATTTTGGGTTTCTATCTTAGGTCAACTGCACTTTTTGGGTTAAGGAGTTTGCCAATTATGATTAAAAGTGAATCGTTTTTTGCAGATTGGGGTCTCCTGAATTTCTTTGGCACTAAATGGACAGATTCTATTGAAGGATGCTATGAACAATTTTCAGGATATGATCCAAAAAGAAATATAAGATCCCTCCGACAACAAGGAGCGTAAGGATAAATTTCAGGAACTTTATGACACCGGATTGTTTTCGGGAGTCTTTGTATTTCCGGATGATTGCTTCCCGTTCCTCCGGAGTTTGTAGGATTTTACTGCAACCGGGACACTTCAATGCCCCTTTCAAAATTTTCTGACCACAGTAGGGACAATTCGCAAATTCCAACTCTATAATTCCTCAGATAGAATTTTTTGGGAGAGGGTTAAGCCCTCACCGAACCGGAGTATATCCACCAGGCACTCCTTTTTTTTGAGAGTACGAGCTTCTACACCTGAATGCGTCGGTAGTTTCTTAAATCTGCTTCAAGATGCACAGAAAAGCTTTTCCCTATAAATCGGCGCCTGACACGCGGAGCATCTTCAACTTGTAGTTACCTAATAGAAATCTCTCAGTGCAGTTTCTATCTTCGATTGATCAAATGTCTGTTTAACCAGCGGCATATCTCTGATAACCGGTATCCGCTCCTCCAGAATCTGTCTGTTGTTCCTGAAAATGATACCGAGGGGGATGCGGTCTCCCCACTCAAGCGCTCTGCTGAATGCAGCAATCCTGTCTTCAGGATTATATTCGGGCTCTATATGATATACCCTTGCCCTATACCAATCATACGTGTTGACCTTATTGAACGTTACACATGGCTGCAGGATATCGAGGAGTGAAAACCCTTTGTGGAGTATTGCAGATTTCATGAGTTCCTTCAGATGTGGTATATCTCCGGCATACCCCCGCGCTACAAAACTGCAGTCGAGGGCTACCGCGAGAGCCATGGGATTTAACTGCTCTGAAAAAACACCAAAGGGTTGGTTTTTGGCAACCATGCCTTCCGGACTCGTTGGAGAGGGCTGGCCTTTTGTCAGACCGTAGATCTGGTTATCATGTACGAAGAGTTTTACATTGATATTCCTCCTCATTGCGTGGATAAGGTGGTTTCCCCCTTCCCCATAGCAGTCTCCATCACCTGCAACTGCAATGACCAGCATCTCATGATTGGCAAGCCTGATGCCTGTTGCAACGGGAAGTGTTCTGCCATGCAGTCCGTTGAATGTATTGCATTTCAGATAATGGGGGAATTTGCCAGCCTGTCCGATACCGGATACGATGGTAAACTGATAAGGTTCTTTCCCCAGTTCAACGACGGCTTCCTTAAAAGCCCTCAGGATACCGAAATTCCCGCATCCCGGGCACCATGCCGGTGTCTGCCCCTTATAGTCTTCCAATTCGGGCAATGATTTCTCCTGTAAGTTCTTCGGCTAAAAACGGCCTTCCGTCATATTTATTGATCTTTTCATGGAATGAAAAGCCTGTTTCAGCCTTCATGAGACGGGCGAACTGGCCTTTTGCGTTGTTCTCAATACAGATTGTCATCTGTGCATTTTTCATAATAGAAAGATAATTCTGTCCAAGGGGAGACGGAGAGGGGAAGGGATACAGTTCGCTGAAATGCAGGAGACTTATGCTGTACTGTTCAGACAGTATGTCGACCGCTTCCTTCATTACTCCGTATGTGGAACCCCATCCGGTGATAACAATTTTCGGACTGCTTCCGCCGTAATACAACGGTTCTTTTATCTCACACCGCAGGAAAGGCAATTTTTTCATAAGCCTTTTCTGAACCATTTTGTTTCTTGTTTCACTATCTTCAATGATATGTCCCTCTTCGTCATGCTCGTCACTGTCTGCTACAACAACGTGCTCCGCATCACCGGGTATCCCGATCGGAGATATTCCTGTATCCGTAAAAGCATACCGCTTATATACTCTCTGGCTCCTGAATTCTTCTCCTCTGAGCCGGTAATCGTTCCAACCTATTATGTTCATATCAAATGGTTTGCATGTCCAGAGTGTATCGGCAAGGTATTGATCAAAGACAAGAAAGACAGGCACCTGATACTTTTCAGCAAGGTCGAATGCTTTATTCGTGAGAAAAAATGCCTGCTCCGGGGTGCCGGGGGCAAATACTACCCTCGGGAATTCGCCATGAGCTGCATGGATCGCAAACAGCAGGTCGCCCTGTTCTGTCCGGGTAGGAAGTCCTGTTGCCGGAGCCGGTCTCTGCCCAAGGGCGATAACAACCGGCGTCTCTGTCATTCCTGCGAGGGAAAGTCCTTCAACCATGAGGGCAAATCCTCCTCCGGCAGTTCCGGTCATGGACCTCACCCCTGCAAAAGAAGCCCCCAATGCCATATTGATTGCTGCAATTTCATCTTCCGCCTGTTCTACAACAACACCGAATTCTTTTTCTTTCCCTGCCAGGTAATTCATTATGCCGGTTGAAGGCGTCATGGGATACGCTGCATAAAATTTACATCCGGCAGAGAGTGCACCCAAACCGATAGCCTCAACCCCTGAAATGAGCATCATGGTGCGTTTTGCTCCGGAGATCTCCGGCTCCAGAGAAAAAGAACAGGTTTTGCAATGTTCTATAACATAATTATAGCCGGACAGCGCCGCATTGATATTCGCATCAATAACATCCCTGCCCTTTTTCAGGAAAATAGTTTCAAGAATCTTTTCGAACAGTGGAAGACCCAGGCGAAATATCCCCATGACAGCCCCGGTAGCAACGGTATTCACCATAATTTTACTTCCGTGTCGGGTTGCCAGGTCCAGGAGAGGAATGTCCAGATAGTTTTCCACCCCGTGTTGAGACTGAGGAACTGCACCTGTGAGAGATTGGTCATAAATGATGACCCCGTTCGGCGAGAGTTCTGTTCCGTGAAGGGAAATACTCTCGGCATCAAGGGTTACAATGACATCGATTTTCGCTCTTGATGCCATGATGGGACGGTCAGAAATCCTTATCTGGAAAAAATTGTGTCCTCCCCGGATCCGGGATTCATAATCCTGGTGGGTAAAAACATGATACCCTGATCGTGAGAACACTTTTGCAAGCGTATCCCCTATAGTCTGGATTCCCTGACCGGCCTCTCCCCCGATTTTTATAGAATAGTCCAAGAGACTTCTGCTATGTAAGGCTTTTCTTTAAATTATTCAACCAGATGATATGGCTTCTCTCCTCGCTGATAATCCTGTCGAGTATTTCTTTGTCTTTTGTCGTCTCTCTGAGTGCATAATAGTAAAGAAGGGTTTCCCGTTCGAAGCAAAGGGCAAAATCGACTGCTTCAGCAGCTGTTTTCACATGTTCCATAGAAGGCAGGCATTTGTCTTTCCCGAGGAAAAACTCCGAATCGACAATCGCTTTCAGATAGGGCGTAACTTCATCCCAACCCTCGGGTTCCTGTTCAGGAAGTCTCTTCTCCAGTTCTGCAAAGCTTTTCCCATGTCTTGTTTCATGGGTTGCAAGGAGTTCAAAAAGTTTCTTTAACTCGTTGTTGTCATGAAACTTCTTTGCCATTGTCTGGTAGAATTCTTCACCGAGTTTTTCGGTCTGGACAGCCTGCTCAACAACTTCACGTATCGAAAACCGTATCATGATCTCTCACCTTTTTTTAAAGAGTTTATCGAATCTCCCGTATGATGTCAATGGGAATGATCTTCTTGTGAATGAGGTCCTTCAGGAGAAGGAAGCCCCCGCAGGGAAGGGCATTCTCCTGCCGTTGGACAAAATCACAGTCTTCCTGAAAGAAAGGGCATGCCGGACAGAGCGTAATCATCAGCTCTTCTTTTATCCCAGGGGGTGTTTGCATAGCCGGTTGTTCGATGGGAATTTTTACGCCTCTCTCTAACAATCGTTTGATGACAAGAAATCCCAGGCAGGCAAGCTCATCCTTTTTTGAGGGTTTAAAATGAGGGCAGAATCGTTGGCAGAGGTCTTTCTGTAATTGCAAGGGAATGGACAATCAACTCCTTAAAATATCTACTTTTCTAGTGTACCATACCCTAAGCAGCAACCCAATCTTTAATAATTTTCTTTATCTCATTTTTCAAAATATTTCTCGTAACCGGTTTGGGTAAAAAACCGTTATACGCTGATCTATCTATATTTTTTGATTGTATCAAACTATACAATGAAGAAGTTCCAATAACCGGGATTACCCTCGTTTGCTGCTGTAATTTCAATATCTTTGCAAACTCTGAGGTTGAACTGTACGGGCTCATCATGTCGGTTATTATGAGTGAAAAGGAGGGATCCTGTGAGAAAACCTTCACCGCTTCTTCGCTGTCTTTTGCGAAAACCGGATCGAATCCCATCGAGACCAGATGGGATTCAAGGAGACATCTGCTCTTATAGTCATCGTCTATTATGAGAACACGTTTTTTCTCATCAGGAGTTGCCATGTTTTATCTTCCTTGGGAGAGTAAATCTTTCCGGTTACCAGGCTGTTTATGCATTATTTCATCCAATCCTTATCCCTAAAAGGGAAAAGTCTCGTAAAGGGAATGACTATATGGGGATAAATTATCTGAGGTCGTGATTTTATATATCAGCGGGGAAAAGAATACATATCCCCTTTTTTAAAGATACCATACTTTAAGAAAATGTCTATTCGTAGTAGTACGTAGTTGAGAAAATGGTATTATCAGGCATATTTTTCCAAAACAAACAGGGTAACACACTGGGAATCAAGGGATATGGATCAATTTCTGAAGAGAGATTACGGGTAGGCCAGATGAGGCTGCAGACGAAGCGGAAGCCTCACGTATGCATTGAGTAAAATCATTATAGTCAGATAAAGGCAGGAATGAGAATAAAGACAGTTTAGCTCTCTTCAGAAATTGATCCATATCCCTATTGCAATTGGGACAAGAACGCTTCCCGGAATATCAATCAATCTTTTACCGGAAGTATTCCCCGCTGAACGGCAAAACGGATAAGGTCAGTCTGCTTCCTGAGTCCCAGTTTATGCATAAAATTAAAGCGATGGGCTTCAACAGTACGGGGGCTGATAGAAAGTCTTGAAGCAATTTCGGCATTGCTGAATCCGGTAACTGCTAAATGCAATATTTCCCGTTCGCGGCCTGTGAGGGTTTCGTAGAGATCATGTGAAGTGTCCTTTGTCATTTGGATATAAGTTTCTATGGCTTTTTCAGAGAGCGGGGGGCTGAGATAATACTCTCCCTTGATCACTGCATGCACTGCCTCAACAAGATTGCTGCCGGTTGAGTCTTTCAGTACATAAGCTGACGCACCGTTCTTGAGGGTTTCCACGATATATGCCTCATTGGCATGCATGGAGAGAATAATGACATGGGTGTCCGGCGAATCTTTTTTCACCTGAAGAGTAACTCCCATTCCGTTTATGCCGGGCATTATCAGGTCAAGAATCAGGACCTGAGGTTTCAGCATTTTTACGAGAGCTACTGCCTCATTCCCGTCTGCAGCTTCTCCTACGACCCTGAACCCGGGTTCTTTGTCCAATAACGTTCGCAAACCCAGCCGCACAATCTGATGATCGTCTGCTATTACTATGTTTATGAGTTCATTCATTGTGCAGATATCACTGAAGAGGATTTGTTCAGGGGAATTCTTGCTGTCAACCGGGTCCCGCTTCCAGGAGACGAATCAATATGCAGTTGTCCCCCCAGCATCACGACCCGTTCATTCATCCACCGTATCCCCGCCGTATTCCGCGCACTTAAAACAGTGGCATAATCAAAGCCGACCCCCCTGTCTTCTATTTTAATAATAAGCGCCTCATGATTTTTTGCAATGAATATCGACACCTCATTTACACAGGCATGACGCGCCGCATTCGTTAATGCCTCCTGCACGATACGGTATGCTGCAGTTTCGATTTCAGGAGTGAACCGTCTGTCAAGGCCTTCGTGCCTGAATTTTATTTGAACGTTTGTCTGGTTGGTAAATCGGTTAAAATGCCAAAACAGTGCGGGGAGCAATCCCAGATCATCGAGCATGGAAGGACGCAAGTCAAGCGATATATTCCTCACCCGGCTAAGGAGTTCCTGAACTAAATTCTGAACTTCACCCAGACCCTTTCCAGTGTTTTCAGACGGCACTTTGATGAGCATATCTATGCCAAGCTTTATTCCGGTTAATGCCTGTCCGATTTCATCATGAAGTTCCTGCGCGATATAGCGTCGTTCAGCTTCCTGGACATCGATAAGCCTCTTTGACAGCGTCTGCAGTTGTTCCGCATATTTCTGGAGTTTACCCTCCGCATTTCTCCGCTCGATAATCTCGCTTTCGAGTTCTTTAATGACAGCTTCAAGCTGAAATGTCCGCTCGACAACCCGTCTCTCGAGTTCTTCGTTCAACTTACTGATTTCCTGCTCGGCACGTTTTCGCTCTGTCACATCTCTGACTACAATAACCGCGCCTACGACCTCCCCTGCTTCAATGATCGGCGCACTGGTATATTCAACAGGAAGACTCGTACCATCTCTTCTCCAGAGAACTTCATCGCCCACTTTACAGATCAGCCCTTTTCTGAGCGTTTCCAGAATAGGGCACGTTTCCCTGTCATAAGGAGTACCGTCAGTTCTGGAATGCCGGAAGATGAAATGTGCGTTCTGCCCTAAAATCTCATGGTCATCATATCCGGTCATAAAAAGCAGTTCAGGATTAACAAACATTGTATTCCCGTCCTTATCCACACCATAAATGCCTTCACCTACCGATTCGAGAATTAACTTCTTCTGATAGAGGTTCTGCTCGAGTTCTTTTTGAATCCGCTTCTGTTCGGTGATATCCGTAAGCACTGCAAAACTTCCCTTAAAGAACCCCTGGGCATCAAATATCGGTTGCGGGGATACGACAGTATGAATTTTCTCTCCGTCTTTTCTCATCCAGGAGATTTCATATGATTCTTTCATCCCCTTTGTCCGTTTATTGAACTGTTGTTGCAGGATCTCCCGGTTTTCTTCATCGAGAAAGTCAAAAATATGCCTTCCGATCATCTCCTCCTGTGTATACCCGGTCAACTCGCAGGTCTTATTATTAACAAACGTAACAGAACCTTTTTCATTGATAATTCCAAGCCCTTCATTCATTGTGTCAACAAGCATCTTGTAGGTCTCTTTGCTTTTCCGGAGGGCTGCCTCGGTATATTTGATTCTGATCATTGCCTGAATCCGGGAAAGAAGTTCCTGACCTGAAATCGGACGCACAATATAGCCGTCTGCACCCTCATCAAGACCATGGGACTGCCTTTCAGAGGATACCTCCATGCCTGAAATAAGCATTACATAGGTACCGCTTAAAGCGGGGTCTGTTTTTATTTGTCTGCAGACATCGATGCCGTTTACATCAGGTAACATGACATCGAGAAGGATCAGATCGGGATTTTCCTTCTGCGCAACCGACAGGCATTCATGTCCACTGGATGCTTCAAAAACTTCATGACCTGCATGGCGCAAGATGCTTGAATTGATAAAAAGGAGTTCGGGATCGTCGTCAACACAGAGGATTTTTGCTCTCATTCTCTTTTCTCTGTTCCCCAGAAGATAAAAACAATAAGATTGTTACACTTTAAGTATATCATAAATCTGTATCTTGATTCGGCTCTTTATCTTATTCTTGGAAGATGGGATTCACTGTTTAGTACAATACAATATGAAATATTTTCTCGCTCAGGATGTTGTGCTGAAATGGATCGAGACACCCTCTGTTTACCATATAAAGAAAGATGATCTCTACGAACTCGATGAAACGTCCTTTGCATTCCTGAAAAAATGCGCTTCGAAAAGGGGCTGTCCTGCAGAAGATAGAACCTTTATAGATTATTGCCTTGAAGAGGGAATCCTCACACAAATAAAAACATCCGGGGGACATCCTCCTCTTACCAAATCACCTGAACCGTCTCTGCGCTATCTTGAATTGCAGATTACTGAACGATGTAACCTGAGATGCAGACATTGTTATATTCATAAGGATGCACTTTCAGAACTTTCCTTGAGTGAAATAAAGCATGTCCTGAAGGAATTCGAGGCAATGCAGGGGCTCAGGGTCATGATAACGGGGGGTGAACCCCTTTTGCACAAAGAGTTTTTTGAAATCAACGCATTGCTTCCTGAATTCGCACTGAGAAAAATACTGTTTACAAACGGCCTGCTGATTGATAAACCAACCCTTGAATGTCTCTCTGTAGATGAAATCCAGATAAGTATAGACGGCCTTGAGGATGCTCATGATGCATTGCGGGGGAAGGGATCTTTCAAAAAGGCAATGCGTGCAATGAGAACGGCTCTCGATGCAGGATTTGAGGTTTCTGTCGCGACCATGGTTCATGCAAAGAACCTTGCCGATTTTGATGCGATGGAAAAGATATTCAAAGAAACAGGGGTAAAGGACTGGACTGTCGACGTCCCCTGCATTTCCGGCAGGTTGAAAGCAAATAAAGAGTTTCATGTCACCCCTGAACAGGGCGGAAAATATCTGCGATACGGGTTTGGCGGGGGATTTCATGCCAGTATCCCTGGTTTTGCCTGCGGGATGCATCTCATGAGCATTATGGCTGACGGAAAAATCGCAAAATGCACCTTTTAT
>WSSedA1B3DRAFT_1000592_pt1 | contig 10406 bp, 10 predicted proteins | sample WetSurSiteA1Bulk_FD_9468 | JGI IMG/M metagenome (IMG submission 9468)
GAGTCTGCAAAATAAGCATTATTGAATGGAACGATAAAACATTTAACTTATTTTTAAATAAATTTCATATCTAAAAGTTAATCTGGTATTTTTATGCGGCTCATTTTTTGGTTCTATCTGTGGGTATTTATTACAAAATTATGCAAAAAATTCTTTTATTAGGTGATGAATCTATTGCTCAAGGCGCACTGGATGCAGGTTTGAGTGGAATGTATGCCTATCCCGGTACACCTTCAACTGAGATTATGGAGTATATACAGGCTTCAGGAGAGGCTGCTGAACGGGAAATTCACAGGTTTTGGTCCGCAAATGAAAAGACAGCACTGGAAGCTGCTCTTGGTATGTCATATGCAGGAAAAAGAGCAATGGTTGCTATGAAACATGTTGGATTGAATGTTGCTGCTGATCCTTTTGTTAATGCAGCAGTTACCGGTATAAACGGAGGATTGATTGTTGTTGCTGCCGATGACCCGTCCATGCATTCTTCTCAGAACGAACAGGATTCAAGATTTTATGGAAAATTCTCCTTCGTTCCTGTCTTTGAACCTTCGAACCAGCAGGAAGCTTACGATATGGTTTTCGACGCCTTCCATCTTTCTGAGAAATACAGGATCCCTGTGCTTTTCCGGATAACGACCCGACTGGCACATTCCCGTGCAGCAGTTGAGCGTAAACCTGCGGAACCGGAAAAAGCTTTTCATCTTCCATCCGATCCCCGTCAGTTTGTTCTTTTACCGGCAATTGCAAGAAAAAAATATAAGGCGTTGTTATCAACTTATGAATCATTAAAATATGATAACAGCCTTTCAAAATACAACATTTTCAGGGATGGGAAGAACCGTAAATTAGGAATTATTACATGTGGAATAGCTTATAATTACCTTATGGAGAATTTCCAGGATAAGGGCCTGGATATTCCGATACTCAAAATTACGGCTTATCCTTTTCCTAAAGACCTTATTAGTGATCTTACAGGCAGATGCGAGGAAATACTGGTTCTTGAAGAGGGTTACCCCTTTGTGGAAGAAGCACTGAGAGGAATTCTTGATAACAATCTTAAAATACTTGGCCGCCTTGACGGTGCTGTGCCGCGTGAAGGTGAGCTGAACCCTTCATTGGTTGCAAAAGCTGTTGGGTTGAAGGCCGAACCATTTCATAAGGTTCCTGCAATTGTCAGGTCAAGACCCCCTTCATTCTGCAAAGGATGCGGTCATTCTGATACTTTTAATGCTGTAATTGAAGCTCTTAAGCCGTACAAAAGTAATGGTGTTTTCTCTGATATCGGCTGCTATACTCTTGCAGCCCTGCCACCATATAATATCATAACTTCTTGTGTTGACATGGGAGCCTCTGTCACAATGGCCATTGGGGCAGCTGATGCTGGGCTTTATCCTTCAGTTGCAGTGATTGGCGACTCGACATTCACTCATTCCGGTATGACAGGGCTCCTTGACGCAGTTATTAAGGAATCGCCAGTCACGATAATCATTTCTGATAATTTAACTACCGGTATGACAGGAGGCCAGAAATCGCATGCAACAGGACGTCTTAAAAGAATCTGCGAAGGTATCGGTGTAGCCCCTGAACATGTTAGGGTTATTGTTCCTCTGCGAAAGAATCATGGAGAAAACGTACGTATTATGCAGGAAGAATTTAACTACCGGGGAGTATCAGTGATCATCTCTGAACGTGAATGCATTCAGACAGCTTCAAAACGCAGAAAGGCTGAAGCTTCTTAAGAAAATCCTAAAGAAAACCATTATGAAAAGTGATATTATTTTATCCGGGGTAGGAGGGCAGGGAATTTTGTCTATTGCAGCAATAATAGGTCTGGCCGCAATCGAAAACAATCTTTTTCTGAAACAATCAGAGGTTCACGGAATGAGTCAGAGGGGAGGAGATGTGCAATCTCATCTGAGGCTGTCAGACAAACCAGTTTCATCCGATCTGATCCCCTATGGAAAAGCCGATCTTATTATTTCTGTCGAACCTATGGAGTCATTGAGGTATCTTCCATGGCTTTCTAAAACAGGTTGGCTGGTAACAAATTCAACTCCATTTATTAATATTCCTGACTATCCTCCTANAGAAGAGATTTTGAATGAAATCCGTAAAATAAAAAATCATAAAATAGTCGATGCCGATGCTTTAGCAAAAGATGCAGGTTCCTCCCGGNCAGGTAATATGGTTATCCTGGGAACGGCATCCCCATACATTGATATGCCCTTTTCCAGCCTTGAAGACTCNGTAAGAAAACTATTTGGGAAGAAAGGTGATGAAATTGTTAAAATAAATCTNAAAGCACTGAAAGCCGGNCGAAATGCCTGAAAATAAGGCTGGAACANNCCGGTTTTTATCTGCCGAACCTGAACAGTGCATTGAGAAAGATCTCCTCCGATTTGTGGCTGTCAGAATCATAAGGATATATTCCCTGATAATCGAGAGCAATTTTCACATAATCATTAAAGGTGTACTGGACCCCGATGACGAGAAAGTCACCATCATTTAAATAGTTCCATTTCTCTGTTTCTCCCGGTACAACGACTGAGGTCGAATAGTCATATCTGGCAAATAATTCTGTTTTTCGCGCAACATTTATTGATCCTGTCCCTGAAAGACCCCAGGCATGGTGACCCTCTGTAAGATCAAGATTTGATTTATAGGTTAATTCTGCTCCTATTGTAATCTTATCATTTTTGAAACCGGCAAAACCTATAAACATTGGCTGCCAGACAGTGTTTACCCTTTCCAGATCGCCATAAATCCTGAATGCTAATCCTGATTGAAGTGCTATTGTGAGTCCTACCGATGTTCTGAGTCCGTTATCAAGCTGTAGATTGGAATACCCTTCCCCATTCATTAGGGTATAATCAACTTTGAAAATATCATTAATATGATAATCAACTGTAATTCCAAGGTCAGCCACGTAACCGTAACCGTTAATTGACTGATATGTATTTGCGACATATCTCTTACCCCAGAATTTCTGTTGAAATTCAAATAGTCGTGTTCCGGTAATACCGAAAGCTATATTCAGTTTTTCATTTGAATAGGATAAAGAGGCTTCTCTTATATAGGCGTATCTTCTTGGTACTGAGCCTGGAGGAAGATCATCAGGTACTCCTGCATTAATTATTACCATTCCTGAAAAATGATTGTCCGGAATAAAATCATACCCGAAATATGCTCTGTTAAGTGCAAATCCCGAAGTTTTTGAAGTATCATCTAAATTCAAGTGAAAATCAGTGAATATTTCGGCTATTGGGTGACCTGTTGAAGTAATTGTTTGATTATAAAGTATCTGCCATCCAGAAAGAAAAAAAATTATAATTAACAGGGATCTGCGCATACTTTGATTAAAGGGTTTACATGATAAGTTTACATGAATCGCAAAAGTAATATTTAAATATAATAAAAACCAAAGAGGTTGTTTTTGTGTTAAACAACCTCCCTTCTGAATGCAGCGAATTTAGGGTGACTATTCATCCTTCTCTTCACCATTCCTGGTTGATGACCTCAGCAGAAGCATTTCATTGAGAACGATCTCGGTTATATACTTTGTTACTCCCTTTTTGTCCTCATAGCTTCTGTAAACAAGCCTGCCGTCAACTGCCACCTCTCTGCCTTTTTTCAGATACTTTGCAGCTCTTTCTGCAAGACCATTCCATGCGACGATGTTATGCCATGTTGTCTCTTCAACTTTCTGTCCATCATTGTTTTTATAACCATCATTGGTTGCAAGGGTGAAATGCACGACTTTTTTCCCGCTTTCAAGGGTTTTGATTTCAGGGTCCTGACCCAGGTTACCGATCAATTGCACTCTGTTTCTTAAATTGTTCATGACTCAAAGGTTTTGGTTTAACATAAGTTTTAATTCATGAACAAACTTACGACGGTCTGCCCGTATGTTTCGGTCAATAAATATTTATATACGGTTGTTAATCATTTAAAGCCGTTTGTATCCGTTTGAAAACGTTTTTTCGTAACTTTATCAAAACGTTAGTGCTGTGGAAAAAAAATGTCTCGATTGTGGCGACACCATCCGTGGTCGCACCGATAAGAAATTCTGTTCTGACCAGTGCCGTAATAATTATAACAACAGGCTTAACCGTGATACAAACAATTTCGTCAGAAATGTTCACGGATTACTGCGTAAAAACAGGAGAATTCTTGCAGATCTTTATGATGAGGGCAGGCAAAAGATCCATAAGGATGCTTTGTTCGCTCTGGGGTATAACTTCAGTTTCTTTACCCATGTGATTGAAACATCAAATGGTGTAAAGTACCATTATTGCTTCGAGTATGGTTACAGAGAAACAGACAATGACTTTATTGAACTGATGCAGAACCGCCAGTATATTGAATATCAATAAAAAGGAAAATAATGCTTAATGTTTTCCTTTGTCAGGCGGGTTCCGTAACCTGAATCCTGGAAAGCTTCACAGAACTTAACCTTTGAGCCCTTTTCCTTGCCATAGTGTTCAATCAGCTTATCCCGGAAAGGTTCTGCATTTGACCTGCCTTCCCATGTTTTCCCAAGCCATGCCCTCCTCTCTTTTTCAGTTGCCGGAACCTGGTCAAGAACGCCCCTGTTGAAAGGAAGCCATTCATACATCTGGGAGGTGTGCTGATGATACATATCTATTTTCTTTTCGATTACATCATCAATATCTACACACACATCTGCCTTGAAAGGTTCAGGGTGAACGAATTCGTCATAAGTATAAAGGAATACCGGATTCTTTTCAAGAAAGGGCACTTCAGGCAGAATTTTAGGTACAGTGACCATATATGCTGCATCGAGAACCAGTGTACCTGTGTAACGGTGGTCAGGATGATAATCATAAGGTCGCGGAAAGATCACAATGTCGGCTTTCTGTTCCCTGATTAGTCTTATAACCTGAAGCCTGTTTTCATATGTCGGCATTAATTGTCCGTCGTGATTATCAAGTGTAATATATCTGACTCCTATTACTTCCCCTGCTTTTCTAGCCTCTTCCCTTCTTACTTTCGCCAGGGTCTCTGAATCCATTGTCTGATGACCTGCATCACCGTTTGTAAGCGAAACCATCAGGACATCATGGCCTGCCTTCGCCCATTTATAGGCTGTTCCGCCAACTTCGTCAGGATCGTCAGGGTGAGCACCTATTATTATTATATGCAACTTTTCATTTTCTTTGACCTTCTGTCCGTTTACAGCGAAACAGGTACACAAGCCTAAACATAACAGAGTGAGTGATTTCAGTATTTTCATAGTGTAAAATATTTATGCCACCAATTTAACAAAAGTGGATCAACATTATATCAATTCCTTTCAAAATAAAAAGGCTAAGTCCACCGAATCACGATTTACCAGTTACTATTAGCCAGGTCCCATATATTGGCCAGGCTTATTTTAACTATCTTCTCCATTATATCCCAGTTTACTGTGCTGATTTCATCAGCCGGAGTATGATATTCCTCCCTGTGTCCCGGCTTAAATCTGATTACCGGAATCCCAGCTTCCACGAAAGTCCTGTGGTCACTTCCTCCCGGCGGGTCCTTCGATGGCTGAAAGTCAACACTCAGGTCTATTCCATACTTTCTCAGGTTCTCCTCAGTAATCGATCTGAATACCGGAAACGATTCGGTGTAAATCATTGCGACCTTCTTAGGCTCATTATCTGCTGTATATCTCGATATCATGTCAAAATTTACATTTAACCGCAGGCTGGTTTTAGGATACGGCAAATTTGCTACGTAGTACCTGGAACCAAAGAGGCCTTCTTCTTCAGCGCTCCATAAGGCAATAATAATTGTTTTGTCTGGTTTAATTCCTGACTCCATAATTGCTTTTGCAATAGTCATTACTCCGACTGTTCCTGAACCGTTATCATCAGCACCATTCCAGGTATAACCGTTAACGCTCCCCAGATGGTCATAATGAGCACCAAGTACTATAACCTGATCAGGATTCTTCCCTTCTATGATTCCGATAACATTCCTCACATTTACGGTTTCTTGCTTAATGGTTGTTTTGAGGTAAACACTTTTCCCCTTGATTATAGGAAGAGCAACAGATTGATCTGTTTCCGATTTTTTGATAAAATCATCTAAAACAAATCCCGTCCCTTTGAGAATCTCATTTGCAGTTTTCACCGAAACAATTATCCTTGGAAAATCATCCGGTGAATTCTTCCCCGGAAGTGAGTAATCAGCCCACTCTCTTCCAATTAATGGATTATTTTCGGAAGGTGACATATTGAGGAATTCATTTTGTTGCTGGTTGACGGCAAGAGTCGAATTGGGATTAAATTCAATTATTCCTTTAGCTCCCATTTTTCTTGCTATACTTTCCACTTCTCTTGCCGCTGTGGATAATTCTGATGGGGTCAATATTGCTTTTGCAAAACCGGGACTACCTGAAAGTTTCAGGATGAATTTCCCTTTCAGATCGAGTTTACTGAAATCATCATACTTTAGTTTCTCATTCCGGAATCCATAACCCACGAATACTACCGGAGCTTCAATCTCAACATTCTGATAGGCTGATCTGATTGAAAAATCAATATTCAGAAGAAGATTCATGGTAGTAACTGTGCTTCCTTCTGCCGTCCTGATTTTTAATAACTGCTCATCACCTGGAGTGGTTTTTAAAAGGACGAAATTCTGAAAATACGTCTTCGTATTGCCACCAGACAAGCCGTACAAGCCTATTTCCCTTGAAATATCACCTCCGGGTTTGACTCCATAGAGCTGAAGAAGGCTGGCAATATATTCTGATGCCAGGTATTCTCCTTTTTTGCCGGCTTCCCTGCCTTCAGTCCAGTCAGATGCCAGGAAACCAAGCTGGGCCTTTAGCACCAACTGATTAATATTGTTCAGGGTTTTTCTGAAACTATCAAAATCATTCTGCCCATTAAGTGAACAGGTACTTAAAATAAGCAACAAAATAATTATCAGATACCTAATTCTCATCTTAAACTTGCTTACTTGATTTCACCATTTGCTGCCTCCCACAATTGGAGGTAGCCCAGTTTTATTATATCGAGCATTTTATTCCAGTTGACAAGAGTCACGTCATCCGAAGGCTGGTGATAATCGGAGTGCATTGCAGCCATCCAGGCAATCACAGGAATTTTGTTTTCTGTGAAAGCTGTATAATCGCTGCCGCCTGTAGGAGCCTCCTGACTTCTGAAATTAAGCTTCAGATTTAATCTATATTCCTCAACATTTGCCCTGGTTATTTCCTCAAGCTTAGGATAAGCTTTTGTGTAAGTAATGCCTGCCATATTTTTTGCAGTATCATTCATTGCATCTCTGGCTATCATATCGAAATTCATGTAGAATTTATAATCAGATATTTTCCCGATTGAAGGGTACTGGGTAAAATATTCAGATCCAAACAATCCTTTTTCTTCCCCTGTCCAGGTACAGAATACAATGCTTCTTCTGGGTTTTACTCCGCTTGCTGCAAATGCTTTTGCAATTGTCATTACACCTACTGTTCCTGAGGCATTGTCGTCAGCCCCGTTCCATATCTTTCCGTTATCCATACCCATATGGTCCATGTGGGCACCCACAGCAACGAACTCATCAGGATTTTCGCCCTCTATAAATGCGATCACATTCCTCGCATTAACTCTCTTTGAGTTCACATTCAACACAAGAGCAGCATTCATACCCTGGATCAGGATTGGTTTGAATTTCAACGTTCCGGTTGCAGATTCTTTTTCATATTTTGCGATATCCAGACCTCCTTCTTTTATTATGAGGTTAGAAATTCTTTCTGTTATGGTTATTGTTACCGGATTGGAGGAAATTTCTTTACCATCAAGTCTCATTGTGGTCCAGTTTGTACGTGGACCGCTCTCGGCCGGAGCCAGATTATTATCGAACTTATAAACTCCCCATCTTTTGGTAATATCATTGTTTATTGTCAGATCAATAACACCCAGAACACCAAGATTATTAAGCGATTCGGATTTTTTTCTTGTCATTTCCATTTGTGCCCGCATGTTATCACCGATGAGCTTTTTATACATCGGTGAAGTATTATCGGCGTATCCGGGAAATCCTGTCAGACGAACAATAACCTTACCTTTCACATCGATCCCGGCAAAGTCGTCAATACCATTGGCTTTATCTATTAGTCCGTAGCCTACAAATACAAGAGGCGCATCAAATTTTACATCCGTTGTGGCTCTCGAAACAGAGAAATCGATTCCATGGTCGAAAATATATTCCTGGCCACTTTTTTTCAGAGTGAGTGTCGATCCTGTTGAAGGCTGTACCTCCACAAGGGTAAAATTCTGAAAATATGTTTTTTGAGGTGTGAAAGGCTGACCTCCCGGACCAATCGGACCGGCCATCGGAGCCATTCTTGGCATTCTTCCGGAAACTGCAGCCGCATCACCAGCCGGAGCAGCCCCAAATACCCTGAACATGCTGGCAATATAATCAGCTGCAAGATAAGCCCCCCTTTCTCCGGTTCCCCTTCCTTCCATCCAGTCAGAAGAAAGAAACTCAAGCTGACCTTTTATGGCATCGACCGTAATTGACTGGAGCCCTTTTTCCTTTGGAGTTAACTGAGCATTTGAACTTATGAAGCAAATCGAGCTTATTACAATTGCTGAAAACAAAAACTTTTTCATAAAAATTCTTTTAAAATTATTGGGAAATTCACTATTCAATATTAGTTAAATATTTGTTAAAGGCTTATCGTTGGTATGCTACTTAATAAATTTTAACAATTTTATTTTAACATTGTTATTGCCTCAGTAGGATGCATTGGAATTCCTCACAAGGTTCGGAATTACGCGCTCTAACAAGGAGCTGTTCTTATTCGTTAGCTTTACCTCCTTATATAGAATATTATTTTCTCGATTATATTTGCTGAAAAATTTTTATGAAAAAAGTACTTATCATATTTTTCGTTACTCTTCTTACCAGTTCCTGCCTTAATTCACAGGAAAAGAAGGCTTACAAAGATGACTATATTGTTAAAACAGGAGATATAGCACCTGATTTTGTCGTAAATGAAGCAGGAGGTAAATCATACAGACTCTCTGATTTAAGGGGAAAGGTTGTAATGCTTCAGTTTACTGCAAGCTGGTGTTCAGTCTGCAGGACGGAAATGCCATTTATTGAGAAGGAAATCTGGTTACCGGGGAAAGGATCAGGACTGGTTGTTATAGGCATTGACCGGGACGAACCTCTTGAAAAAGTACTTAATTTCATAAAGGACATCGGAATAACTTACCCATTGGCACTTGATCCAGGAGCCGGGATTTTTAGTCTTTATGCCCTGAAGGAAGCCGGAGTGACGAGAAATGTAATAATCGACCGTTCAGGCAGAATTGTGTTTCTGACCAGGCTTTTTGACAGGGAAGAGTTCGACAAGATGAAGAAAGTAATATTTTCTGAATTGGGTGTAAAGTAATCGATCTTTTCTGCCTGAACAGGCTTCATCATTTCATCAAAATCAGGGAACTCCTGAAACTTTTTTCCATTTATGTCCGTTATACATCAAATTGGTGTCTGATATTTTCAGATGTTTTGTTTGTATTGTACAACTAAAAACAAAAAATGATGAAAAAACTTTTAGTAATTGTATTCTCAGTTTGTATAGTACTTCCGGCATTTTCACAGGTGAAATTTGGGATAAAAGCCGGGCTTAGTACTACAAGCATTAAAATGGATGATGTTAAGCAAGTGGTATCCGGTGACACTGAATATGCCGTTGACGTTCTTGAAGGAGCTAATTTCGGATTCCATGGTGGTGCATTCGTAAGATTCACCCTGAGTCGGTTTTATATTCAGCCTGAGCTTCTTTTTACATCAAGAACAGATGAATACTCCGCTGAAGATATTGAAAATCCTGCTTCGGCAATTATCAAGAAGCAACAGTTCAATCAGCTTGATATTCCTGTTATGCTGGGATTTAAACTTGGTCCGGTCCGTATACATGGAGGCCCTTCCGCAATGCTGCTGATAAATTCTCCAAAGGATCTTATTGATGATCCGGATCTTAAAACCGTGTATGAAAATCTGACTTTCGGTTACCAGGCTGGTCTGGGTATTGATTTAATCAAAAGGCTGACAATTGATCTCAGGTATGAAGGCAGTCTGGAGAAATATCAGACTACTATTCAAAGTCTGACAGGCGATGATGATATTCATCTTGACGACAGACCAAGCGCAATCCTTCTAAGTGTTGGATTTATGTTCTAGGGATATCCATTATTTTGAGAAAAGCATTTTGGCAGCGACCAGGAGAAGTAATATCCCGAATATTTTTTTGAGCAGAGGCTGGGGAAGATTCAGCGCAAGCTTCGAACCGAAATAGGATCCAATAAGAAAAGCAGCGGCAAGGATTAATGCAAATTTGATATTAACCTGCCCTGCTTTATAATAATTGTACGCTG
>WSSedA1B3DRAFT_1000593_pt1 | contig 10403 bp, 7 predicted proteins | sample WetSurSiteA1Bulk_FD_9468 | JGI IMG/M metagenome (IMG submission 9468)
TTGAAGATGAAGAATAAGACGATAAGTGTGCAGAAAATTACGGTTATGATCAACGAATCAAATCCAAAACCGTAAGTTTCTGTTCAAATGCGCCCGCTAGTCCTATTCGGCGTTGTTTGCTGGTTTTACGCGATGAAATTGTGATTTCGACAAATTCATCAATATGAATCTCCTTTTTACGCGCAAACTCCAAAATTTCCAGCTTTTGGTGATTCAAGTCTTGCTTGTCGGTAGATGCACGCAAATAAGCGACGATTTTTCCCATAAAATAGTGCCTGTTAAGTTTTAACCTAAAATATACCGTAAAACAATCCAAAATGGATGTCTCTTTCATTATATTTTACTTGGTCATTATGCTGCTATATTAACGCTCGTTTTTACATATACAATTTGCATGTGATCTATGCTGACTAAAAGCGAAAGACTTAACATTCTGTCCGGTCAGGAGCAATTCGCCTTGTATGGGCTGCCTGATTTTGACGACAGCCAACGTATGGAATATTTTATATTCACTGAACAGGAGGTCGCACTGGTACTCGATCAACCGAGTGTGCATACCCAAGTTTACTGCGCATTGCAAATTGGATACTTCAAGGCAAAACAAGCCTTCTTCCAATTTTCCTGGGATGAAGTGAACGATGACTGCGCTTTTATCCTGACACGCTACTTCAATGATTTGGACTTTCTTCCGGTACTGATTACCAAGCATGAATATTACGCACAACGGGCGTTAATCGTTGACTTGTTTGGCTATCGTTTATGGGCGGCGAATTTTTTACCGTCACTTGTTGAACGCGCTACTCTGGTTGTCTCTCGCGATGTCACGCCCAGTTTTATCTTGGTTGAGCTTATCGCCTATTTAAATGATCAGAAGATCGTCCGGCCAGGCTATACGACATTACAGTCTCTCATCAGTGAAACGCTCTCCAATGAACGTAAACGACTGGGAGGGTTACTCACTGAGATGCTAGACGATTCAGCAAAAACAGCACTCCAGCAACTTCTTGTGCGCGAGGATACTTTGTCCGGATTGACCGCTCTCAAACAAGATGCGAAGCACTTTGGTTACCGTATGATGGTTTTGGAGCGACAGAAGCGCACCGCCTTGGAACCCTTATATCAACTGGCTAAAGTGCTTTTGCCAAAATTGAAAATTTCTCAGCAGAACCTTAACTATTACGCGAGTCTCGCGCATTTTTACACGATCTACGATCTTCGCCGCCTGAAGCAGGAACAGACACATCTATACTTGTTATGTTACGTCTGGCTTCGCTACCGGCAACTGACGGATAACCTGGTTGATGCCTTGGGTTACCGAATGAAGCAGCTCGAAGACGACACTAAACACAAGGCGAATAAGCTCATTGCCCAGCAACAGGCTAATCGACAACAGGAAACATCTCAGATTGGGCGTTTATTGCTGATCTATGTCGATGAGCAGGTAAACGATGCCACCTCTTTCGGCGAAGTCCGTCAGCAGGCCTTTGCCATCATGCCTAAAGATAGATTACAAATCACTGGTCAACGCTTGTGCGAGAAACCGTTGAACAAAATGGAACTGCGGTGGCAAGTGGTGGAACAGTTATCTGCTCATTGTCGTAAACACTTACGTCCGCTTTATTGGGGTAAACCCAACATCTGCACTGCCAGGGGCAAACGAAAAATATAGAGTCAGCAATTAAGCGGAATTCTAGTGTCTAAATCAAGCTCAAATCGACCAAATGGATTAACATGACTGGTAAATAGTGGACTTAATGCTGCATGATCTCGTGCTGTTAATCGATCGAGCAATGCTTTGTCTTCCAACACATCTTGAATCATAAGAGTATTGATATAAACGAGACTGGACTGTAACAAATGCAGACAGAGTAACGAAATTTCTTGATCTTCCTGCCGGTTTGAGGTTAATTCTCCACCTTTGCCAATCATGATAAAGTCATTAGCACTGTTCCAACTCTCGACAACATTCAAACCTTCGTGAATTTCGCGCCGAATTTGTTCATTGTGTAGGTATTTGCATAGAAAAATGGTTTTAATGACTTTTCCCAATTCGCTAAACGCTTTATAAGTCGGATGTTGGATATTAGTTCTGGTGAACCGCCGGAGTAGGCTTTCTGCATCAGCCATCCCCATCTTTAAAGCAATGATATGCTTAACCATGGCATCTAACTCTTGGTCTATAACCTCCCATTTAATGGGACTACTTAAAATTTCCTGTAGTTCAGAAAAGGCATCTGATTTACTGGTCTCGTGTCGGTAAAGCTTTTGTTTGTGGATATTTTTAAGGCGCGGCATCAACTCAAAACCGAGTAAACGACAAAATGCAAATGCCACTTCCGTCTGACCGTGGCTATCCACGAACTGTTGTTTCACCCTCATTTCAGTGCAATGTCGGATCACGCCTTGGATCATCGCACTCGCTTCCGATGAAGACACCCGTTTAAGCTGTGAATAGATGCAGCAAGAATTTTTGTCTACATGCCAGTAGACCATCACCCCTCGCCCACCGTAGCGCAGATGCCACTCAGTCAGCAGATTATGATCCCAAGACTGAAATTGTTTTGAGTCGGCGGCACAGCTTGTTGTTGCTTCGCCCCAAATATGAGGTAGACGCACAGCAAGTGTTGCATTGACTACCTTGGCAATAGCTTGGCGCAATTGAGGTACTGAAACAAACCGATGTCGCACATAGAGCAGTTCTTTATAATTATCTATATCTTGACCAGAAGCAATACGTTTTAAACCGGTATTAGTCCCCATGCCGTAAAGGCAGAATAGCAACCTTCGTCGTAAGGTAATTGGGTCTAAACGCTCATATGGCGTTGGGCTATGGAAACATTCGCTGAAATGGGTGCGCATATCTGTTTCTTTGAGCATATCAAGTAAACTAGTCATTGGCCAACGCTGTCCAATTACACCTTTGATTTTACCTGTATTTTCCGGTTCTGGCTGTGCATCTAAGGGTGAAACTTTAATCCAAGCCCCTTTTTTCTTGGAGATGATTTTCACTTTAGGGTTAGAGGATACTCCATCATTAAACATCTGGAGAGCGTTTTGCATTTCTTCACGAAGGGAAGCGGTAAATTCTGTCGGTTTAATCGGTATGCTAAGTTCCGCATAGTATGTTTCACGCTTGGCATCAAAATCTTGCGGTAAATCTTCATCTGGGTTGCGATAGCGACGACCACCAATAACCCAAATCTCACGGCAACGTAATTGATCACGCAGTGCTTTCAACACACAAATTTCATAGGCGACTCGGTTGACCCTAGTTTTTTCGTCATCATCTTTCTCAACGACAAAGGACATCCATGAGGAACGTACAACACCATCAATAGGTGGCTCGACATCTTTTGGATAACGAGTCCCTTTGTGATCGAGATATTGCTTCAAAAGCGTCAATGCCTGCATGACCGGCTGGCGTTGGCTATTGGTGCAACAAAATTCCAAGGTATTCAATATGACTGGCAGCATCCGTCGGTAGTGGGATCGGTATGAACGTTGCAATGCTTTCTGAATTGTGGATTTGTAAGCCGGCCCGGTCATTTGAATTTCTTGCAAGATGTCACGCAACAATTCTTCTGAGGCGATTGGGTAAATCACGTCCTCAACGGCACCTTTGGGAGTAATCAGTGAAGCTTCAGCTATCCGAAACAATATCTGTAATTTTTTCGGTACTTTCTTAAGCTGAGTCAAAACACTCTCTTCAACTCGATTTTCTGCTCGTTTACCCATTTTATGGGTGATTTCTATCAGCAAATCAACCAAGTGGTCTGTTAATTCCTCAGCACGCTCATGTAAGAACGTGGTCAATAGTGTTACTCTCAGAGCTTGTGAATGCCGGCGTAATTCAAAAGGTTCTTCAACAGCAGCACGACGTGCATAACGGGCAATGAGTTTTGGGGGGACATTCTTAAATAAGCCTGGAGGCAGATGCAATTTACGTACCCGTTCCAATTGGTCTTTGGTTTGCAGCACACATGCCAATCCAACTTTTCCTGGTTCGGATTTGATCGATTGCCAGATGCTCCAGTTGTTGGGTGTCTCTTCATCAGGCATTTCGGGTTTGATTGGTTTCAATAATTCATTCAGACTTTCAATCGTCTGGTCGTCCAATTGCCGAATGACACGGGCACAAAACTGTGCTTCGTGTTCTTGTAAGGCAGAGCGAATTAACCGACGAATTTGTTCTGTGGCTGGCGGCTCTATTTTCCATGTTCGGCATTGCGTTAACACGACATCTTTAAGCACGTCCATCCGGTGTTCCTGATCAAGAATGTTCGCTAATAGCCAGTCCTGTAATGATTTATGGTCGGCGAGTGTTGATTCCCTGAAGCCCAGCCATTTACGGATTTCAGCTCGCTGATATTTGATAGTCCTTCCTGTCCAAGGATAATCAGCCCAAATATCTACAGGCAATTCCAATTGCTTGGCGACAAATTGAACAGCTAAATCAGCGAATTCCTTTGGTCCAGTTGGGAAACGCCCTTCCAGTTGAAAAAACTTCAATTGCATTGCGAAACCAAGCCGGGCTACATCACGTCGCCCACATAAGAGGTTTAGCTCGGCAGGTTGCAAAAGCCATTCAGCCGCCAAGTCATCTTCTGTCCAACTTACTCTCAACACGCCTCCATATCGCCACAAACCAAAATCAAATGCCGCAAATAAACCACCGTTTTGATGTAATCAACTTAGTTATAAAAAATACTTTACAAAATGTTGTAATTTTATCAACAATAAAAGTTAATTTATTTTTTTGCGACCATTATGTCCATTTTTGCCTATTTACGCGTCTCAACAGAGCGGCAAGACCTCGATAACCAGCGTTTTGCCGTAGGTGAATATTGCCATGCACAGGGGCTCATACTGGGTGATGTTGTTGCTGATGCCAAAAGCGGTAAGTTGTCCTGGAAAGACCGTGATTTGGCGAGTTTGCTTGAACGGATGATGCCAGGAGATATTCTGATTACGCCAGAGTTATCGCGTTTATCACGTAGCCTGCAAGACGTGTTTAGCTTTTTAGCTGAAACAGCGCGTCGTCAAATTATCGTGCGTGTTATCAAAGGGAACTTTATTATCGATGGCAGCTTACAAAGTACAGTATTGGTAACAGCGTTTGGTCTTGCGGCCGAGATTGAACGTGAATTTATAAGCCAACGAACAAAAGAAGCACTGGCCAGAAAAAAACGCGAAGGCCAAGCACTTGGCAGACCAGTAGGTCGCAAGAATACAAAAACCAAGCTGAGCGGACATGAAGAAATGATAAACAATTATCTAAAACTTGGCTTATCGGCACCTGCAATTGCAAAATTAATTAAGGTGCATCCTGAAACAATACGGCGTTATGCTCGTAGTGGATCATAGGTGGGCATTAGCTGAAACTATCAAATTGCCCCTGGTAGTGCGGATGTTGGGTTTACCCCTTATTGCGCACTCGATTTTGCCAGTACGATACCGTATAACCCTTGGTTGGCTGCACTGACTTTAATGAAGGGCGTGTTTGCTAAACAACAACGCTTGTCGCTGCAACCGATGAACCAGTGCTTAGAAAAAACCGTCTCGCCGCGATTGCGACGCTATCTGCTGACCATTGATGCACAAGGAAAAACTACAGGTGTGCAGGCTGACCGATACGAATTTTGGATTTATAGGCAAATCAGGAAACGCTTCAAGTCAGGCGAACTCTACCTGGCAGATAGTGTTCAACACCAATGTTTCACGCATGAACTCGTTTCTCTGGAAAAGATGCCGATTGTGCTTCAGCAATTAGACATTCCCTGGGTGCGTCATCCCATAGAAGCTCAACTTAAAGTCTTGACCGAAGAGCTGCATCGTCTTTGGCTGGCATTCGACAGCGACCTCCGCCAGGGAAAGCTAAAACACCTTGAATACGATAGTCAGCTCAAAACACTCACATGGCATAAATACAAGGCCAGCAACGATAAAGCACTACAGGAAAGTTTCTAAAGCAAGCTGGGCTTCTGCGATGTTGCCGATGTACTTCGTTTTGTTAATGAGCAATGTCACTTTTTGTCGGCAATGACACCGTTGCAGCCGCGCTACGCTAAGCAAATCGCCGACAAGGACAGTCTGTTTGCGGTCATCATCGCTCAAGCGATGAATTATGGCAATCTTAAAATGGCACAGACCAGCGATATTCCCTATCACATCCTGGAGACCACGCATCAGCAATACTTACGGCGAGCTACTCTGAAAAAAGCAAACGATGCAATCAGCAATGCTATCGCTGGTCTTTCTATTTTTCCACATTACTCGTTCGATCTGGGGGTATTGTATGGTGCGGTTGATGGACAAAAACTTGGCATCGAACACCCAACCATCAAAGCGCGGCATTCCAGCAAATATTTTAGCAGGGGGAAAGGCGTAGTGGCCTACACGATGCTATGTAACCATGTGCCCGTAAATGGCGGGTTGATCGGTGCCCATGAATTTGAAGCCCATTTTGTTTTTGACATCTGGTACCAGAATACATCCGACATCGTACCAATGGTGATTACCGGTGACATGCACAGCGTTAACAAGGCCAATTTCGCAATCACATTCTGGTTCGGATTGCGGTTCGAACCGCGTTTCACTAACCTTGAGGTGCAATTGAAGAATCTTTATTGCTGCGGTGATCCAGTGCAATACGAGAAGTGCCTGATTCAGCCTGTTGGAAGTATCGACTTGCGGGCGGTACTAGACGAAAAATCCAATATCGACCAGATTGTGACCACTTTGGGGATCAAAGAGATGACTCAAAGTACACTGATTCGGAAATTATGTACCTACACGCAATCGAATCCCACCCGTAGCGCAGTCTTCGAGTTCGATAAGCTGATCCGCAGCATCTATACATTGCGTTACCTGCGCGACCCACAAATCGAGCGCAACTCGCATCGTTCGCAAAACCGGATAGAATCCTATCATCAACTAAGAGCTGCAATCGCGCAGGTTTGCGGCAAGAAGGAACTCACTGGCAGGACAGATCTGGATATTGAAATCAGTAACGAATGCGGGCGACTAATCGCAAATGCGGTCATTTATTATAATTCCGCTATCCTGTCACGGATACTCGACAAATATGAAGCGTCCCCTAAACTGAAAATTTTGGCACTCATCAAGAAAGTCTCTCCAGCAGCTTGGCGGAATATTCATTTTAACGGTCACTATGCCTTCCGAGTTAGTGGGCAGAGCATTGATCTTGATGCGATTGTAGCCAAATTGGAATTGTAATAATGGGACTGTAACTTTTGCTAAAGACTCGCCGGAATTTTCGGCGGTTTGGGCTTACAACCCCAGGCTCGAATATTGTTATTTTCTGACTATTTGAAAGCTGAGTTACGTTCTTGTTTCGGGAGATAGCGAAAGTTCACAGTCTCTTTAGCTATACCTAACCTTATATCTACGGGCTGAACGTGGTAGAAATGGATTGCCTATATCGGTTCAAAAAACGCCTGTTGGGTCTGGATTGCCGTTGACCGATTAGGTCATCGTTATTTGAATATATTATTTCAGCAAAATGATGATTCGCCGCGTATGCTGGGATGAGTAATGATCCTTATAACAAACAGCGCAAATTGGAATGATTTATCAGCCCAACCATAATTACCAAGTTTCACATCCTTGTGACTGGATTTATGCTAGGCTTCCTGCCTAGCACCCTTCGGGTAAATGCAAACCTGTTCCAGACAGGTTTGTCCAGCATTCATGCTGGAACGACAGCGTTTGTAGCAACATGATTGCTGTAACAAAATACTTTCACGGTCTCTCACGGCTTTGGAACGCCTACTTTACAGGCTCTGTTTGGCGTGGTTACATTATGCAGAGCTTGTTTGCAGTGACTCCCAAACAGAATTTGGGAGCGAGATAAAACTGATACACTGCAACAGGCGAACTGTTCATAAGAAGTAGCTGATTTATTCAAGTCTATGAATTTAATATTCAACTACTTTATCTAACTTAAGTACCCAACCCGCTTCGCCTTGTGTGAGTTTGTATTGCAGTTGGCGCATTCCGCCTGTCGGTTTATCGTCTGTGTCGGTGTCTTTGTAAATCGGGAAACGACGTACAATATTGTTTTCAACCATTCTAATTTCGGTAATGGGTCAAATCTGTTTGTGGGTTAAAATCAGTCGCAGAAAAAAGCCAAGTAACCGACCCAGAACAAAAATGAGCTGTTATCAAGAAATCACCTGTCCGTCCTGCCAAAGCAACCAGATTGGCAAGTCTGGACGTAATGCAACGGGAGAGCCGCGTTACCGTTGCAAAAATCCTTTGTGCATGACGAAGACCTTCATGCTGAATTACCGCTACCGAGCTTGTCAAGCAGGGATTAAAGCGCAAGCGGTAGAGATGGCAATCAATGGTAGCGGTATCCGCGACACGGCACGGGTGTTAAAAATCAATAAGAACACCATCATCGGCACGTTAAAAAAAAGCCAACATACTGATACAAGTTCATCCTAAGCTCACTGAATTCAGCACGAACAGTATGCTGGAAGTCAAGCTAGAAGCCGCTTATGAGGTTGAGATGGATGAACAGTGGTCTTATGTGAGTAACAAGGCTAATCAACGCTGGTTGTGGTATGCCATTGACCATGTTAGCAATACCCTGTTGGCTTATGTATTTGGCAAACGTAAAGATGAGGTCTTTCAGACCCTCAAAACACTGCTTGAACCTTACCCCATTGTCAGATATTACAGGGATGATTGGGGTGCATATCAACGCCACTTAGACCCAGATAAACATGAAGTTGACAAACGCAATACCCAAAAAATCGAACGCAAAAATTTAAACTTTAGAACCTGGATCAAACGACTCAATCGTAAAACTATCTGCTTTTCAAAACTGGCATTATTGCATGATACCGTTATCGGTTTGCTTATTAACAAGGTCGAGTTTGGGCTTGATATTCATGCCTAGTTACAGATTTAACCCACTACCAAAATGCGAATTTCTTAATTCTTTCACAGTCTCCTTAAGCGAACCCCAACATAGTTCAAGCATTCGCCACTTATCAATACACACAACTTATCAAATCGGGTTTGGTTTTATTGGTTATGTCTGCGTTGTCTCATGCTTGCTGGGATTCATTCCTTACCCCAGCCTACAGCGAACCCCAACATATTCTCGCACTCGCCAGCCATTCAATAACTCGAATTTTAACATTCCGTTGTGATGCTTGCGTGTTGCTTATGTGCTACAGCAAATTTTAATTTTTTGGATTAATTTTACTCTGACCCCAATTATTTCAATTATTTTTGTTCAATTTCATTAACCAAATACCGACATTTGTTCGCCGAACACTCTTGTAAACACACCAGAATTTATTATTAGTACCAATAATAAACTAATTACAATAAGCATAAACTCATATTTTAACAGATTTTGCAATTTCATTTCCAATGAGTTAAATTGCGAAAAATTTTTTTTAACTTCAACCATCAAGTTAATTATACTTTTGTATTTTTTATACCAAAAACTACTAATCAAGAGCAATAATAATCCAACAATGCAATTAATAATATTAAAGTCATAATAATTGCTACCGAGGATAATTATTCCTGCTATAATCCAAAGTATAATATTACTGTATGTCAGAATTATATATAAAATTTCTAGCATCTTTAAAATAATCAATAATTTACATTCAAAAATTATTTTTGTTTTTTTCGGATATAAAAGTAAAGAGTTTTGAATTTTTCAACAAAAATATTTTTACCACATAGAAATGAAAGGTATCAAAGATTTCTTTCATTCCTCTGTGGTTTAAATTTTTACAATCTGTTTATATAGAAAATAAACGGCAGAATAGTTTTTGTACTTGCCGAAGTATTATATGCGATTTTGCAACCTTTGAGTTTTATTCCAGCTTCCTAACCTTTGTCTTGGCTATATCTAGTATTCCACTGTTTTATCCAGTTTTAGCACCCAACCTGCTTCGCCTTGTGTGAGTTTGTATTGCAGTTGACGCATTCCGCCTGTCGGTTTATCGTCTGTGTCGGTGTCTTTATAAATCGGGAAACGGCGTACAATATTGTTTTCAACCATTCTAATTTCTTCATGCCCACGATAGCCTTTGGAAAGTTTGGTGTCTTCATTTTCCATAGCAGGTAAATAAATTGGTGTGATTGAAGAAGTACCATTGGCTGCGTAGGCAATTAATACATCGCTGCCTTGTGAGTTTTTCACATAAACATACACCTCAGGCGAACCGTTAGCATTGACATCACCAATGTCTGCATCTATCACTTGACCATCTATGCTCACTTCTATCGGGTATTTATCTTTTCTGGTCATGCCAAACGGTGTGATATAAAGTTTATTATCTTTGCTGGTGACTTGAAAACTGACTTTAAAACCGCGCAGATGAAGTTTTTTACTAAATGACGCGCCGTTT
>WSSedA1B3DRAFT_1000597_pt1 | contig 10368 bp, 8 predicted proteins | sample WetSurSiteA1Bulk_FD_9468 | JGI IMG/M metagenome (IMG submission 9468)
ATGATGATAATTTTGTGCAACAAAAGATGAGGGGTTAGTTTACGATTACAATTAAGTGTCCCTTAATTGAATAGATATTTATCAGAAAATCCCCCTATTACCCCCCTCTACCAAAGTCGGGTTTCTTTTTATCCATATAATTCCCGGAATAGCTTTTATTTCTTTCCCATGGGCATCGCCAGTTTTCTCAACTGCTCCTTTGTGAGAGGTGTGCCGTAGCCGGCATAGTGTACAACCGGTTTGGGAGCATTCACTATCGGTATCCATTTGTCATCCTTATAATCCTGATAGACGAACTCATAATCTGCACTGTCTGCTACAGGAATCACTCCTTTAATATTTTTTAATACATTATTTTCAAGCCAGGTCAGCTTTAGTTTGCCTTTCTGAACCTGTTTCACGATTTCAGTACCGTGGCACTCACCGCACTTTCTTCCTTCTTTCATCACAGAGTGGCTGTTCTGGGGTGCGAACATGATGAAAGTCTTATTGTCCGGTACGACAAAGTTCTGGGTAGTAGCCGATGTCACCTTTCCATTGTAATTCATGAGGAATACCCATCCGGACAGTTTGATATCTACACGCTTCTTTTCATTTACAAGCGTTCCCATATGGCAGTTGGAACAGCTTACTACGTGACGAACATGGCAGGCTTTGCAGTCCAGCTTGTCCCGATGGACATTATGTGACGTAGTCTCTTTAACAGACTTATGACAGTTCTCACATTTAGCATCAAGAGCACCGGGCTGCTTCATGGAATTATATTCTTTGCCGTCACCATGGACATCTCTGTCTGTATGGCAATCTTTGCATTGCATCTGCCTGCCAAAGTGTACATCTTCCAGATTGGCATCTTTATCAAGCTTCATAATCGTCTTTTCACGCTTATGACATTTCAGGCATGTCTCCTGATTCTGGGCGGCTTTTAAGGAATATGATACCTTCTCTCCTTCTCCGGTTTTATGGCAGACATCACAGGATTTTACATGACAATTCAGACAGTCAAGTTTTGGACTGGAATACGGTATGCCGGTAAGAGTCTCTATCCCTCCATTAGCTTTGTCATACCAGTAAGCCATACCCCTTGTTGTGTAATGGAGACTGTTAAGGTAAAGACAATCTCCTGATTTTATATCTTCTGAATACGCTGTTACAAGCATTACCAAAGTGATAAAACATGCTGCTGTTAAAAGGATAAGAAAGACTCTTTTCATAAGCTACCTCCAGATTTTTTTACAAGTAATGTGATAATGAAATTTTGATATCTTAGTTAATTCTACTTTGAAGTAATGGCAACGTCAACAAAATCGTCAGTGAAAATTCTACTTATTCAGGATCTTTGCAGCTTCTTTAGCAAAGTACGTGAGGATCAGGTCAGCCCCGGCCCTTCTGATTGAGATGAGTATCTCCATCATCACCCGCTGTTCATCTATCCAGCCGAGTTTTGCGGCAGCTTTAACCAGTGAATATTCACCGCTCACATTATAGGCTGCAACAGGCAGATCAAAGGAATCCTTCACATCAGAGATGATATCGAGATATGAGAGAGCTGGCTTTACCATGATAATATCTGCGCCTTCCTCAATATCAAGCGCAACCTCCTTCAAAGCCTCTCTTCTGTTCGCAGGGTCCATCTGGTATGAGCGCCTGTCGCCGAACTGCGGCGTTGATTCTGCAGCCTCCCTGAAAGGCCCATAGAATGCTGACGCGTACTTTGCAGCATAGGACATGATCGGTATTTCTGAAAATCCTTCCTCATCAAGCGCCAACCGTATCGTTTCAACCCTTCCATCCATCATATCCGATGGAGCAACCATATCTGCCCCTGCTTTTGCATGGGAAACCGCTTCTCTGGCCAGCAGATCGATGGTCAGATCGTTTTGAACATCCCCATCCTTTATAATCCCGCAGTGGCCATGGCTTGTGTACTCGCACATGCAGACATCTGTAATAACGTAGAGTTCGGGCACCTTATTTTTGATAGCCTTAATCGCCTTCTGAACAACACCGCGCTCATCATAGGCGCTTGAGCCGGCCTCATCCTTATGTTCAGGGATTCCGAAAAGCAGCACAGCAGGGATACCGAGGGAATGGACTTCTTTTGCATGCTTAACCAGAGAATCAACAGATTCCTGAAAACATCCGGGCATCGATGAAATCTCTTTTTTTATACCCTTGCCGAAAGTAACGAACAAAGGATAAATAAAATGATCAGGAGAAAGGGAGGTCTCCCTCACCATCCTCCTGATCGTCATGTTCCTTCTTAACCTTCTCGGCCTGTGGATTGGAAACATACGGTTACAATGAATACCTTATCCGCAGGAACTGCAACCTGAACTGCCTGAAGCACAAGCTGAAGAACCGCTGGGGCTGCAGGATGAAACGCCTCCTGTAAAGATAAATCCTTCCCCCTCTTCTCCGGCATAATAGTCGAATTCCCTGTCTGCAAGGGTTTCAAGGGTCTGTTTGTCCACGAAAACCTTCAAGCCATTTTGTTCTATGACTTGATCTTCAGGCATCTGCGCTTCCTGTAGATCAAGGCCAAAAGATGGACCGCAGCAGCTTTGTCCTGCGACAAATATCTTGATGCCCCAATTTGCTTTTCCTTCATCTGCGAGGANAGTCTTTGCCTTCTCCGCAGCTTTTTCTGAAATCGTCATTTCCTTCATACCTCCAATAGTTTAATAATTTAGCATAGTAAATTATTTATAAAAAAAGCAAACGTCAGCTTAAGAGTTGCCGTTGCCCGGGGTTATAAATTTTATATATGTGAGAAATAGACAATGGATTAATAATATTTAGAGCAGTTCACTGAATTTTATCAGTTCAGAAAATTTGTAAAGTGTAGACATGGCCTTGCTGACCGTCGGGATGCCAGCTTCTTCAAGGGCAGCAATAGGATTGAGACCCCCTACGATAATCATACCTGCCTTGTCCATACTCACCGGCATCTCAAGGAGCGGCTGATTAGGATTTCCAGTCATCAGGATACCGCCAATGCCTTTGTCTTTCATGTTTTCCCTTAATTGCATCGCCCTTTCGATACTGACAACCGGTATCTCCCTGAAGCTTGCAAGTATTTTCCCTGAATGATTTTTTGTAGCGCCAAGTACATCCGTCATCCTGCTCTTAATGAATATCTCAAGCGGATCAAGTGAAGATCCTTCATAGCTTATGAGTGCAGTGAACCTCGATAGTTGAGACTCTTCTATCTGCAATACACCACCAAATCTGGATATGACAGGTATCCCTGCCTTAAGAAAGATACCGTTTATTGTTACGCTGCATATCGTGCCGAAGCCTATCTGACCGGATGGTACAGTAACATCACCAATTTTCTCCCCGCCTTTCTGCATCACTACCTTGTCAGACATGACATACGGAGATGAAAAAATCGGTTTCATAATACGCAATGCTTCTTTAAGGTTGTCCCCGGGAAAATACGAAACATTCAGGATGATGTCACCCTCATCTTTTTGAAGGTTAAGGTTTGTAAGATAAGAGAGTGTTTCTATTTTGCTTATCACAAAACCGATCTTTTCAGACACAAGCGCCTGTGAGAGTTCTTCTCTGCCTTTTCGGGTAATCATCCTTCCTTCCTTGCCGAATACTTTCGTAAAACCCCTCTCATCAAGGATTCTGAGATGGTATCGGACAGTCCTTTCAGTAAGCTCAACTCCGTGCAGTTTCAATTGTCTCGAAAGCTCTCTTGAGCCAAGAATGGTATCCGGCTGTTTTTCAAGAACCTTCAGGATTGCAAGCATCGTCTTATTTACCAAGATAATATCCTTATGTTTTTTTTGGGGGGACACATACTGCCGTGTCCCCCTATGTCAATAAACTGTTCTTTCAGCAACATTGAGTGAAATCAATGTTAGCTTGCAAGAATCCTCTCAGCCTCTTCCATGTCAGACTCCATAACATAAGGGATGCCTGTTACTTCGGTCCCTTCTTTTGTTAAGGATACAAGGTCTGACCTCTCAAGATATTTGATAGCGAATTTTCTTGCGCCTGCCATAAGCTGCTGAAGGCCAAGCTTGAGCCTGTCGGTAAAAGTATACATGCCTATAGCACCCAATGGAAGCTTTTTATAGTTCTTCCCGTACTTTGCTTTAAGTGTCTCTGCGCTTACGAATATCTTTTCCGCTGAATCACCATATTTTTTGATCTCGGGNGGGAGTTTTTCTTCAGAGATCCACCTCTGTATATTCTTTCCGACCATTGCAGGGATCATAGTCGCACGACCCATACAGACAGCCTTTACAAAAGGTGCACCCAGTGCTATTGCCTTGAATACGTGATCTTCCAGTGCGAATCCACCGGCGATTGCAAGGTCAGGGACGTGCTTGCCCTTTGCCCTTAATTCACCGGCAAATTTATATGCAAGGGCCTCAAGGTAAATGGTCGGGATGCCCCACTCATTCATCATCCTCCATGGGCTCATTCCTGTTCCACCGCCTGCTCCATCAATGGTAATCAGGTCTAACTCGGCGTCTGAAGCAAACTTGATCGCCCGCGCAAGGTCAACAACCCTGTATGCACCGGTCTTCAGCGAAACAAACTTTGCCCCTATTTTTCTGAGATACTTCGCGCTTTGCATGAAGCTGTCATATTCAACCATGCCAAGCCTTGAATGTCTCTCGAACTCTTTGAAACCGCCCTCTTTAAATGCCTTCTGCACAACAGGGTCCTCCGGGTCTGGCTGTACAATGTAGCCTCTTCTCTTCAGTTCGAGCGCCCTGTCGAGGGTCGTGAGCTTTACCTCACCACCGATATTCTTTGCGCCCTGTCCCCATTTGAGTTCCAGGCATTCCACACCGAGCTTTTCAACTGCATATTCAGGAGAACCAAGCCGTCCGTCCTCCACGTTCTGCTGGAGCACAATAGCGCCATATCCTTCTGACCAATCGTTGAATGTCTTGACCCTTCTTTCAAGTTCCGGTGATTTTACGACTTTGCCGTTGACAATTTCTGCCTTCGGATCCATCCCGACAACGTTCTCTCCTATGACAACCATAAGTCCCGAGATAGCGCCTCCGATGGCCATGCCTTCCCAGTTGTCCCGCGCAATATTGGTTGAACCGAGCGCACCTGTAAAAATAGGAAGTTTGAGTTTGATCTTATGTTTTTTACCTATTTCAACCTCTGTTGAGACATTTGTGAAGAGCGCCTCGTCGGAATCTGCCTCGACACCGATCGCACCAATGCATGTTCCCTGAATATTCAGATGTGAATAATCTACCGGGTATTCTTTTACAGCTCCGGCCGTAACCTTACCGAAAGGCTGCGGATATAAAACCTCCCTGCCCCTGAAAGACGACTTCCCGATCTCGCATAAGCCCGGGCAGCCATCGAGACATACTGAACATATGCCTGAATAGGGAGCCGGGTCTGATACCCTGTTTTTTGTCCCTGTGGCTGCACTTGCGTTAGGTGTGCCGTAGTTCACGATTTTTTACCTCCATATTAAGTAATAGTCCCCTAAAATATTTCAGGGGACTATTACTGTATCTAAATCAAAATCAGTTTGCGAGCGCAAAGAAAATTATTTTGCACCCAGAATTTTCATTGCTTCCTTCCTGTAAGAATCCATCAGGTAAGGAATGCCTGTAACCTTGGCGCATTCTTCTGTAAGTGACATCAGTTCATTCCTCGTTATAGAATCAACATTAAAACAACGTGCACCTGCCATCAGTTGCTGTAAGCCGACCCTTATTTTCTGTGAATAGCTGTAAATACCGATCGCTCCGAGAGGAATGTTTCTGATCTCTTGGCTTCCTACGATATTTTTAACATCTTCAAAATTTACAAAGATCTCTTCAACTTTGGTGCCGAATTCGCTGACGGTTTTCGGGAGATCGTTTGCCTTAATCCATTTTCCGATGTTCTTGCCGACCATGCCGGGGATCATTAATGCACGGCCCATGCAGACCGCCTTGGTGTAGGGTGCGCCTAAAGCCAATGCCTTGAATACGCCGTCTTCACTGCTGAAACCGCCTGCAAAGGCAATATCAGGAACACGCTCGCCTTTCTTGTCAAGTATCTTGCAGAATTCTGCAGCTGCTGCATGCAGGTAGAGTGAAGGCATGCCCCATTCTTCCATCATACGCCATGGGCTCATCCCTGTTCCGCCGGGAGCGCCGTCTATTGTAAGTAGATCGATCTTGGCCTTGGAACTCCATTTGATCGCCATTGCCAGCTCGCGAAGACCATATGCGCCTGTCTTCAGCGTAATTCTCTTGAATCCGAGTTTCCTGAGCCTGTCTACTTCAGCGTAAAAACCCTTTTCTTCAATAAAGCCGAGACGGCTGTGACGCTCAAATTCCTTTATCGCGCCGTCTTTGAACGAGGCCTGAACTATAGGATCAGACGGATCAGGGGTAACTATATAGCCGCGTCTCTGTAATTCAAGTGCGCGCTCCAGAGAGTGCACTTTGATCTCACCGCCGATGCATTTTGCTCCCTGTCCCCATTTTAATTCTATGGTTTCAATAGCGTGTTTATCTATTATATATTCTGCAACTCCCAGACGGGTGTCCTCTACGTTCATCTGGACAAGGATCTCTCCATATCCCTGATGATAGCGGCGATACATCTCGATCCTGCGGTCCATATCAGGTGACTTTGTTATCTTGTTTTTGCCGTTTAACTCAAGCCCGGGGTCTATTCCGCATACATTCTCTCCGCAAACGAGAGTAACACCCGAAAGCGCTGCTCCAACAGCAAAATGCTCCCAATTCTTGCGGGCAATTTCCGTAGAACCGAGTGCGCCGGTAAAGATCGGAACTTTCATATTTACTTTTTTGGTCCAGCCATAGGAGGTCTCTGTATTAACATTCGGAAATTTTGCGGTGTCAGGGTCGCCTTTCTGGCCTTTTGGAAGTCCTTTGGCACCGAGGGCATAACCATGAATGTTCAGGTGAGAATAATCTATCGGATAGTTTTTGTCTCCGCCTGCGGTTATCTCGCCAAAAGGCCCTGGATATAGCAACTCTCTGCCTCTGAAGGTTGCCTTAAAAACTTCACAATTTCCCCTGCATCCGTCTATACATCTGGTACATATCCCGCTCATCGGGGAGACGCTTTTTGAACGATTATGCGTTCTGGTTGCTTCATTTGAATTAGGTTGCTGTAAATTCATAAAATCTTCCTCCTTTAATAAGTTTGTTTTTTTGATGTCGCACTAACAATTTGCGCCATTTGAGTCTGCTTAGGATTTTGTCCTGCAATGAGACCTCAAAGAGCTGATACAGACAACTCACCAATATTTTTCTTGTCTCCACCTCCTCCTGTTAAGTAAAGCTAAATTAATACTGAGAGAAATTAAGTATTCCTTATTGCTTAAGGCAAAAAAAATCCTTTGCCTCAGTAAATTTAAAAGACTTTCGCTCTTAAAGAAATTCTAAGAGCTTATTAATAGTATTTCCGCGTTATCACCTCCTTCATTTTTCAATAAAGATGCGACTTCTTTGCTGAGGTAGAGAGAATCACCTGTCCTGAGCGTCTCACCTTTACCGTTTATAGTTATCGAAATATCTCCTTTCAAAACATAGAGAAATCTTTTCCCTTCAGAAGGTATTATCTCTCCTTTCACCTTTGCGTATGGTTCTATAACCAGGAAAGATCCGGACATGTTGCCGTTTTGGACTATATGAAAACTTTTCATCCCGGCCTCTTTATAAGATGGATGGGAAAAGATTTTCTCTTTCCTGATAAGCCATGGGGCCTCTTCGGTTTTTTCTTCCAGGGTATCAGATAGGCTGACGCCAAGTGTATTGCAGATCTGTAAAAATGAGCTCAAGGAAGGAGTGATCTGGTTACTTTCTAACTGTGATACAAAACTCGGGGTTAGGCCAACCTTGCCGGCAAGTTCTCTCTGGCTCATGCCCTGCTTCATCCGTAAATCCTTTATTTTATTTCCGATGTCCAGTGAAGGTTCTTTCCTTGCCGATGTAATCGCAATTGTTTCTGCACTGACTTCGTAAGAATGCGGCTTGAAAGCCTCCCTGTTCGGTCTTCCGTCAAGTTTCAGGGCTTTTATCCAGAGCTTATCTTTTCTTTTGTATAATTCCAGAACCACCTGTGTTATGTGCCGTAAATTCGCCTTGAACTTCTGACTGTGGGCATCTTTCTCGAGTATCCAGTAAGCAACAGTCCCAAGATCATAAAGGAGCGGACAAATATAAGTGAAAAATTTATATGTCCTGTTCTCATCACCCCAGAGGTCCTGCATACCTGTGAGGCTGTCGAAAATGTACCTGCCGCCTGACTTGAATTTATCCTCCAGAGAGGTAAGGAGCGATGTGAACTTATCTATGTTCCTCGGATCGTCAACCCTGATAACATGGGGATTAACGCTGTTATCATAAAATTTTGTAAAGGCACGGTCATTTTTGCCCTTGCCGGAAGTGAAACAGTCAAGCATGCAAAACTCCCCTCTGAAGGGATATTCCCTATCTTCTGCAGGATGGTCTGGGGAGATTTGTTGAAACTGACATAGATAACATCGCGGTTTTCAGAAAAAGATTGCCTTATGAAATTCAGGATAAATACTTCCGGGGCAGTGCCTGCTTCGACTTCCCAGACTACATTATCTCCGACATAGAGGGAATCTATGAGTTTATCCAGGTCATTTATGCCAGAGAATATATTTGTCATACTACTCGCTACTCGGTAAACGGTTACCTATGGTCTTTACTTTAAAGAAATAGAAAATTATTTGTCAAGGAAGGAATGCAGGCCTCTTTTAACTTCTCAGGATAACTATTGGAGTTTGAGTCTCAGATTATAGTAAAGCCACAGTAGGTGGGATTTAAGGAAATAATAGGCCTCCTGGTGGACACTATCACTCCTGATGCTTCTTATTGCTGCAGGGACATCAATTGACAGAGGGCAATTTTTTCTACACCTTCCACAGGTCAGACAGAATTCAAGCTTTTTATTGACTTCTTCATCTGTCAGACTCTTATAGGCCAGCCCTTTCCCGCCAAGATATTTGTCCTCTGCAAAATGATTCCCGATGGTGTTATACATCGGGCAGTGCAGGAGACAGTTCCCGCAGTCAATGCAGTAAAGAAGTTCTTTAAACCCTTTCCCGATCATCTCTGTCCTTTTGTTGTCGAGCAGGACAAGCACTATTTCACGCGGAGAGTGGACACCCCTGAAGAACTTTTTTTCAACATCAGCAGTCTTGCTGACTCCGCTGATAATCTCGATAAATGATGGAATCAGAGAACCTGTTGCATTGAAACAGATAACCTTCAGCATATTCAGTGCGTCTTCCACCGTGGGGTAGACTTTATCGATTGATGTAACAACTATATGCTTTTCCCGTCGTATAACCTGAAAGATATTGCCTTCATTGTGGGCAAGCACTATCGAGCCTTCTTCTGCTGTAATGGCATTCGCACCGGTTATCCCGACATGGGCTTTCTCTATATAGCCGCTTATTTCGTCTCTTACAAACCTCACAATCTCGTCTGGGTCTTCGTCTATTTTTTTACCGTGATATTTTGAAAGCCCTTCTGCAATTATCTTTGCTGAAAGATGCGCAACCGGTCCTGTAGGGTGGGAAGGTTTGGATTGAAGGACCTGCAAAATCCTGTCACCGATATCTGTTTCAATAACATTAATCCCGTTTGATCCCAATACAGAAGCAAGTTCGATCTCCTTGGTGACATTCGATTTGGACTTAACGACAAGCTTTTCACCGGCTATTTCCTGGGAGATGATTCTCACTGCATCATCTTTTGTATGAGCTTTAAGGACTTTTATTCCATTATCTTCTATTTTTTTTATGGCATATCTCAGAAGTTCCTCATTACCGACTGAAGTCTGCCGAACAGCTTTCAGGTTTTTTATTTTTTCATCAAAATCCGGCGGGATATTCTTTTTCTGTCTTTCTTTTACAGATGCAAAAGCCTTTTTGAGGGCAGCTATCTCATCAAAATTCATGTGGTCCTTAGACTTGAGAATTTTTCCGTGACCTTTTCTCTTCGTACATCATACTGTCGGCTTTAACAAGCAATTCGTGAAGAGAAACTGGGTTTTCAGGGTCATACCGTGCAAACCCCATGCTTAGAGAAAGACTGTATGGCCTGCGTTCATACCTGTTGTGGTAATGCATATGCTCTCCAAGTCTGTTAACCAGGAGATCAGCTCCAAACTCAGGGGTTTCAAGAGAAAGGATCACGAATTCATCTCCACCATGCCTTGCAATGATATCTGACTCACGAAATGTCTTTTTCAGGATCTGCGCAATATCAATTAATGCCCGGTCTCCTTCCTGGTGGCCGAGCGTATCATTGATATGTTTCATGCCATCCAGATCAGCAAAGATCATCAACATGCCTTTCTGCATACGGCTTG
>WSSedA1B3DRAFT_1000600_pt1 | contig 10351 bp, 9 predicted proteins | sample WetSurSiteA1Bulk_FD_9468 | JGI IMG/M metagenome (IMG submission 9468)
GGTTGCAAAACCATTTGCATTCAGGAGAGTTTCAAGCCGCTCTGCGGCAGCCTTGGTATTGCAAAAGATAAGATAGCGGCCTGCGGTGTCTTTTTTGATGATTCCGAGGAGAAGGCCGAACTTTTCAGCCATACCGACATGATAAATCTCCTGTTCGACCTCTTCCACCGTGATTTTTTCCGGCGTCACAGTAAACCGCTCCGGCATGTTCATGTACTCATAGCATAGTTCGAGAACACGGTGGGACAGTGTGGCCGAAAAAAGCATAGACTGCCGTTTATTGTAAGGAGACATCCTTCTGAGCAGGAACCTTACATCGCTGATGAAGCCCATATCGAACAGTCGGTCGGCCTCGTCAATCACAAGGAACTGGGTCCTCTTCAGACTGTAAACCCGCTGTTTCAGATAATCAATAAGCCTGCCGGGCGTTCCTATGATCATATCAACGCCTTTTCTAATGTCATCTCGCTGCTTCTGATAATCGATCCCCCCAAATACAGGAAGGACCCTGAAGCTCGAAGGACCACCCAACAGTTTCGCCTCTGCGTGTATCTGGATCACAAGTTCACGTGTCGGCGCAATGACAAGTGCACGGGGTGAGGGGCCCTGTCCCGGGAAAGGTACTGTGAGCATTCGGGAGAATACCGCAATGAGGTAGTTCGCGGTTTTTCCGGTGCCTGTCTGTGCCTGGGCAGCGATATCTTTCCCACGCAGTGCCACCGGCAATGTTAGTGCCTGGACCGGAGTACATTCGGCAAACCCAGCTGACCGGATCCCTTCAAGTACCGGCTGAGGAATGGGTAATTCTTCAAATTTCACTCCTTCTACTATATGCTAAATGACGGGCAAAGTCGATGCATAAAAATGAAGGAGAGGGGGTGGAAACTATTCGGGAAAAAATCCATAAGATTCTGTATCTCCAAAAGCACTGGTCACCAGTGCCTTCAAGGCTATTCTTTTTGGATACAGGTTCTCATTCCCGTCAAGGCGAGCTTTGGAGATGATTTATTAGGCCGGAAAAGTTTATGATAAAAAGATTCGATGTATAGATCAGAGGAAGTGCAATGAAAGGGAAAGTTTATTTAGTCGGCGCCGGACCCGGTGATATAGGTCTTCTGACCATAAAGGGGTTAAACTGTCTTAGAAATTCGGATGTTGTCGTCTATGACTTCCATCTGAACGCCCAGGTGCTCAATTATATCAACCACAATGCAGAGTTTGTCTATGCCGGAAAACGCGGCGGCCATCATACGATGACACAGGATGAAATCAACAGGATACTCGTAGACAGGGCAAAACAGGGGAAGACGATATGCAGACTGAAGGGCGGGGACCCCTTTGTATTCGGCAGAGGAGGTGAAGAAGCAGAAGCGCTGGTAAGTGAAGGGATCGAATTCGAGGTAGTACCGGGGGTAAGTTCATCAATCGCAGCCCCTGCATATGCCGGCATCCCCCTGACCCACAGGCTTTTTTCTTCCTCTTTTGCTGTTGTGCCCGGCTATGAAGATCCCTTAAAAAAGGAGAGCGTGATCGACTGGTCGAAGCTTGCAACCGGCGTAGGCACAATAGTTTTCCTTATGGCGGTAAAAAACCTTGATCTCATCGTTCAGAAATTAATCGAGCACGGCCGTCCGCCTGATACTCCTGTAGCGGTAATTCGCTGGGGGACAAGGCCGGATCAAAAGACGATAGTAGGCACCCTGAGCACCATTGCATCGCTCGTGAAAGAAAAAGATATCAAGCCGCCTGCGGTTACGGTAGTCGGAGAAGTAGTAAAACTCAGGGACTCTCTGCAATGGTATGAGAAGAAACTCCTTTTCGGCCACCGGATACTGGTGACCAGAGAGCACAACGAAGGGTTTGAGCCGTTGGCAGCACTCGGTGCAGAGATAATCGCATTCCCTACAATAGATATTGTCCCTCCAGCAGACTATAAGGATCTTGACAAATCGATCGATACGATAGAGAAATATACCTGGATTATATTTACGAGCAGAAACGGAGTGAAGTTTTTCTTCCAGCGCTTGTTCGAGAAGCAGAGAGATATCAGGGATCTGAAGGGGATCAGGATATGCGCAATCGGTACAAAAACAGCCCATGAGGTGGAGAAGTTCGGCATAAAAGTTGATTTGATTCCGGAAGAATTCCGTGCAGAAGGGCTCATTGAGGCATTTATACCCCCCCATCCCCCCCTTAACAAGGGGGGGACTGGAGGGGGGGTAGGGCAGCTCTTAAAGGGCATGCGGTTCCTTCTTCCCCGCGCCGAGGTGGCACGGGAAATTTTCCCTGAGAAGGTGAGGGAACTCGGTGGAGAGATAGATGTACCTGTGGCATACAGGACAGTCAAACCTGAGTCTCACGGGAAGAGACTCAGGCGGTTCTTGAAAGAGGGCAGGATATCGATTGCAACCTTTACCAGCGCCGCCACATTCAATAACCTGCAGGAAATGATGGGCAAGGATGCCGATCAGCTTCTCAAGGGAGTAGCAATTGCTGTCATAGGTCCTGTTACTGCAAAAGCTGTCCAAAAGGCGGGGCTTCAGGTTCATATCATGCCGGAAAAGGCGACAATCGACGCGATGGTTGAGTCAATTGTTGCATGGGTAAAAAAACACAAGAAAAAAGTATCCGGGGAAAGCGCGTAGCAGACTCAATGAGCCTTCCTGATATAGATATCCTCATCTTTTTTTTTATCAACCGGGACATCCAGAACAGTTTTTTCGATCTTTTCATGCCGTTTCTTACTGACAGGTCATATGTATTCTACTTCCCCCTTTTTTTGTATTTTTTATTCAAAAATAAAAAAGATGCGATCATTGCGCTGATCCTTGCCTTCGGAGCGCTCCTTCTCACCGACTGGTTCTCGTATGAATTGAAGCATGTTTTTGAAAGAATAAGACCCTGTCATACGCTGGATCAGGTCAGACTCCTCAAAGGGTGCAGCCAATCCTTTTCCATGCCCTCAAACCATGCCTCAAATGCCTTTGCATTTGCCACGCCTTTCATTATTATGCTGAGAGGTCGTGTGCGGTATGCCTTTTATCTGATTGCGTTCCTTGTAGCATTGTCCCGGGTTTATGTAGGGGTTCATTACCCTTCAGATATCATTGCAGGGGCTCTGTTCGGTGCGGGAATATCCCTTTCAGTAATCGGGCTCTACCGGTGGTCATTGCTGAGGTACAGAGAAAAACCTTATACAACGATTTTGTATCTTTCAATTTTTGCAATCAGTCTCTTTCGGATATACTACATCCTCCACGGGCCGATTGATGTGAGCCCGGACGAAGCACACTACTGGGAATGGGCGCGCAGGCTGGATCTCAGTTACTACTCAAAGGGTCCGATGATCGCCTATCTGATCTTCATTGGTACGCAAATATTGGGGGATCAGGGCATAGGGATCAGAATCATGGCTGTCATTTTTTCTGCTCTCAGCAGCATATTCCTGTATCTGCTTGGAACAAAACTCTACGATAAGCGGGTCGGGGTTATGTCGGCGGTTGTGTTCCAGATAATCCCGCTTTTTTCGACTTTCGGAGTAATTTTTACTATTGATTCTCCGTTTATTTTCTTCTGGATACTCTCACTTTATCTTTTCTGGATGGCAATTAGCAGGGACACCCCAACAGAGAAGAATGAGAAGTCCACCTCCCTCTCTCCCGGCTTTGCTGGAGGGGGAAAAGGAAATGCAGGCTCCCGGGGCCCCCTTGTTTGGTGGGGTCTTCTCGGTCTATCTGTCGGCTTAGGGTTTCTTACCAAATATACTATGGCTTTTTTTTATCTGTGTGCTTTCCTCTTCCTGCTGTTTTCGAAAGAAAACAGGAGACTCCTCTTATCAGGCGGCCCATATAGTGCACTTGTTATAAGTCTGGTGGTTTTCAGCCCTGTACTGATATGGAACATGAATCATGACTGGGTTACATTCAGGCACACTGCCGGACAGGCTCACGTATCCGAAGGTCTACAGATATCTGCTGAAAGTTTTATCGAGTTTCTGGGTTCACAGATCGGTGTTCTCACACCTCTTCTCTTTGGATTCATGGCCATAGCTGTCTGGAAATTCAGAAAGACCATCGCGGGAAGTTACCTTTCCTGGTTTTCTGTCCCGGTAATCGCCTTTTTTCTCCTGAAAAGCATTCAGGGGAAAGTTCAGGCTAATTGGGCTCTTCCGGGATACATCACAGGAGTTGTAGCTTTTTCAGCATACTCGCTGCAAATGTCTCACTTGTGGGGGAGAGGGAAGAGGGTTCTCCTCTCTGTATCGATACTTATTGCACTTGCTGTAACGGCAGCGGCTCATTATCCTTCTTTGCTCGGCCTGCCGGTGAAACTGGACCCGACAGTGAGGCTCAGAGGCTGGAAAGAACTGGGGACAGAAGTCACCGGAATCTATCAGCAGATGTCTTTGACACATCCGGTTTTTATTTTTTCAGATAAGTATCAGATCACAAGTGAACTTGCATTCTATGTTCAGGGCCATCCGATCACCTACTGCGTAAATCTCAACAGGAGGATGAACCAGTACGACCTGTGGCCGGGATTCAACAATCTGACCGGCTACGATGCAATATTTGTGAGGGAAGATGATACACAACTGCCTGCAAAGATTGCTTCTGTTTTCGGCAGGGTTGAGAAAAAGGTTTTTACTGCCTATACTAAACAACACGTGAAAATAAGGGACTATTCCCTGTTTCTATGTTATGATTTCAAAGGATTAGCAGAGGACAAACCGGAGAGATTTTAATGACGCTTTCAGTTGTGATACCTGTTTATAACGAAGAAGAGAATGTTCGGTTACTTCATGAAAGGCTGAAAACCGTACTTCAACCTCTCTACAAGGAGTATGAAATTATTTTTGTTGATGACGGAAGTTCTGACAAAACGCTTTCCTTACTCGAAGAGATACAACAGCAGGACAAAAACCTGATAGTACTCAGCCTGAGGCGGAATTTTGGACAGACGGCAGCTTTTGCTGCAGGATTCGATTTTTCCCGTGGCGACGTCGTGGTAACAATGGATGGTGATTTACAGAATGATCCGGCTGACATCCCGAAACTGCTTGATCTGATTAAAGACAATGACCTGGTAAGCGGATGGAGAAAAAACAGGAAAGATCCGTTTTTAAGCAGGCGACTGCCTTCCATTATTGCAAACTGGCTGATCAGTAATGTCACCGGCGTCAAACTCCATGATTATGGTTGTTCACTCAAGGCATACCGGAGAGATGTAATCAAAAATCTGAAATTATATGGAGAAATGCACAGATTTATTCCTGCAGTTGCGAGTTGGTACGGGGTCAGGGTTGCAGAGGTCGAGACCGTCCATCATCCGAGACTGCATGGGAAATCGAAGTACGGCATCTCGCGCACCGTCAAAGTAGTGCTCGATCTCATCACAGTGAAATTCCTTCAGAGTTTTTCGACGAAACCGATTCAGTTCTTTGGACCGGTCGGCGTTCTGAGCGGTTTTCTTGGGTTTCTCATATTGCTTTATCTGACGTTTGATAAACTTTTCTTCAGTCACGATATCGGGGGAAGACCGTTACTCCTTCTCGGCGCACTTTTGATTATTGTCGGCATCCAGCTTATCGGCATGGGGCTCCTTGGGGAGATGCTCGTAAGGGTGTACCACGAAAGCCAGAGAAAACCCATTTATGTGATTAAGAAGATCCTTGGCCCTGAAAGCAAATAAGGTAGTAATTCTTTTACTGAAAATCTGTATTAGTTTAGGGCTTCTGTATCTTGTTCTGTCCAGGACCGGTCTCGATCAGATATTTTCCGTACTGAGAACTATCAGTCTGACAGCTTTTCTCTCGGCAATAGCCCTTTTTCTCTTTGCCCAGTTCATATCCACCCTGCGCTGGAAGCTCCTTCTGCCCGGTGAAATACCTATGAGGAAACTTTTTTCATTGTATATGATCGGGTCATTCTTCAACACCTTTCTCCCGGGGCTTGTTGGCGGAGATGCCGTGAAAGGGTATTATCTCTATCAGGCAACAGGCAATGGGACGCTCGCATTTGCATCGGTCTTTATGGACAGATATCTCGGCTTATTCATCATGATCCTCATATGCGCGCTGGCCTTTCCTTTCGGTTATCCGTACTTTCAGGGATCCAGTATTGCATGGCTTGTCCCTGTCACAGTGTTGTCATTTTTCTTTTTGAGTTTCCTCATTTTTGGTCTTCGCCTTGGAAAAAGGTTTCCATTGCTCTCTGATTTTTATTCCTATTTCCATGCTTACAGGAACCAGAAGGATACTATGGTAAAAGCGCTGCTCTTGTCTGCTGTCGTACAGTTTGCGGGTTTTTTTGCTGTCTATGTCCTTGCACTCGGCATTGGACAGAATATCCCATTTCTTTCACTTCTCGTATTTCTCCCCCTTGTCGTTCTCTTTACCATGCTTCCTATCTCCATCTCAGGGTTGGGAGTTAGGGAAGGCGCCTTCATCCTATTCTTCGGGCTTATTGGCGTCAAGCCGGAGGTAGCTGCAGCAATTTCGTTCTCATGGTTTGTTACAACAGCGGCCGGCAATCTGCTCGGTCTTATTGAATATATCAGATATAAAAAAGAAGGCTTGCAGGTTCATGCGACAGGGCAGAAGGGTGAATAGGGATTTTTCGTTGGGTATCTGTCATGCCTTCTGAAAAAGAAGAAAGGAGGTATTCCATGTATCTTTATCTTGTTCAACATGGAGCGGCCAAGAGTGAAGAGGAAGACCCCTCAAGGCCTCTCTCTGCAAAAGGTCTGCAAGATATAACAAGAATTGCTTCCTACCTTTCAAAGCTCGATATCAAAGTGGATGCTATAGTGCATAGTACGAAATTGCGGGCCCGACAGACAGCAGAAGTCATCTATGAATATCTCAAACCTTTGAAAGGAATCACAGAAAAAGACGGATTGTCACCTCTTGATAATCCTGAAATATGGAGGGAGCGTCTGAGCGGCTCATCGGACAACCTGTTCCTTGTCGGACACCTTCCTCATCTCGCCAGGTTCTCTTCTCTCCTCCTGTGCGGGGATTCTGAAAAAAATTGTATAACCTTTCAGATGGCCGGGGTTGTAGGTCTGAGAAAAAACGAATCAGGGATATGGTCGCTGCAGTGGATGATAACACCGGAGATCATTGTGGGAGAAACAGCGGGGTCCTGTGATTCATTATAGAAGGAGACTACTATGATACTAAAATTTCTCGGTGGCACGAGGACTGTTACAGGGTCCTGTTTTTATCTGGAATCCAATGAGATGAAGATGCTGGTTGAATGCGGACTGTCTCAGGGTGAGGACGCAGACGCCATAAACAGAGCAAAGTTTCCTTTTAAGCCGGAGGAGATTCAGTATGTCTTTATCACCCATGCACATCTGGACCATTCGGGGATGCTCCCGAAGCTTGCCAGAGAGGGCTTCCAGGGCAAAATTATTGCGACGTCTGCAACACGGGACCTCCTCGAATTCATGCTCTCCGATTCCGCACATATTCAGGAGAACGATGCAGCGTGGCTGACGAAAAAGGCAGAGAGAGCAGGCAGACCTCCGGTTTCTCCCCTCTATACCATTGATGATGTGAGGAATGTTATGCCCCTTTTTGACATAAAGCCGTACGGTACTATTTTTCATCTTGGCAACGGAGTGAAATACCGGTTTATCGACGCCGGGCATATTCTCGGCTCAGGCACTCTTGAACTCTGGTTTCAGGACGGCGCCGGGGAAAAGAAAATCGTATTCTCCGGTGACATTGGCAAAAGAGGGAATCCTATAGTACAGGATCCGTCTGCACCGGCCGAAGCCGATTTCATTGTTATGGAATCCACCTATGGCAACAGACTCCATAAACCCCTGAAAGACAGTATTGATGAGCTGGCAGAAGCGATAAGAATGACCTTCAAAAGGGGGGGGAATGTTTATATCCCTTCTTTCGCAGTAGGCAGGACACAGGATTTGCTCTATATCCTCAATACCCTCGTAAGGGAGAAGAAACTCTCTCGTCTCCATGTGTATATTGACAGCCCTCTTGCAGAAGAGGCAACAAAAGTATATCTGGCGCATCCTGAGTTGTTTGATGACGACGCAAAGAGACTCTTTGCAAAAATGGATTTTGATCCGGGCATAAAAATACATTTTGTGCAGAACGTCCATGAATCGATGTCCCTGAATAAAATAAAATCAGGGATCATCGTTATCGCAGGGAGTGGCATGTGTGACGGCGGGAGGATACAGCATCATCTCAAACATAACCTATGGCGGCATGAGTGCAGTATTGTGTTCGTGGGGTTTCAGGGGAAAGGAACCCTCGGCAGAAAGATAGTTGACAGGGCAAAGATAGTGAACATCCTTGGCGACGAGATTGCAGTCAGAGCATTGATCCATACTATCAACGGCTTCTCTGCCCATGCAGACCGTGCCGAACTTCTTGCATGGCTCTCAAGTTTTCGCAATTCACCGGAAGTTTTTGTCGTACACGGTGAAGAAGAGGTATCGCTTTCATTTGCTGAACTGGTGAAGGAAAAATTTGGTTTCGCCACTCATGTGCCTGAGAAAAAAGAAGAGCATGTTCTATGAAGAAAACGAGGTAACATATCAAGCTCTTTTAAGCAGGGTATCTATCATTCTCTTTATCATTCCGGCTTGTCTGGAATCCTTCTTGAATGAATCGCATCATCACTCAAGAATAGAAGATTTAGTTATTAGAAAAATTCCCGTCATGTAGGACTGACAAATGATGAGATAAGGTCATGAGTGTATCGACAAGCCAATTAACAGAAGAGAGTTTCGAATATGTTCTCCGGGAATTTCTGAAATCGTCAGTCATCAATCTGGGAAAGGTTGCATTTATTGATCCCTATGGTATGGTCGGTATCCTCGAGATGGGAGAATATTCTACTTTTGGGAAATCTGAGAGACGTATATATCTTCCAGAATCAGAAGAGGTACTGAAATATCTTGAGCGGATGGATTTTTTCAGATTCGCAGACCGATATTTCAGGCTGCACCCTGCTGTCCCCGAACTACCTGAAAAATATTTCAGAAGTTTCTATACTGATGTCCTCCTCGAAATAACACCGATTGAAAAATCGGACGATATCCATTTTATTGTTGCCAAAGTGAGAGAGCGAAGCCAGACAATACTTGCCCGGCATCTTAACTATGACGAATATATGATCAACGGATTCATCGTAGCCCTTTCTGAAGTATGCCAGAATATTATTGAACACAGTGAGTATAAAGGTTTTGTGGGGATACAGAAATATCACTTTCAAAACCTGAACAAGAATGTCGTAAAAATCGCTGTTATGGACATTGGCAGAGGTTTCAGGAGATCCCTTTCGGAACGGTTTGCCGTCAAGAGTGATTATGAGGCCATAGAAAAGGGGATCATACATGGAGCCTCACGCTATGCAGATAGAGGGAGGGGACATGGTCTTTCAGCGGTCAGAAGGTTCGTAAAACAATGGGACGGTAAACTCTCCATCCGTTCGGGCACGGCAAAACTGTCAATTATCCCTCCATGGGCCAGAGGAAAAACGAAAGAAACAAACCTCATACCCTTTCCTGGTGCTCAGATTCATATCATGCTGCCTGAAGTGTAAGTTCAAATCCGAATAGGTTAGAATACATCTATGAAAGCGAAGAAGAATCTTATCGTCATCGGAGACCGGGTTCTCATTGACCCGGATGAGGGTATGGACAAGACAAGTTCAGGTCTTTATCTCCCGGACACTGTAAAAGCAAAGGAAAAGGTTGTCGGCGGCTATGTGGTTAAGGCAGGCCCCGGCTATGCAATACATGACCCAAATACCTCCGATGAACCATGGGCTTCAGGAAAAACAAGAGAGGTGAAATATATTCCTCTTCAGGCAACCGAAGGAGATTATGCAATTTTCCTCAAGGATTCTGCCGTAGAGATTGAGTTTGAAGGAAAGAAATACCTTATCGTACCCCATTCTTCCATCCTAGCCCTCGTAAGAGTTGAGATCGAGACCGAATGCGAGAGTTAGCTCCATGTAATGCCCTTCTTTGCAAAGAGAGGTTACCGGATTCTCAAGATTCAATATGTTGTTTTTTTCTCTTGACAATCATGTTGATTATATGATTCAATTGAATCAATTGAAATAAATTATTGAATCAAACAGCATGCTTTTAGGCATTTTCCGAATATTCTTTTTAGGGAATTCAGTTTATGAGAAAAATAAACACTAAAATAATCTTAGGCGATTGTAGCGAAGTCTTAAAAGACCTCGATGAAAATTCAATAGACTTAATTGTTACTTCTCCACCATACGCAGATAGCAGAAACGGCACTTATGGCGGGATAAAACCTGATTATTATGTAGAATGGTTCTTGCCTATAAGTAAA
>WSSedA1B3DRAFT_1000603_pt1 | contig 10313 bp, 9 predicted proteins | sample WetSurSiteA1Bulk_FD_9468 | JGI IMG/M metagenome (IMG submission 9468)
GGTGGCGGGGGGATGGGTGGTGGGGATGCTTGTGGCAGATACGGCGAAACAATCTGCTGTGAAGGTTCCTGGAGAGCTGACCCGCAGTTTTCGCAGAACGACTGACCAGGTTCTGCTTTCGTTCCACACATGGGGCAAAAGGGCATACCAATCAACATTCTGTGTACCATAAACCGTAAAAAACGCTTCTATATTTCTCTGTGAATTCCGGGGCTTTTTATAAAAGATTTTACCCCGTTGTTCATCTTATGGGAGACCCTGGGATATCACCGGTTTATTTTTTTCTTTTTTTTTGCTTAAAATATACATGACAGGATTACATAATGGAGAGAAAGGGTTGTCCTGATCCTAAGGTAATCCAATTCTCGTAAAAGGGGGATACGATTATAACTCTTACCAGAAAATTTCATAGGCAACAAGAGAATTGTTTTGCGAGATGATTAGTCATGAAAAAAATTATTGGTATTCTGATATTCATTATCTGCCTGTCAGCATGCGCAATGCCTGTAATGGCTGAAAAGGAAGATGCGGGGGTCCATGCGACGCTCACTATCGTACCTGCTTCCGGTCATACCCCCTCTGACAATGTAAAAAAAATCGTTGAAGATGTCAGGGATAATGTCACCACTGCCCGTGAAACCATAAAAAGTGAGGCAGAGGTCATTACAACCGGCATCAGGGAAAACGTCAGTGAAGTTAAAAACGGGATCAGGGAAAATGTATCTGAGAGAAAAAGCGGGCTCGAGGAGTCACGGAGTGAGGTGGCACGCAATATCTCTGACCTGCGAGATAGCAAACGCCAAAAACTGGAAGAACTGAACAAGTCCCTGCAAAATGAACCTCTGGAACGACGTGGCCGGGTGAAAAATCAGAATGAAGTGAGAATTGCTGTCCAAACCCTCCTTTCTATACAAGATCGCACTGGTAGTATCGGGCAGAACGTTTCAGCAATTGCCCGGGACTTTAACAACTCTGTCAACATGTCCGAGAAGCTTGAGCAGCGAATTCAGGACAGGAGCGGAATTATGCGGCTTTTCCTTGGTGGAGACCGGGATGCTGCGGGACAACTTGCAAATATCACATCCCAGAACCAGGCCCGTATCCAGAAGATACAACAGCTGATAAATACCACGAATTTGGATCCGGACGTCCGGGCTTTCTTAGAAGAACAGATTCAGGCAATGCAGAACGAAGAGACACGGCTCGAACAACTGGCGACCCGTGAGCAACAGGACCGCGGGCTCTTTGGCAGCTTGCTCGGAAAGTAACCGGAATCCGGCAATCAACCCGGGTGGAACAGACCACAACGATAGGGTGGCAGTGATACTATCCAAATAATTTCAATCACCCCAACTCTTTTTTTAAAAATGTTTTATTAAAAATGACAGAACCATCAATTCGCCGGAGCTTTAATAACCAACAGGAAACATCCAGACTCGCAGAGGGTGCATGCCGTTCATTCAAATCTTCACTTCAATCCGCTTATATTTTGATGGATAGTAGAGCACCCCTTTTTCCCGGAGCGGGTCTGCAAGGATAAGAACCGGACCATTTCGTTCAGCAGTCACCGCATAGGAAAAGAACAGGAAGCGGCGGACTTCAGGAAATTGTGAAACAACCAAGACATCGCTGGCATCCGCATTTTTGAATTTTTCATATACATTCTCTTCAGAGTACCCCTTGAACAGAGTATACGTCCGGGTCCTGTATGAAGTTGCATCTTCCCGTATGACCAGCCAGCGGAGCGGGTTAACAGACGGGATCTTCCTGCCGGGAAGTTGTACCCCTACAGCAAGGAACAGACATGCCCGGACTGTGATATAGATAACAACAACAATGCCGTAGAGCTCAATTGCTGATGAGAATGTTGCCATTGAAAGGGCCACCTCCGTTACAAGTATAAAAGCTGCAACAAAAAGAAGCAGGCTGGGCCCGGGCAGGATACCCAGTGAGTATTTCCTGTCAGAAAACGGGGCAAGGACCGGAATGCCCGGTATTGCTGAAACATCAATTACAATGTGTAAAAGTGCCCCGGCAAGCACTGCCAAAAACCCATACACACCAATAGCAGCAACGGCACCGGCAATGACCCCGGCAGCCGACAGGAAAATAACCGTGAGATAAGCAAGCAGGGATAAAACAACTGCACCGGCGATACTGTGGGTAATCCCGCCGTGCGTGAAGAGATAGAGAGAGGGTATCCTATCAGAAATCCATGAAAACAAAATATCTGCATCCAGGATTACTGCACCGAGGATGGCAAACGGGATCAGCGGGTTTTGCCCGGGTGCAGAGAACAGAATATAGGCTATCAGTGCATGGGAGAGTGCGTCCACAAACAAAGGTTGTAAAGATAAGGCAAAAAGGTTTTTTGGATGTAAGGGGACACCTCGCCATTTCCATAAAAATCAGGAATTGGCGTACTCACCAAAGGAGAAAAACTGAAATTGCCTGTTTTTTAAAAAATGGGATTGTGTTCGATGGATGATACTGATGGCTATGGATAATCATAAGTCTGTAAATTGCGGTACGTTAAAAAAACAGGTGAATCAGACAGACCGGTCATTTGTTTTTTTCAATCTTTTCAAGATCTTTTTTCATAGATTCGATAGCATCGTCTACATTTTTTGCAGGTTTTGAAGGCCGGGGTTGGGACAGATCCTTAAGATCCTTATCAGCTCCTGCAACAGTCTGGTCCACTTTTTGATTGAGTTTATCCAGTTCTGTTTTGGGTTTTTCTTCTTTTTTCCAGAATTTCCACATATGCATCCCTTCTCTTCGTACAGAGATATATTTTTCTCATGAAATTCAGGCAAATAGTTAATAAGAAAAAAGCCATGAGCAAAAAAGCGGTACGCCAGATTAAAAGAAAAAATCCGCGAAAAAAAACAGCACGACTTGCATCGATTAAGAAAAAGTAACAATTAAAAAAGGGGGCAGGAATACCAGTCTACTTCAGCTCGAGTTTTCGTGGCGTTGAATCAGGCTTTGGCTCTTTTTTAGGTATCCTGAGCTCCAGAACCCCGTTGTTCATAGTACCTTCGGCCTTTGCAGGGTCGACTTCTTCGGGGAAAGAAACGGCCCGCTCGAACGAAGAGTATACCCGTTCGCGATGGAGATAGTTCTTTTTCTTGTCCTCTTTTTCCATTTCTTTTTTCGCCCGTATGCTCATGCCGTCGCTGTTGATCTGGACATCAACATTTTCCTTGTTAAAGCCCGGGAGCTCTGCATGGATACTGTAATGGTCACCGTCATCGATGAAATCGAGCGGGGCATACCTCACGGGCAGCATGCCGGGTTCCTGCATCCGTGTCTCAAAGGGATAATACGGCCGCATCATGATATCAAACGATCTCCGGAAGTCATCGAAAATGGCGTCGAAATCGCGTTCAAACATGCTCGGCGTTCTCCAGGAAGTCAGCGAAGAACCTGGAGTAATGGGAACGACATCTGTGCTTTTTTTCTCAGGTTTTTCACGATCCATAGGGTTTCCTCCTTCCTATGTTTCACTTTTAGTTAGTCATAACATGTATATATACTTTTTTATTAACGACAAAAATGTTTGCCATATCATCTCAATAACTGATACGATCAGAAATCAGTTGACCCCTGGCCGTCATTCTGAAGCAGGAAAGGGAATATTCGGGCGACCCCGCAGGTCACCGCATGCCGCAACCTTCGATGGTACGCCAGGTATACTGGCAGTGATTGCACACCCAGACACCTGTTTCTCTGAGGAAGTGAACATCGGGATGTTTGCACAGAGGACATATGGTTCTGGTATATTCCCGATTCTGGTGGTTTGAGTGTTCCATGAGATCTCCCGCAATAAAAAAGGTTACTTTTTTGCTGCTGCAACTGCACGTTTGATCGATTCCATTGCCTGGTCAACAGTAAGTACGGGCCTGATATCAAAACTAACATAAGGCATCCATTTCAGTATGGTTGAATGGAGATTTTTTTCGTCCGTTTCAGCAAAGGCGTATCCTCCGCTATCGTCACAGCATATCCCCCAATCATTTAATCCACCGGATTTTAAATCCGATTTTACGGATTCAAGCATCGACATCCAGAGTTTGACCCGCTCTTCAGCATTAGTCGGAACGAACACGGGGTTCAGATGCCATTTCATATAGAATTTAGGCATGTTCCACCACCTCTTCGATCATTGGTGCTCTTTAAAAAAACAGTACAATCCCTAAAAGGCAGATGATTGCGAGACCTGTGAGGATTACTGTTCCTTTCAGAGCATGTTCCTGATAGGAATGAATAATGATAATACTATCTCAAAAAATGAATACTATCTCAAAAAATGGTATAAAAAATCAAATTACAGATCGGACTGACGGGAATTTTAAGGCTTACAGTCAGGGCATCAATGCTGGAATGGTATATTTGGATAATTATATTCAAAGATTCATACGCAACTATATGCTCTGGCACAACTGATACAGGTTACCAATATAATGAGGCCACAATGGGACATATGCGAACAGATTCAACAAAAAGGTACCGCTGCGCATCCCTTATCTGCGATTATTTACTCCGGCACCATATCACCCACGCGAACGTGACAGCACGGGATATCGCTGCATATCATCACCTGTCCCGCAAATCATCCCAGTCAATTAGTGCAATGCTGAATTTTCTCTACAGCAACCGGATCCGGGAGAGCCGCTTTGGTTTTTATATTTCTGGTACTCTGGCTTTTAAAAAAGTTGATTATCCCCACCGGTATTCCATTGAACTGATCGATGGAGCTGCGGGATTACTATAATTCTGTGAATTTCCCGGTTGCGATGATACCATTTCTGGCTGGTTTCCAGATATGATCTGTGCAGTTTACATTCATCTGGCAGCCAATGTAATTTCGCTATATTTTTTAAGGTATTTCACTGATTACCAGTGGGTTGGTTATGGGTCTTCGCGAGTTATTGATACCACACGATAAGATTTATTTCGATCTCTTCGAAAAACAGGCAGGGGTTTTGAAGGAGGCGGCGTGGCAGCTGGTCGCGCTGACCGAGGATTTTACGAATGTAAAAGAGAAACGTCATGAGATCGAGAAACTTGAACATAAGGGTGACCAGATTACCCATGACATCTATAAGCAGCTGAACACTTCTTTTATCACCCCCATTGATCCAGAAGAGATCTCCCGCCTTGCCTCTTCACTGGATGAAGTGCTGGACTATATCGATGGCGCAACCGAAAAGATGTATTATTACAATATCGGTGCCACCGATGCGCACATGATCGAGCTCGCAAAACTGATCCACATGTCCACGAGTGAGATCGAGAGTGCTGTCAAAGGTATCCGTTCGATTAAGGACCCCCGTTATATCGAGGAACGGTGTATCGAGGTGAACCGTCTTGAAAATCTCGCAGATGATGTGCTTGCCCACGCGGTGACTGATCTCTTCAAAACAAACGATGCAATAATGATTATCAAATTCAAGGATATTTACGAACACCTTGAGACGGCAACGGATCATTGCGAGGACGTGGCAAACGTGCTTTCGGACATCGCAATCCGGCATTCATGAGTAGTGGTGAAGGGGCTGCATGATCGAACCAACGGTTGGACTTATCATATTCATTATTGGAGTTGCGCTCTTCTTTGATTTCACCAACGGGTTCCATGACTCGGCAAACTCGATATCAACGGTGGTCTCCACAAAGGTTCTTTCGCCCCGTAATGCCGTGGCGTTTGCTGCGTTTTTCAATTTTATCGCTGCGTTTATTGTCGGTGTGGCAGTAGCAAATACTATCAGCAAGATTATTCAGCTTGAATATGTATCGACTGACGTAATTCCCTTTATTATTTTAGCTGCCCTTTGCGGCGCAATTACCTGGAACCTGATCACCTGGCGTTTTGGTCTTCCCACCTCTTCTTCCCATGCCCTTATCGGCGGTCTCATGGGAGCAGGTTTATCAGCGGCGGGATTAGCCGCCATAAAATGGTCAGCAATTGAACTGATTGTCACGTTCATGGTCATATCTCCGCTTATTGGACTTGCCTGTGGATTTTTGTTCATGGTTGTCGTGCTCAACGTCACAAAAAATGCCAATAAATCCACGGCAGATGGTTATTTCAGGAAACTTCAACTCTTTTCGGCGGCGGCTTACAGTTTCAGTCACGGGACAAATGATGCCCAGAAAACAATAGGCATTATCCTGCCACTGCTCTATTCAATCGGCTTTTATAGTGCCACGGTAGATCCAAATCACCTACCCGTACCTCCATGGGTGATCCTGATTTCATATGGGGCAATTGCTCTTGGCACACTTTCCGGTGGATGGCGGATTGTCAAAACGATGGGTTACAAAATTACCCGGCTCCGTCCTGTGCACGGGTTTGCTGCAGAGACTGCGGGAGCAGTGACAATTCTTGGTGCTTCCGGGTTGGGTATACCGGTGAGTACAACGCATATTATCTCAACATCAATCATGGGTGTTGGTACCACCATGGGCGCAAGCACGGTGAAATGGGGGGTTGCAAGAACGATAGCGATCGCCTGGATACTCACTATCCCTGCCGCTGCCCTCATCGGATTTGTTTCATTCGCAATTATCCGGGTGTTTATCGGGTACTGAGTTATTAAAAACCGGATAATAATCCCTTTTGTGAGACAGATTACGCACTCATAAAAGGGGATACCTGATAATTTTTTATGTCACACCAGCCGGTCCTTGATTTGCTTTCACAATGAAGAACTGTATATCGCTTGTTCGTTTTACGATTATTTCAAGATAAAAGAAAAAATACTATATACATACATCCGAATTATTGACCTTGACGTACAAACTGGCATGCACATGAATAAGTATGATTAATCTGACAGTTATAAAAACAGTAAAATAATCTTTATAAAAAAGCAATGATTTAAAACGTTATTCAATGTGCTGTTAACAGGATCATCCATCAGACTACACTCCGAAAATACAGGATAAAACCAAATTTTCAAGGTTGAGATGATGAATACACTACGCCCGATTCCGGAAAACCCCAATTTATTCATCAACCGTGAAGTAAGCTGGATCCGGTTCAACCGTCATGTACTGGATGAGGCGTATGATACCACCCACCCGTTACTGGAACAGGTGAAGTTTCTTTCAATTTTTGCAAATAATCTCGATGAATATTTTATGATACGGGTTTCAGGGCTCCAGCGACAGGTCACAAAGGGAGTATTAAAATCACCACCTGATGGGATGACACCAACCCAGCAACTGGACGCAATCAGGCAGATGCTTATTCCCGAACTCGAATCCCAGTCAAACCTTTGGAATAACATACTCACGCCTCAGCTGGATAAGGCCGGTATCCATATCCATCACTATGCTGACCTGTCAGAAGAACAAAAAAAAGTCATGCACACATTTTTTGTCAATGAGATATTTCCGGTATTGACCCCTCTTGCCTTTGACAGCGCCCACCCGTTTCCCTTCATATCAAATCTCTCTTTAAACCTTGCAATCATTATCCGTGACCCTTCAAAAAAAGAATATTTTGCACGGGTAAAAGTACCGATAAACCTGTTTTCACGCCTGGTAAGGGTTCCGGAACCGTCAGGGAACATTCGATCGGATGATTCCAATGTCCATTTGGTCTTCCTTGAAGAGATCATTACCGCACACCTTGACCTGCTCTTCCCGGGCCTCGAAGTTATAGCAGCATTTCCCTTCCGGATAACCAGAGATGCAGATCTTGATATCGAAGTCGATGAAGCCTCAGACCTCCTGACTACCGTTGAAGAGATCATGGAACAACGGGCAAAGGGAAAGCCGGTGCGTATCGAACTCGATTGCTCCATGCATGAAAATATCTGTCATATGCTTGAAAAGAAACTGGGGGTCACTTCCAGCATGATTTACCGGATTAGCCACCCTGTTGGCATGGCAGACCTCATGGAGCTTATGTCCCTTGATCGTCCCGATCTCAAGGATACACCATTCCTCCCTTCAATACCGGCAGAACTGAGTGAGGGAAAAGACATTTTCACAGCTATCCGGCGGCGGGACATCATGCTCTATCACCCGTATGACAGTTTCACCCCGGTGGTAAACTTCCTCCGGCAGGCTGCACATGACCCGGACGTACTGTCAATAAAGATCACCCTTTACCGGGTAGGACCAAACTCACCGATAGTCAACGCTCTCATGGAAGCCCGGGAAAATGGAAAGGCTGTAGCAGCACTCATAGAGCTCAAGGCCCGCTTTGATGAAGGGAACAATATCGGCTGGGCACGGGCTCTTGAGCAGGAAGGGGTACATGTCGTATATGGTGTCATCGGTCTCAAGGTCCATGCAAAACTCTGCATAGTTGTGCGAAGAGAGAAGGATGGTATCCGCCAGTACATGCACCTTGGCACCGGCAATTACAATGCCACAACAAGCCGTATCTATACCGATTTCGGGTATTTTACCTGTGACCGCCAGATCGGCGAGGATGTTGCCAACTTATTCAATTTTTTAACCGGTTATGCCCGGATCGAAAAATACCAGAAACTCCTTGTTGCACCGGTGACATTGCGAAACGGGATTATTGATCGTATCGACCGGGAAATTGCTTTTCACAAAGAGTCCGGAAACGGACACCTCATTTTCAAGATGAATGCCCTGATTGATCCCCTGTGTATAGCAGCATTGTACCGGGCGTCGCAGGCTGGGGTAAAAATTGATTTGCAGGTGCGTGGTATCTGCTGCCTGCGCCCGGGAATTGCAGGAATCAGTGAAAATATCACGGTCAGCAGTATTGTGGGAAGGTTTTTGGAGCATGCTCGTATTTACTACTTCCATAATGGCGGCGCAGAGGAAGTATTCCTGGGCAGTGCTGACCTCATGCCCCGGAATCTTGACCGCAGGGTAGAAGTCCTGTTTCCTGTCGAAAATCCTGCTCTCCGGACAGCCATTGTATCGACAATCCTTCCTGCTCAACTGAATGACACCATTAAAATCCGCCTGCTGCAGAGTGATGGTTCGTACGTACGCAAAAAACCGTCTGATGACACGCCACCCCTCAATGCACAGACATGGCTTGTTGATCACCGGGGGCTCTGGTATAATGACCTCCCCCACTGAACCAGGACTGGTACGGGCTGAATGTAGTTTTGGCGTCCAGCGCCTTTTACCTCTTCTCGATGCATTTTCCAAAGAGATTGAAGGAGTAAAAAGCGGGCAGGACATAGAATACATCCATCGTATGCGGGTTGCATCAAGGAGGCTTCGGGCTGCATTACCGCTCTTTTTTTCCTGCATCCCCGAAAAAAAATACCGGGTATGGATGCTGGAGATACAAAAGATAACCCGGGCTCTGGGAGAGGCACGTGACACTGATGTCCAGATTGCGTTTATTACAAAGCTCATTAAAAAGAGACAGCATGCAGCCGATGAAAAAACTCCATCCACAGACTATCCGGTGAGGGTAAAAGGGGATGTGGAATCGATCCTCCTTTTGCAATTGCAGAAAAAGCGTTCAAAACTCCAGGTTGCTGTCATAAAGGACCTTGAAAAACTCGAGACCAGCGGTATCATTGATGAAATGAGGACTTTTTTTATAAGCCTGGCACCAGGAACAAGGAGGACTAAAAAAAGATCACATGCCTATGCTATCCCCATGGTTGCTGCCGGCAGGATTTCCCGGCGCCTTGATATAATGCTCTCTTATGAACGATGGGTGCATAACCCGGATGCTGTTGTCCAGCACCATGCAATGCGGATTGCAGCCAAAAAACTGCGGTATACCATGGAAGTTTATGGACCTCTTTACCGCCTTGGGCTGAAGAAATATCTTGTCAGGGTAAAAAAGGTCCAGGAGATCCTCGGCGACCTGCATGACTGCGATGTATGGATTGACATGGTAATGGTTATTTTGTTAAAGGAACGTTCGGCATCCCCGCAAAAAATTTCTTCAAAAAATAATCAGATACACAGAATGAGCGGTTACCGTCATTTTTTATCGGAACGGGAAAAAGAACGAAAACGGTTATATCTCAGGTATGTGAGATATTGGGATTCACTCGTGCGTGCCGGTATCTGGGAAGATCTCAGAAAGACCCTAAAAGAGGGTCGAAAACGAAAATTCAGGTTTCCCGCCAACCCTGGAGAGGATGAGATCCGTTCTTCAGTATCTGCCCTTGCCAGCCAGTTTCCGGAAGGAATGGGGCATAGTCGCAAGGTTACTGACCTTGCCCTTGCGATTTTTGATGACCTTTCATCCATACACCAGATGGGTGCCCACGAGAGGTTCTTACTTGAATGCAGCGGTTTACTTCATGATATCGGCTGGAAATTCGGGCATAAGGGACATT
>WSSedA1B3DRAFT_1000604_pt1 | contig 10312 bp, 7 predicted proteins | sample WetSurSiteA1Bulk_FD_9468 | JGI IMG/M metagenome (IMG submission 9468)
TTCCGCACCAGCATCATACATGGCATTCACAAGATCAATCGCCCATACATGCTCGATTGCAAGGGCAACCACGGCCGAGCCGGGAACCATGCCTTCGGCTAGGGTTTCAGCATCAGCAGAGTCGAAGAGGCTTTGCTTTAAGTCTCTGGAAATTCCCAAAGCTGCAGCATCTTCTGGCGAGAGATCTTTCGAATCGAAACGCCAGCCCTTTCCGCCCTCATCCTTTATCAGTAGCATTGCATCGAGCACCCTGATTATACCGGCTGCAGCCTGCCGTTTAAGCTCCTTATAGACCTTGCCCTCCATGCGGGGCTCTCCAGAAGCCAAAACGACCACATCGATTGGACCGTGTTTAATCATCTCTTGATTCTCCTATCTTCAATATTTTGATTCGATTTGACATCTACTATTTCTGATGCCCACCTTATATTGCCTCTTTATAGATTAATAGCTATTTGAGAAGACATCATAGAAGTATGAAAGATTATGAAGCTTGAAGCGCGGGCAATCAGAGCATTAATAAACAGCAAGACGTCGGCATTTGTGCAAAATGCGAAAACTATAATTCCTTTCAAGCGTTGGATCCGTCGTGGATTGGTTTTCATTCGCCCTACTTGGTGCAGCTTCTCTTGCCGTCACCGGCGTCATTGATAAGTTCATATTAGAAAAATATGTCTCAAACTCTTACAGCTATCTTGTCTGCCTGATACTCTTTCAGCAGATATTTGCCGTGGGAATATTTTACTTCATGGGATCCGGATTTGTTTATCCTCAGTCCTTTTATGCCGTATTAGTGGGAATTGTGCAGATCATGTACTGGGCAGCTTACCTCAGAGCTCTAAAAGTTGAGGAGACGTCCCGAATAGCTGCCCTGGTATTTGTTTATCCTGTCTTCGTCTTCCCAGCCGCCGTTCTCATTTTAGGCGAGGCTTTGTTCCCAAAAGACTACATCGGCGGGCTCTTCCTGGTCTTTAGTGCTATTTTGGTATCGTATCGTCCACCGGTGCCCAGCACGCAGAATAGCAGAAGCTCTTTGAAGCTTTCTCCTGCTTTGAGGTATATGTTCCTCTTTTGGATCTTTTATGCCACTTACTCAATAGCGGCCAAATATCTGCTTTCTTACATGGATGAATGGCATCTCATGCTCTGGCTTTCTCTGGGGAATTTATTGGCGATTCTGGCCTTCCTGACACAAAAAGGGATTCGAGAAGAACTGGTCAAGTATTTCCATGCCGGATACATCTTCTTTTCATCCCTTGCAGCAGAAGAGATCTTCAGCTTTCTGGGCAGGGGTGCGCTAATCTTCGCTTACGCTGTGGGATCAGTGGCATTGGTCTCAAGCGTTGCTGCTCTTCAGCCTTTTCTGACCCTTATCTATGTACTATTCCTAAGCATTTTTATGCCCGGAATTCTCAAGGAGGAGATGGATAGAAAGACAATATCCATGAAGATCATGGCTTCAGTACTCATAATAATAGGATTATATCTCGTTTCTTGAAAAAAATATACTCCTTCTTGACTACTTCACCAATATCCTAGGAAAATTTTATATCTTTATAATGCATTTTAAGCTCATGGCCCAGGCCAATGGTCTTAAAATTCTGGCATGGATATCGGTTGTTCTTCTCGCCATAATTGCCGCATACACGAGCAGGTTTCTACTGGGCACAATAATGCTCGGCATATTGCTTACCTATATGCTGTTCCCAATTTTTGAATTGGCTTTTATACAAACTAAATCAAGAAGGAAATCTTCTCTAATCGCCATATCGACGGTATTGATAGCATCAGCCTTGGTTATCCTGGTCTCCTATAGGACTATATCACTTTTATTGGCGGGCTTTTCTGCAGATGTTGCACAGGCCACGAATATCACTTCAGCAAATCTCTGGGCCAGCCCGGAGATCTTGCCCAGCTTCGGTCGTTACGCAGGAGGCGATGAGTTCAGAGTGCTGCTCGAAGGAGGCATAATGCCATTCTTGACTTCGCTCATCATTCCCGCAATTATTCAACAATCAGCAGAAGTCTTGATCATTCCCCTTTTGAAAAGCGGAATGCTCAATTTTACCTTGGCCTTGCCCATCTTTCTAATTCAATTGACAGTTGCAACCTTTTTCGCATATTATCTGCTCTTGAATGGAAAGGATGCAGCGCAAAGATCGCCTGACATCCTCCCTGAAGGGCAGAGAATGGTTGGCAAGTACTTTTTAACGGAACTGAATGGTGTCTTCAAAACGCTCTTCACAACAAACTTCGATATTGCTGCATACAATGCCCTGGTGGGCATTATTATATTTTCCTTGATCGGAGTGCCTTTTGCAGCAGTATGGGCTATAATGGCTGCTTTTCTATCTCTGATTAGATTCCTTGGTCCATGGCTCATTTTCGTTCCACTATCCATCTTTCTATTTTGGATAGGCGATTTTTCGAAAGGATTTTTAGTACTCCTCTTTGGAATTGCCCTTCTAGAATATGTTCCAGAATATATTCTACGGCCTCGCATGTCAGTTGGGAGCTCTCCAGTAAATATCGCTCTTGCTTTTCTATCTTATGTAGCTCCAATTTTCGTGCTGGGACTACTAGGTATTATCATTGGACCCTTTGTGTTTGGATTATTGATAGCAGCCTACAGAACTGCCCTTCATTTCAACAAAAAAGAGTCTGACGGAAATTCGATAAATCATCCCCTTTAGCCAGTTAAAATATTATCATTTTATCCGCTGGGCTAAAAAGAAGATATCATGTCCAAGTATCCATTGATCTCTTGCTCGTGGAAAGGCAATTACTCCATCCATTTCTGCAACCTCTGGAATATCTCCGTGATAGCCGATAATTTCATCTTTTGAAACTTCCTGGAACGATTCAGGGAATCCCTTTGCATAGCGAAAACCGGACTTTGTTAGTTTGATCTTTTTGCTTAGCCTGTAGACCTTATAATTCGGTTTAGGCGGGTTAACAGCGCGATTTGATCCCAATAGCCCTTGGTCGGCCAGAATGTCCAAGACTCCTTTTGTCACAGCCGGCAAGCGGCTGGTATCACTAGCAAATCCAGTCTCAAAGCATATGCCAATACCACCGCAGTAGTCAACGTATTCATCTGTAGTGGAACGCTGGCCTCCCAAAATAAAATCCGGATCGGCAAGAACTATTTTTGCATCAAACCACCGATATACCTTCTCATGGCGTGGAGAGTAAGCGCAGGGCAAAAAGGGCTGCGTTGGAACGGATGTAGAATGGATATCCAGGGAGATATCTGCCGACCTGAGAATGGGCGCCAGCTCATGAGCACGTCGAGATTCGTAAAAATCCAAGACAGGGCCGGCCAAGTGGCTATCGGAAAACATGCGATTGAGGTTATGTTCTTCTGTGGTACCTCTATTGCTAATCCTGATGGCCTCTTCATTTCCCAAAATCAGAGTTAGTTTTCCCTTTTCAATTCTCATATCGCCGGTCTCAAATATGCCTTGAAGATCTTTTATCACCTCAATTCCTGTCTTCTCATCCCCATGAACACCTCCTAAAATTACTACGTGGTATCCTGGTTGGCTACCATTAGCCTGCCAGACGCTAGAGCAGATTTCTTCCATTATCTCACCCTTTTTCAAGAATGGGACTATCTCAAATTGGATAACTCTTTCTATGCTCGCTGCTAGCTTTCCTGCAGCCGAGCCCTCAAAACCTGATGAAATCGGCTCAGCTTAATTTGGCGGCTGGAAGCTTTGCCTCCTTGATTGGCGATTATCTCTCTTTGGCTTCATCCCCGCAGATGCTATAATGTAAAGATGCAGCCAGGTTGCTCGGGAAGAGCTTCATTCCAATATTAGGAAAGTAATTCCCGGAGCCAATTCTAAATTCTTCCTTAGCCGAGTTCTTGACGCGGCCGAGCTTTGCCAAGTACAAGCCACCTAGAGCAAAGCATTCCAATTATAGCCAATTATTACACCAATCTCAATTACCCCATCTTCTGCCTTTCAGTGCCAATAATCTGTCACTTTTATCTTCGCAAAACCATTGGATAATCGCCATCATAACTTTTCATACTTTTCCGATGTAATCTTAAATATCTATAAATTAAATAACTAGAAACATGGGAAAGGGTGAACTCTTAAATATCTATAAGTTAAATAAATAGTAAATAAAAGAAGGGATGAACTTTTAAATATCTATAAATCAAATAGGCAGGAAACAGGAGATCGAAGAGGGAACACAATGCCACAAATCCATGAAGGATCACTAATTCAAAGGTGCCCAGCCACCGCCTTGAGGGAGTTTGCTTCCGATGCCGCAAAAAGCGCCGATCTACCATCATCCGATGTTTCAAATTCTATTGATAAAATGGTATCCTCTTTGTGTCCTGTCTGTCTAAATGTAATCAAGGCTCATCTTTTCGAGAAGGGTGGCAAGGTTCTTATAGAAAAAGAATGCGATGTTCATGGATATTTTCTTGATATATATTGGTCTGATGTATCCTTATATAAAAGATTTATTAAATATTTTAACGATGACCGCAAATTGAGCAAATTAGCCGCTGACCAGAAAGGCTGCCCTCTTGATTGCGGCATCTGCGATAACCACATCACTGGTACATTGCTTGGGAATATAGATTTGACTAATAGATGCAATATGACTTGTCCCATATGCTTTGCAAATGCCGGAACCAATTGCCGTGATCCGGAGATTAGCGAGATTTTGGCCATGATGAAAAATCTAAGAGCAGAAAAACCCGTTCCATGCCAGGCCATACAATTTTCAGGGGGCGAGCCTACCATTAGAAATGATCTGCCGCAGATAATTGAGCAGGCAAAAAAATTGGGATTTTCGCAGATCCAGATAGCGACAAATGGTCTGCGTTTCGCTGAAAGTCTTCCATTCTGCAAACTTATCCAGCAAAGCGGCCTGAACACGGCATATCTGCAGTTCGATGGCGTCACGCCTGAGCCTTACATATTCAATAGAGGGAGAAATGTTCTGCCCATGAAGCTAAAGGCTCTGGATAATCTGAGAAAAGCAGGCCTTGAAAGCGTGGTATTGGTTCCAACCCTTTCAAAGGGCATAAACGACCATCAAGTAGGAGATATTGTCAGGTTCGCCTCCAAAAACCTGGATATAGTGAGGGGCGTTAACTTCCAGCCTGTTTCATTCACAGGGCGAATAGATTCAGAAGAGCGCGAAAAAAAGAATCACCATCCCTGATTTCATTGCTCCTTAGAAGAGCAGATGGATAACGAAATCACCGGGGACGATTTCTATCCCATACCTTTCATAATTCCCATATCTCAGCTGGTAGCGGCGCAGTCGGATAAGATCCAGCCAATGTTTACTGTACATCCCTGCTGCGGAGCTGCCACTTACGTTTACAGGTCCAACGGCCATCTCATTCCCCTGACCAGGTTTATAGATGTGGAAGGCCTGATGGAAAGAATTAAGACGGAGGTTGAGAACTTCAACGGCTCAAGCTTCAGCAAGCTACGAATGAGCGGAATGATCTTGAAGGAGCTGCCCAAGTTTGTGGACGAGGATCTGGCACCAAGTGATATCAATATAACTAAAATGCTAATCAGCGTCTTTCGTAATGGGACGCGCGACTCTTTAAGGGAGTTCCACAAAAAGACCCTCTTTGTTGGAACTATGCATTTTCAGGATGCTTACAACATAGATCTCGAAAGGCTGCAAAGGTGCGGCATTCATTATGCCCTGCCTGATGGGAAGATTATACCGTTTTGCGCCTATAACATCATTTACAGGTAATGGAGGTGTTGACGATGGATATGAAAAGAATAGCGATAATACTGCTGGCAATNGTGATATTAGGCTGGATTAGCTATATCCTGCTTCTCACATGATTTCATATATTTTATTTAATTTTTTTATCATTGATATTTTATCTTCGGCATGCCTTTATGATCTTTTCCACATTCTACTGCAGCAATCTCAACTCCATATGTTTTTGGGAACAAGGACCGGCTTGGAGGCTTAGCTAATTTTCTTTCCAATTCGAGTGAAACCGTACTCATGATGGGGATTGTTTCCCTAAAATACCGTCTCATTCTCTACAGCGATATCCATCATGAAGCTATTGCGCAAAGCGGGCTATTGTGTTCTTCTTTATGGTTATATTAGCTCTTATTTCCGTTCAATCCTCTCCTCGCCTGGCTACAGCTTCCTTGGCGAGTATTCTAACCAGGGCATTCTCATCGTACACAGCGGTCTCAATGGCATTTTGGGCTCTGGGATCGCTGAAGTTTCTTAGGGCATCAATTATGTAGCATTGAACCTCATCCACTTCTCCGCTTAGCGCCGAGATCAGAGGCTCTAAGGCTCTTGGATCTTTTATCCTTCCCAGAGCCTTGGCCGCAGCTCCCCGCACTTCAATGTCTGGGTCCTTGAGAGCTTCGATCAGAGGAAATACTGCCTCTTTGTCCGCGATCTTTCCCAGAGATTCGGCAGATGCTATTCGAATCTCGGCGCTCTCAGCATTCAAAGCCTCCAGAAGCGGCTTTGAGGCAGCGACATCGCCAATGCTCCCTAGCGCCACGGCCGCTTCATCTCGAATTCTTTCATCCTCATCCTGCAAAGCCAGCGTCAAGGGGCCAATGGCAAAAGCTCCCATTTTGGAAAGTGCTTCCCCCGATTTTCTTGCCACCCAGCGATTTTCATCTCCCAACTTTTTAATCAATGGTCCAATGGCTATGGGATCGGCTCGATTTCCCAAGAGCTCTGCCGCCTCTCCCCGTACTATTGGATTTTCATGCTGCAAAAGTTCAATGACCTTTATGCTCTTTAGATCTTCCATCCTCAATGGAGTTTTTTTAGGCCCTGCTTGGATCTCTCCGCCTTCAGCTAATTCAAAACTGCCGAACCTCATGTGCGGTGTGCCTATGCGTTCAATGGCCACCTTTGCCTTGTCATTAACTCGGATATTTTCATCCTTCAGGGATTGGACAAGATGTTGAACTGCTCTTGGATCTTTTATGCTTCCAAGGGCCTCTGCCGCCTTTGCCCTGACCCAAGGCTCCCTATCTCTCAGAGCAGCAATAAGAGCTTCAACTGCCTTGTTGTCCCTGATTTTAGCCAGTCCCTCGGCAGACTTGAACCGGACCCAGGCATCCTCATCATCCAGGGCTAAGATAAGAGGCGGCAAAGCATGTGGATTTCGGAGGCTCCCCAATGCCTCGCAGGCCTGGCCTCTGACATCTGCTTCAGTATCTCTCAATGCCTGTACCAGGGGCTGCAATGCCCTGATATCGCCAATGGACTGTAGTCCTTCAACAGCTTGGATCTTGACCCAAGGATTAGGGTCGGCAAGAAGAAGGATTAAAGGTTCAACTGCCCTATAATCCTTGATCCATCCCAGGGAGGTTGCCGCTTCTCCCCTCACCCAATCGTAATCATCATCTAAAGCTTGGATTAATGCGGGAGCAGCTCTCTTATCTCCTATAGTTCCTCATCATCTAAAGCTTGGATTAATGCGGGAGCAGCTCTCTTATCTCCTATAGTTCCTAAAGCTCTAGCTACAGCGATTCTGGCTGGAGGGTATTTATCGCTCAAAGAATCAATAAGGGGCATTACAGCTCTTGTATCTCTAATCCTTCCCAGGGCATCGGCAGCGTCAGCTCTAACCTCAGCATCCTCATTTGAAAGAGCAGCAACTAGAGGATCTACAGATGAAGGGCCAATTCGTATCAGCGCCTCTTTGGCCACTTCTCGAATCTGCCCGCCTTCATCCATAGCCTGAGCCAGCTGCCAGGCAGCTGGCGCACCAATACGAATTAGTATATTTGAGAAATGTCTCCTCGCTGAGGGATCATCTTTGAGAGATTCTATGATGGGACCCACAGAGGGGGCTCCTATTCTCACCAGCACTCCTTCTTTTTGCTCTCTAACGGATTCGGCCTCATTCAGACTCTGCACCAGAGGGCTTACCGCCGGAGCCCCAATTTGCACCAGGATCTCCATTGCCACCTGGCGTATGTCTTCATTTTCCTGCGATATTGAACGAATAAGAGGAACTACTGCTGGAAAGCCGATTCGCACCAGTGTCTCTTTGGCAATGGCTCTGGATTCATCGTCCTTCTTGAGGGAGCTGATCAGGTATTCCACTGCCAGCGCTCCCATTCTTGCCAGGGCCCCGGTGGCTTCAGACCGGACCATTCGCTCTGGATCACGGGATGCCAAAATCAAAGGTCCAATGGCCCTTGAGTCTCCAATCTCCCCTAAAGCTTTCGCCGAGCAGATCCTAACATCTCTCTTCTCGTCGCTCAATCCTTGAATCAACGGTTCTACCGAAGGCTCTTCTATGCGTACCAGAGTCATAGTAGCCAGGGCTCTGAATGCTTCATCATCTTCCTCATCCTTCAAGGCCCCAGCAAGGGGGGCCACAGCCATCGCTCCAAGCCGGGCTAAGACTGCTACAGACTGGGCTTGCAGATCGAAATCTTTGTACTTAAAAGAGAGGATTAGAGGCTCCACCGCAGGCACCCCTATGCGAACGATCAGCTCAGAGGATCTTTCGCGCATGCCCTCATCCTTCATTGCCCAGATCAAAGGCTCTACAGCCGGCCCTCCAATCCGAACCAGGATCTCACCTGCCACATTCCTTTGATCCTGGTCTCCTGTCCTCATTGCCAAAACCAGTGGCTCTGCAATCGGACCTCCGATTCGGGTCAGCACTTCCCCGGCTTCAGTTTGAAGTTTGGGGTCCCCATCTTTTAGGGCTGAGATTAGCGGCTTTGTTGCAGCATATCCCATTTTCACCAGAACTTCTCTTACCTCTCGCCGGCGTTCCAAGTCTTCGTCCTTTAACGCCATTATCAAGAGATTAATGGGCGGATCTCTCAGCTTGAGCAATGACTCTGCAGCCTTGTTCCTAACCAATGTCTCTTTGTCGCCCAAGGCTTTTATTAGGGGCTCAGTCGCCGTTGGCTCTCCGATCTTTCCCAAGGCCTCTGCGGCATAGAATCTGACTTCACCATCATCATCGTCTAAAGCTCTTATCAAGCCCTCCACAGCCCTTGCATCACCTAGTCTTCCTAATGCCTGCGCAGCTTTGATTCGAACTGCTGGATCATTATCATTTAGAGATTGAATTATGGCATCAAGGGCATCGATGGCCCCTTTCTCACCAAGCGCTTCAGCTGCTGCAGCTCGAAAAATAGGATTCAATTCATTTCGAAGGGCATTCTTTAGCGCGGAAAAATCTTCTTCATCTTTAAAATCGACCGGATCTTTGCTCCCCATCATCTCACCTTTGNAATTCTGCAATTGAATTATGGCAAGTTTCTTGATGTTGATTGCATTTGTTTGGATTTGTAGATATTTGAGAAGCCAGCATAAAAGTATGAAAAGTTATGAATGGCTCATGAGCGGTTCTTCATCTTTAAAATATTATTTAACATGTTTTTCAATCATAAATTGCATAAATATTTACTTCCAATGCCAATTGAATCCCAGGTAATGGATCAAGGGCAAAATGCCCAATGATGTCCATATTAGTAGATACATAAATATAGCATAAATTTTGAAATGTCTATTTTTTGCCCTGAGCAGTACTCCTTCTTTTATTCTGATTGCTGCTACCTTATCGGCGGCCAGAGCATAGTTCTCGATTGGAGCTCCCGAGATATCACGCTTCTCCCAATTTACGATATTTGACTTATTAGCCAGCTTGGTGACCTGTTCTTTATCTTGGAAATCCAATTCTAGGGCGTCTAAAACGCTATTTGGATCGTTTGTTTTCCTTTCTGTTAAACCGACGGTTAACATATTAAGCTTTTCAATTCTCCGAGAAAGCTGCTTCTCTTTCAAATCGAGATCTAAAGATATAGTGACAATTAAAATTCCTAAGGGTACAAGAATAACAACCGATCCTATTAGCAAATCATGCAACATAAATTGTTTTATATAATTTTACGACATATTTCTCTGTCATTCATCAAATCCATTTTCCTTTTCGATGGGGAGAACTGCCCATTTCATGGCATATTGCCCGCTTTCATCTGGAATTATAAAATCGCATGCAATCTGTTCAGGGGACCTCTTTTTTAGATATTTATTCACGTCTACAGATACAATAATTAAGCCAGCCATATTTGCCACAGCATCTCCAATTCCGTCCTGCATATTCCAAAAGAACTTAGATCCAAAATAAGCATCGCTAAATATCTCCCACCATTCCCAGAAGATGGCGAAGGATGCGGTCATGAGCGCTAAAAAGAATATTATTCGAGGTATTTTCCATTCTAATCCATAATAAAGCTCGACCAAAATGATAAAAATAAATACCAAATATGCTATTCCGGCGGCGGAAAACATG
>WSSedA1B3DRAFT_1000605_pt1 | contig 10308 bp, 7 predicted proteins | sample WetSurSiteA1Bulk_FD_9468 | JGI IMG/M metagenome (IMG submission 9468)
TTTGATTATATTAATAATTTTACTGTAAATGCATTTACCAGGCTTCAGGAAAAAGCCATTCTTGCACAGGGTGAATTAATCTCCACAGCACTGTTCTATAATCTTTTGAGGGAACAGAATATAAGGTCTGTACTACTGTCAGCGTTGAATTTCATGCGTGTCGATAAAGACGGGGAACCTGATACATTTTATATTGCAGAGAATTTTAACAGGGAACTTAACAATAATCCTGATGAAAAACTAATTATTACACAGGGATTCATCTGCCGGAATGCCTATGGCGAAATTGACAACCTGAAGCGTGGAGGAAGCGATTTTACGGCATCACTGCTTGGTGCTGCGATTAATGCTTCTGAGATCCAGATATGGACTGATATCAACGGATTTCATAATAACGATCCGAGATTTGTAGAAAATACCCGCGTCATCCGCGAAATCTCTTTCGACGAAGCTGCCGAGCTTGCTTACTTTGGTGCAAAAATACTGCATCCATCAAGTGTAAATCCTGCAAGGGAGAAAAACATTCCAGTCAGGCTTAAGAATACAATGGACCCTAATGATGAAGGCACACTGATAACATCAAACTGCATCCTTCAGGACTATAAAGCAGTTGCTGCTAAGGACGGCATCTCGGTACTCAGGATCAAATCGGACAGGATGCTGATGGCATATGGCTTCATGAGAAAGATATTTGAGATCTTTGAAGCATACAAGACACCTATTGATATGGTTACAACATCTGAAGTATCAGTTTCAATAACAATTGATAATTCTCAGTATATAAACCAGATATCAAAAGATATAAAAGAGCTTGGAACAGTGGAAATTGAACAGAATCAGACCATACTCTGCATTGTTGGTGATTTTCGAACGGAGAGGACCGGTTCTGCTCCCGAGATATTTGAAGCTCTCAATACTATCCCCCTTAAAATGATCTCATACGGAGGAAGTCCTTACAGTATATCGCTTCTTATAGATTCAAAGGACAAAATCAATTCGCTGAAACTTCTGAACAAATACCTATTTAACCAGTAAAATGATCACAAAAAAAACTATTGAAAAGTTCGGTAATATTCCGACTCCCTTTTATTATTACGACCTCGATGTTTTACGTGCAACTTGTGAAACAGTAAAGGATGAATCAGTGAAGGCTGGATTTAAGGTTCATTATGCAGTTAAGGCTAACGGCAATCCCAGGATACTTAAGATTATCTCTGAATATGGTTTCGGTGCTGATTGTGTTTCTTTTAATGAAATTAAGATTGCAATGGTAAATGGTTTTAAACCTTCCGAAATAGTGTTCGCCGGCGTGGGAAAAACCGATAAAGACATTGAAGCTGCACTCAAAACAGATATTTTATGCTTTAACTGTGAATCAATTCCTGAAATAGAAGTCATTGATTCAATTGCTGAGAATCTTAAAAAGGTTGCTACCATCGCGCTCAGGATAAATCCCAATGTCGAAGCATATACTCATAAATACATTACCACAGGTATTCCTGAAAGCAAATTTGGTATAAATACGTGGGAGCTGGCAGAGGTTCTGGGAAGGCTGTCGTCACTAAAACATGTCAGACTGAAAGGTATCCATTTTCACATTGGTTCGCAGATTACAAAAATGTCGGTTTTCAAAAGTCTATGCTCAAGGATCAATGAATTACAGGATTGGTTTGCATCTCAGAATGTCGATCTTAAAATTATTAATGTAGGAGGCGGCCTTGGGATCGACTATACAAATCCTGATAAGCCTGCCCGTTTTGAAGATTACTTCACTTTGATAAAACAGTTTGTGAGTCTGCGTTCCGGACAGTCCATCCATGTTGAACCCGGGCGATCAATTGTCGGTCAGTGCAGCTCGCTCATTTCCAGGGTTCTATTTATAAAGAAAGGAAGCAGTACAACTTTTGCAATTATTGATGCAGGAATGACTGATCTCATCAGGCCTGCGTTGTATCAGGCTCATCACAAAATAGAGAATCTGACCTCTTCCGGCATTATTTCGCGATATGACGTTGTAGGACCGGTTTGTGAGTCGGCAGATACCTTTGCAAAGTTTATTGAACTTCCGGAACCCCGTCGTGGAGATATTATAGCTATACGATCTGCAGGAGCATATGGAGAGTCTATGGCATCCCGATACAATATGAGAGATTTGCCCGGAGCAGTATTTTCAGATGAGCTATAGCCCCCAAACCCTCTGAAGGGGGCTTTTAAAAAATTACCTGATCAACAAGTCCCCTTTAGAGGCTTTAGCAGTTATTCCTTGTTTTCGGCCCTTACTTTACTATGTTTTATTCCATAGAAGAAATAGATACAGAATCCGATCGCCATCCAGATAATCAGTCTTAACCATGTATCAAGCGGCAAGGCAGCCATCTGAAGAAAACAGATTCCTGCGCCAAGTATCGGGACTACCGGGACCCAGGGTGTCCTGAACGGTCTGTGAATTTCGGGCCGGGATTTTCTCAGAACAAGAACACTAATACATACAATAATGAAAGCAAGTAATGTACCGATGGAAACCAGTTCGCCAAGAATGCTTATTGGCAGAATACCTGCGATGATCATGGCTACGGTACCTGTTACAATAGTACTTATATATGGTGTTTTAAATCTGGGATGGACCTTTGAAAATACAGGTGGAAGGAGGCCATCTTTTGCCATTGTAAAAAATATTCTTGGCTGACCAAGAAGCATTACCAGGATGACTGAGCTCAAACCTGCAATTGCAGCAATTTTTACAATCGGCCTGAGCCAGAACATTCCTTTACCCATGGCATCAACTCCTACTGCCACCGGATCAGGTACATTGAGTGTGGTATAACTTACAATACCGGTAAGTACAATTGCTACAAGTATATATAGTACTGTTGAAATTCCAAGAGATCCAAGAATGCCAATTGGCATATCTCTCTGAGGATTTTTTGCCTCCTGGGCAGCTGTGGAAACTGCATCAAATCCTATATAAGCAAAGAAAATCACTCCTGCCCCTCGAAGAATACCACTAAATCCAAACTTACCGAATTCACCACTGTAGGCTTTCAGCCATGCCCATAAAGACCCGTACTCTGAAATGGGAGTCGTCTCCACTTTATTTGCCGGGATAAATGGATGCCAGTTTGCTGACCTGACAAACATGAATCCAAGCGTAATAAATAGTATAATAACTGATACCTTGGTAATTACCATGATATTATTGAAGTTGGCCGATTCCCTTATTCCGATTACCAGAAGCGTTGATAATAAGGCAACAATAAACATAGCCGGCAGATTAAGAATACAGGTTACATGAGCCAGAGAATCAACGTTGATGCCGGAACCTGCAAGGGTCTGGGCAAAAGCGTCAGTTAAAGGTTTCCATCCCATATCAGGAACATTCACCAGNACAGAGCCTGTGGCTCCAATAAACTGAGGAGGGATAAATATATTAATGTCTTTAAGTAAACTTACCANATATCCTGACCAGCCGACAGAAACCGTNGAAGCTGCAAAAAGGTATTCAAGGATCAGNTCCCACCCGATTATCCACGCAAGAAACTCTCCAAGAGTGGCATAGGAATANGTATAGGCACTCCCTGCTATAGGGATCATTGAAGCAAACTCAGCNTAGCATAATCCTGCAAATCCGCAGGCAAGACCTGAAATGATAAAAGATACAACTATTGCCGGACCTGCGTACTGAGCAGCAGCCTGTCCCGTCAGGACAAAAATACCCGCTCCGATTATTGCCCCTATGCCCAGGGTAGTAAGGTTAAGTGCGGTTAAAGATCTTTTTAAACCTCCAGATTCTTTCGATTCACTAAGCAACTGACCCAGAGGTTTAGTGAGAAATAACTTATTTTTTGACATGGATTTTTATAACTTGAGGTAAATGGTTAGTTTAGTAAATACAAACGTAACTTATTTTTTTTAAAATAATATCTTTTAATTCAACCTCACAAAAATCTTTCCTTATGTCATTTGCTTATTATATTTTTTTAACAAAATAACTTTTAACTTTATCAGCAAAACCAGAATATTATGATACGCCGATTCCCGCTTATTTTCTTTCTGTTGTTATTATCCTGTGCGCCATTGGGCAAATACAGTGAGCTTCCTGAAGTCAAAGCTTGGGAAAGTGACATTGAGAAATTTGAACAGTTGGACCTTGCCAAGTCTTATCCTTCAGATGCCATACTCTTTGCCGGAAGCTCTAGCATCAGGCTCTGGTCAACTATTGGTAAGGATATGCAGCCATATAATGTGATCCAGCGAGGTTACGGAGGAGCAAAACTCAGTGATTTTGCAGTTTACGCTGATAGGATAATTTATCCGCACGATTGTCAGGCTATCGTACTTTTTATCGCAAATGATATTTCAGGAAGTGACGATGACAAAAGTCCACTTGAAGTATCGCAGTTATTCAGAAAAACGCTATACATAATAAGGCGGAAATTTACTGATGTACCGGTTTTCTGGATAAGCATCACTCCTACTCCAGCAAGATGGCATGTTTGGCCCGAGATTAAGGAAGCAAATGAAATGATAAGAAAAATCTGTGAAGATCACAAGAATACCTATTTTATCGACACTGAGAAATATTTCCTTACTTCAAGCGGTCTGCCTAAAAATGAACTTTTTGTGACAGATAAGCTTCATTTAAATGCTGAAGGTTATACTATCTGGGCAGGCATTATTAAAAATGAACTTAATAAAGTGTTGATCAACAATTGATAAATCCTTATTATTCTAATTCGGGCAATTATAACAAACCTCATTTTCGAGTTTGCGGCCTGAGAAGAAATCATCAATATTTTTGAGAGTTGTTTCTGCAATGTTATAAAGTGCCTCACGTGTAAAAAATCCCTGATGTGAAGTGATTATAACATTATTAAATGACAGCAGACGTGCCAGGACATCATCAGCAAGTACCCGGTCTGAAAGATCTTCAAAGAAAAACTGGCTCTCCTCTTCATAAACATCAAGTCCTGCTGAACCAATCTGTCCGCTCTTAAGCCCCTCTACAAGATCTGCAGTTTTAATCAGCTTTCCCCTTCCGGTGTTTATAAGCATTACTCCTTTTTTCATCGCTGCAATTGAAGATGAATTAATCATATATTCAGTTTCCGTGGTAAGGGGACAATTCAGTGAAATAATATCCGAAAACCTGTAGATCTCGTCGAGTGAAACATATCTGGCACCTGTCTCTGCAGAAAAATTTTCATCAGGATACTTATCATTAACCAGCAGATTCATTCCAAAACCTTTAAGTATTTTCATAAGTACCTTGCCAATCCTTCCTGAACCAATAACACCTACAGTCTTTCCGTACATATCAAAACCGAGTAATCCGTTAAGGGTAAAGTTAGAATCGCGTGTCCTGAAATATGCCCTGTGGATCTTTCGGTTAAGGGTTAGCATCAGGGCGATCGTATGTTCTGCTATTGCATTCGGGGAATATGCCGGGACTCTTACGACCGTCAGTTTATTAAGTGCGGATTTCAGATCGATATTGTTAAACCCTGAAGATCTTAATGCTATGAGCCTGATTCCAAATTCCTTCAGCTTACCATTCATTTCGGAATTTATTGTATCATTAACAAAAACCACTAAAGCATCATATCCCTGCGTGAGGAGGATATTATCCTGAGTCAGGTGGAAATTGAAATATTTAATATTAAAGTTATACTTTACATTAATCTCATTAAATGATTCAATATCATACTGTTTTGCATCAAAAAAAGCTATATTTATTTTTTTATTTTCCATACTTTTAAGTATTGTTAATTAATTAACAATGCTTCTGATTGTTTGTTCAAAAGGAAACCATGTTGTGAAAGCTGCTCTATCGGTTACAGAGAATATATTTGTTAAATTTAACCCGCGAAATAAACCAACAAAAAATTCAGGTATATGAAAAATTCTATATCACGCCGTAACTTTTTTTTCAAAACAGTCGGAGCTGGCACCGGAGCATTTGTTTTCCCTTCTCTAATGGGAAGTCCCCTTCAGAATGCAGGGAAAGGTATCACACCAATAATTATGACAAGCCATACGAATGAAACAGGCAGGAATGCCATGGAAGCCGGATGGGAAATTCTGAAGGCGGGAGGTACCGCAGTCGATGCTGTCGAAAAAGCGGCCAATGTGATAGAGGTTGATCCTGAAGATACGAGCGTTGGTTATGGGGGATTACCAAATGAACGAGGTGTAGTTCAGCTTGACGCTTCATTTATGGATGGGAAAACCTATTCTGCCGGCGCTGTAGCATGCCTGGAGAATATCAAGACACCTTCCTCAGTTGCCAGGCTTGTAATGCAGCATACTGATCATGTGCTGCTTGTTGGAACCGGAGCTTTGGAATTCGCAAGGGCATGGGGATTTAAGGAGGAGAATCTGCTTACGGAGAAGGCCCGAAAGATATGGCTTAGGTGGAAAGAAGAACTTAGTCCTTCAGATGACTGGGGTTCGCCTGAACATCTGCAAAACATTAAAAAAAATGAATCGTATTGGAAGGATTTCCCTGATATTGAACATCATTATGGTACGACTAATGTCCTTGCAATTGACAGTAACGGTGACATAGCAGGTTGCACCACAACAAGTGGATTGAGTTTCAAGCTAAACGGACGGGTTGGTGATTCACCGATCATTGGTGCTGGTTTGTACGTTGATAATGAGGTTGGTGCAGCCGGTGCTACAGGCCGCGGGGAGGATGTCATAAAATCATGTGCCTCTTATTTTATGGTACTTAAGATGAAGGAAGGAAAAACTCCCCAGCAGGCATGCGAAGAAGCATTACATTTGATCGTGGAAAAATATAAGAAGGTAAATCCAGGATTCTTTCCAGGAGAAAAGTTTGTAGCAATGAATAAATTCGGAGAATTGGGTTGTGCAACAATGAGCGGTGGCAGGAATCCGGCAATGTCTGTCAGAACGGAAAAAGGACTCAGCAGTTTCGAGGGAAAAGTAGCATACCCTTCCAAACCCTGAAACTTAATTATAGCATTTCTTTTCAGCAAACAGGTAATTTTTTGCACCTTTGCACGTTAAATATACTTAGAATCATCTGATTATATCCGCATTACAGAATCCAAATTCAGAATCCGGAAGATGAATTCTGTTAAGAAACGAAAGGTATGAAAAGACTGATATACATAGGTTTGATGCTATTAGCTTCTTGCGCTTCCTCAAAGCAGACTTCCGTAAAGGAAGATTCTTTGATACTAACAAGAAAATATGTCGGTAATTTCGTTGAGTACCGGCAACATGTTCCTGAAAAATTCGGTGAACCTTTTCTCTTATGGATCAAAACCACCATGGACAGCACTTATGGTAAAATTTCTGCTTACGGTGAGAGATGTGATTTCCAAAAAGGTGACCGGTTATATATTAAAAGAATCCAGCTTTCTCCGGGTCCCGTTTCAACTTACTGGGAATATCAGATTGAATCGGATGATAATACAAATATTTACAAGCTGAGTGAGTTTCAGCACGACAGGAAAAGCCTCATTAGTAACTGGTTTTAGCCGGGATGATGTCTGTAGTACAAGAGATCAGTCTATTTTTTACCTGCCCTTTTGTTGTATAAAACCTGCCAGTCGCTGGTATCCGAAGATGCTTCAGGCTGAATTTTATCGGACGATTTTCTTTCAAGCTTTTTAATGATCAAGGTCCTGTCGCGTTTGCCATCTCCTTTTCCATGGTCAGCAAAATCAACATATGCAATGAATCTGTTTATTTTATTAGGCATTATTTCGGGAGTACGGATAAATCCTACATCCTCGCTTCTGAGGGTGTAATTGTCATGGGTTGCCTCCCAGACATCGACATAATAAACTATATTTTCAAGATCTGCAAAAACAGCGTTCCCATCAGCATCTGTAAAACCTTCATTCACCATATTTGTCTCATTATCCCAGTCAGTAAGGGTGGGATACAGAATAATACTTGCCCCTTCTACGGGATACTCTTCATAGTATTCAAGGACCTCAATCTCAAGGAGTGTTGGAATTTTAACCTCCAGGGTAAGGGATGATTCATTTGTCAGGCCACTCTCAGACCATGCCTTTAAAACGATTGTGAAAGCCCCGGTGGAGGTAAATTTATGAATAGGATTTGGTTCATTTGAAATATATCCATCTCCAAAATTCCATTCAAATTCAGTTGCATTCTCTGATTCGTTTGTAAACCAGACCTCTTCCCCGACAACAGGATCACCAGGGTTGGCAGTAAATATCGCTATGGGTGATGATTCGCAGGAAACCAGAATGAGGGGAAGAACCATTGAGAGAAATATGATCTTTTTCATTGCCTTGATTATTTGTGTTTCAGATTATTAAATTCAAAATACGTGCCACGAATTTACCTCTCCCCAAACCTCCTCCAGATTATCACCTCACCCTAAATCCCTCTCCCANGAGAGAGGGACTTACTTTAGATTTATATGTCACTTTACAGGGGCTTTCGAAAAAATCATTACCTTTGCACTCCTATTAAAACTTTACATTAAGTAATGATCAAGATAACTTTTCCTGATGGCTCTGTAAAAGAATACAACAGTGGTATCAGTAGTATTGAAATAGCTGAACAAATAAGCCCGAAGCTTGCAAAAGAAGTGTATGCCGCAACCGTAAATGGTGAAATTATTGACCTTACCAGATCCATTGAGTCAGATGCAACACTGAAGCTTCACAAATGGGAAAATGAGGCCGCCAGGCATGCTTTCTGGCATTCTTCTGCACACCTTATGGCTGAGGCTCTCCAGTCCTTATATCCTGGCATCAAATTCGGTATAGGGCCAGCCATCGAGAATGGATTCTATTATGATGTGGATCCGGGTGACGGAAAGGCAATTACCGACACTGATTTGCNGATGATTGAAAACCGGATGAGGGAACTTGCTTCAAAAAACCTGGTATATACAAGGAGAAATGTCAGCAAACAGGAGGCACTTGAGCTATTCACCAAAAAGGGCGATAATTATAAGACAGAGCTGATTAACGAGCTTGAGGATGGAACAATATCCCTCTACACACAGGGTAATTTTACAGATCTATGCCGGGGACCCCATCTGCCTTCAACAGAACCTATAAAAGCCATTAAGCTTCTGAATGTTGCCGGAGCTTACTGGAGAGGAAATGAAAAGAATAAGATGCTCACAAGGATATATGGTATTACCTACCCGAAACAGAAAATGCTCGATGACTTTCTGGTTTTTCTGGAGAAGGCAAAGAGAAGGGATCACAGGAAAATAGGGAAAGAGCTTGAGCTTTTCACATTTTCTCCTCAGGTTGGAATGGGACTACCTTTATGGATGCCGAGAGGAGCTGAACTGCGACAAAACCTGATTAATTTCATGACCAAAGTACTGAAGCGAAGAGGGTATGTTATTGTTGCAACTCCCCATATAGGAAATGTTAACCTTTACAAAACATCGGGGCATTTCGAAAAGTACGGGAAAGATTCATTTCGGCCGATCTCCACTCCACAGGAAGGTGAACAGTTTATGCTGAAACCCATGAACTGCCCCCATCATTGCGAGATTTTTAATGCTACTCCGCATTCATACAGGGACCTTCCGCTCAGAATGGCTGAATTTGGTACTGTTTACAGGTATGAGCAAAGCGGTGAACTTCATGGACTTACCAGGGTCAGGAGTTTTACTCAGGATGATGCCCATCACTACTGCAGGCCTGACCAGCTGAAAGAGGAATTCAAAAGCATAATCGACCTTGTGCAGTTTATTTTTAAAGCAGTGAATCTTGAAGATTTTACAGCACAGATATCATTAAGGGATCCGGAAAATAAGGAAAAGTATATAGGATCGGATGAAAACTGGGAAAAAGCTGAAAAAGCTATTATTGAGGCTGCAGAAGAAAAGAAACTCGAAACAACCGTTGTATTGGGTGAAGCTGCCTTTTATGGCCCGAAGCTCGATTTTATGGTAAAAGATGCCATTGGCAGAAAATGGCAGCTGGGGACTATTCAGGTCGACTATAACCTTCCTGAACGGTTTGATCTGACATATAACGGAAGCGATAACCAGAAACACAGACCTGTTATGATCCACCGTGCCATTTTCGGTTCTATGGAGCGTTTTATTGCAGTACTGATCGAAAATACTGCCGGAAAATTCCCTCTCTGGCTTGCACCCGAAAAGGCGGTCATTTTACCAATAAGTGAAAAATTTAATGATTATGCAGGAAAAGTTTTGGATTTTCTAAATAATTCCGATATTTGCACACTGATTGACGACAGGAGTGAAAAAATAGGTAAGAAGATCAGGGATAATGAATTAAAGAGGATCCCATACCTGTTGATCATTGG
>WSSedA1B3DRAFT_1000607_pt1 | contig 10294 bp, 10 predicted proteins | sample WetSurSiteA1Bulk_FD_9468 | JGI IMG/M metagenome (IMG submission 9468)
GAAAACCATTTCTTTCATGATCGGGCAAAGTTAAATATCTTTGCCATCAGATTTGCAGAACGTTATTAACCAATTTTCAGTTTTCATGAACACAATAGTCAGACGTTTTATTTTTCTCTCTGTCTTCTTCCTGCTTATCTCATGCAGTGCACCTGGCGGCAATGGAAATACAGAAGTTTTAATTAAAACCACCTCGGGTGATATCAAAATAAAGCTCTATGAAAATACTCCTTTGCACAGGGATAATTTCGTAAAGCTTGTTAACATGGGCTTTTATGACGGTATTTCATTTCACCGGGTAATCAGGGATTTTATGATTCAGGCAGGGGATCCTGAAACAAGAACAGGTTTGACAAAAGAACAGCTCGATACTCTTGGAAAATATACAATTCCCGCTGAGTTTCGCAAGGAATATTTTCATAAAAAGGGTGCCATTGCAGCAGCACGCGAGGGAAATGATGTGAATCCTGAAATGCGTTCATCAGGAACACAATTCTATATTGTACAGGGTAAAAAATATTCTGAAGCAGAACTAAAAGCGACAGAAGAAAGGATTAACAGCAATATAAAACAGGTTCTTTTCAGCAAGCTGCTTAAAGAGACTGCCGATAGTGCAAGGAAATCGGGGACACCCCTGCAGGATGCTGAAATTCAGGAACGTGCATCGATGAAAATGTTTGATTACCTGACAACTATAGGAGATTTTAAATTTTCTCAGGAACAGATTGAAATCTATATGAATACCGGGGGCACACCTCGGCTGGACAGAACATATACTGTATTCGGTGAAGTAATAGAAGGACTGGATATTGTTGACAGGATTGCAGCTGTTCAGACCAATCAGGCTGATAAGCCGATAAATGATGTAAAAATTATTAAAATGAAACTGGTCAGTAAATAATACAAAACTGATCATAAAAGAAATAATGATGCTTGACAAAGTAGAAAACCTGCTTGAAGAGATCTCTTCAGTAAAAGCAGCCACAGTTTCCGATCTTGAGTCCTTCAGGCTTAAATATCTCAGTAAGAAAGGACTGATTACAGAATTATTTGAAGAGTTCAGGAATATATCAGCCGAACATAAAAAAGAGATCGGTCAGAAGCTTAATGAGCTGAAACTAAAGGCACAGGAAAGGTATAATTCTTTAAAACAAGAACTTGAATCCACTGAAGCAGGATTGACTGAAGATGACCTTACCCGGCCTGCATTTCCATTTCCTTCAGGATCGCGTCATCCTATTTCAATAGTCAGGAAAGAGATTATAGATGTTTTTTCAAGAATTGGTTTTACTGTATCCGAAGGTCCTGAAATTGAAGATGACAATCATGTCTTTACAAAGCTCAATTTTGCTCCGGAACACCCGGCCCGGGATATGCAGGATACTTTTTACATACACAGGAGCTCTGCTGAAGACTCTGATCCTGGTGATATTTTGTTGCGGACTCATACATCTTCTGTCCAGGTAAGAGTAATGCAAAGCCAGAAACCGCCAATACGGACGATTTCTCCCGGCAGGGTTTTCAGAAATGAGGCAATTTCAGCCAGGGCACATTGCATTTTTCATCAGATTGAAGGACTATATATCGATGAAAATGTCTCTTTCGCTGATCTGAAGCAGACTTTGTTGTTTTTTGCCAGGGAGCTGTACGGGAAAGAGACTAAAATCCGTCTGCGTCCTTCTTATTTTCCATTTACAGAACCTTCGGCTGAGATGGATGTAAGCTGTAAAATATGCGGTGGAAAAGGCTGTAATGTATGCAAATATACAGGCTGGCTCGAGGTGCTTGGGTGTGGAATGGTACATCCAAATGTGCTGGAGGCATGCAATATTGATAGCAGGAAATATACAGGATTTGCATTCGGAATGGGCATCGAGCGTGCAGCAATGCTTAAATATCAGGTTAATGACCTGCGCCTTTATTTCGAAAATGATCTCAGATTTCTTGATCAGTTTAAAACGGCTTTATAGATGGCTTTGAACTTTAAATAAAGCGTATTGTTATTGTTTTAATGAAACCGGATAAAGAAATGAAACAGCATGATTTACATATTCCTTTATGTGATAAATGCGCTCTTGAGACAGGATCGATCTTCAAACATCTAACTGCCGAGGAAGTTGCAATGATCAACTTCGAGAAGGATTTCAGGATTTATAAGCGTGGGGATATTTTATATCAGGAAGGCAACAGGATAAGCGGATTTTATTGTATTCACAGCGGCATAATTAAAGTTTACAAGACAGGTTTTGATGGAAAGGAACAGATTATCAGGTTTGCGAAGGCGGGTGAAATAATTGCCTATCGGAGTGTCCTTAGCAATGAAGTGGCCTGTACATCAGCTAAAGTTATCGAGGATTGTCAGGTTTGTTTCATCCCTTCGGAAATACTTATTTCCTTTATTAAAACAAATCCGGCATATGCTCTTGAATTGCTTAAACTTGCCTGCCATGAGCTTGGAGAGGCAAATTCATTTATTACTGATATTGCCCAGAAGACGGTCAGGGAAAGACTCGCAGAAATACTGCTTCTTCTGGTAAATGATTTTGGTATAGATGAGCATAATTATCTTAAAATATCCCTGACCCGCGAAGAGCTGGCCAATATTGTTGGAACTGCAACTGAGTCTGTGATAAGACTTTTATCTGAGTTTAAGACCGACAGGCTTGTTGAACTAAACGGGAGAAAAATAAGTATTCTTGATAAAAAAGGGCTTGAAAAGATCAGCAATGTTCTTACAAGAAGTTGATCTGTTCAATCAGAAAGCAGAAATCTGATTAAAAAAGAATACCGTTCTGGTCCCGGGCAAATTGTTTCCCCAGGTGTTTATATGCATGTTCAGTCGCTTCACGACCTCTAGGTGTACGTTTAAGATACCCCTCTTTAATAAGGAATGGCTCATACACTTCTTCTATGGTTCCGCTTTCTTCTCCTACTGCTGTTGAAATTGTATTCAACCCGACTGGTCCTCCCCCGAATTTGTCAATAATTGCAGATAATATTCTGTTGTCCATTTCATCAAGTCCGTGCTGGTCGATATTCAGGGCTTTCAGACCGAACCTTGTTATCTCAAGGTCTATTTTGCCTGAACCCCTGACCTGTGCAAAATCCCTGATCCTTCTTAGGAGAGCGTTCGCAATTCTTGGTGTCCCCCTGCTGCGTTTTGCTATTTCATCCGCTGCATCATTATTGATTTTTACATTAAGAATCCCGGCTGATCTTTTAACTATACCGGTCAGAACTTCATGATCATAATATTCGAGGTGAAAAGTTATTCCGAACCTTGCTCTCAGAGGGCTCGTAAGCAGGCCTGAACGAGTGGTTGCCCCTATGAGAGTGAAATTATTAAGAGTGAGCTGAACTGACCGGGCACTGGGCCCCTTATCGAGCATTATATCAATCTGGAAGTCTTCCATTGCGGAATAAAGATATTCTTCAACAACCGGGCTTAGCCTGTGTATTTCATCGATAAAAAGAACATCTCCTTCCTGAAGGTTTGTAAGCAGACCTGCAAGATCTCCCGGTTTGTCAAGAACCGGACCGGATGTGACTTTCAGATTCACCTTCAGCTCATTCGATATTATTGTTGCAAGTGTCGTTTTTCCAAGTCCCGGGGGTCCGTGAAGCAGAACATGATCAAGTGATTCTCCACGCTGCCTGGCAGCTGTGACAAACACAGTCAGGTTATCTATTATTTGCTTTTGTCCTTTAAAATCAGAAAAAGTGATCGGCCTGAGTTGTTTCTCAAATTCCTGATCATTGGCTGTAATATCTTCTTCCCTTATGTTAAAATCTTCCTCCATAGTCATTTAATAAGCTTAACATCGCTTTCGGGAAGATTAATTTTAACTCCGTTAATACTGACCTCGACATCATCTTTATATGTAATTGTCAGTATCGGAATCCCCTCTTCATCGTATTTCTTCCAGGTCTTCTGCCTTATTCCCATACGGTAGTACTGTTCTTCCTTAGGCCGCCCGTTTTCATAATAATAAGTCAGCTGTCCATCGGGGTTTCCCTGAACATAATTTCCCTTGAATTTTATTTTGCCGTCAGGATAATACGATTTCCACAACCCGTCGCGTAACCCAATAATATAGTTACCTTCTTCATTATTATCGCCGGTCTTATATTTCCATTCCCCGTTCTTTTCTCCGTCGGTGTATTTACCCTGAACTATAATATCTCCGGAAGGAGAGTACTCGGTATAAACTCCGTCGCGTTGTCCCTGGAAATATTCTTCTTCCCTTAAGATAGCTCCGTTTTCATAGTACCATTTCCATAGCCCATCTGGTCGCCCATTGTTAAATGACCCGGTCTGTTCCATTTTACCTGAAGGAGTATAAAATTTCCAGATTCCTGTACGCCTGTTATCTGAATACTGGCCTTCAGCAAGGGATGATCCATCAGGGTATAGATCTTTCCATTTTCCATTGAATTTACCAGCTTCATCAACTATACCTTCCGATAAAAGAAGCCCGTTATCATTATAAACATAGGCATTGGTTACTTTACCGTCAGCATTATATTCCCTGTGCACACCTACTGGAATTTTATTCCGGTATGGCCCGCTGTAAATCAGTTTATTATTCTGATCATATTTATTGACTATCTCAATATCCGGTTCATCTTCAACTTTCGATTTTACTATTGAACCGTTATCATACAGCATTGTAAGAACCAGAATGCCTCTGTTATCATATTCCTTGTAATATCCATGTAACTGATCATCCTTATAATTCTTCTCTGATTTGATACTCCCGTTAGGATAAAATTCTTTCCACACACCCTGCTTCAATCCTTTATTGTCAGAGCGATTAATCCTATCCCTGCTTATAAGGTAATCATTATTGTATTCCAGTAATGTTATGACAGTTCCGTTTTTATCAAATTCTTTTGATAAGCCTTCTTTTTTACCATTATTATAAGAAATTGTTTGCTGTATTTTTTTATCGGGATAAAAGAAAAGTGCTGTACCTTCTTTTTTGTCTCCTGCGTAAAGTTCTTTGGAATAAATATATAGTCCTTCAGAAGGAGCTTTTTTATACTTATATGAATACCCGTTTCTTTTACCAAAAAGGTAATTTATCTTTTCAATAGTGTCGCCGGTCTGGTCAAAAAATACCCATATACTGTCGAGCTGGAAGCTTGAATATTTACCTTCCGATTTTTTAATTCCTGTCACGTAATAACTTTTCCAGTAACCTTCAGGTTTTCCATTCTTAATAAGACCCTCACTTGATACTGTCCCGTTTGGATACTTGAAAATCTGATAACCGTCCTTTAAGCTATTATCGGTTTGTCCGAATACAACACACCCAACAAATAATAAAATCAATGCAAAAATTTCTTTTTTCATATTAAAGGCCTAGTTTTTCAGATATTTTCATCATTCTGATTATTGGCTTTTGCGCTTTCAAAATAATTTCAGGATCAATAATGATCTCAGGTTTTTCATCCCTGATACATTTAAATATTTTCTCCATAGTAATCAGTTTCATAAAACTGCATTCACTGCAGCCGCATGTTGAATCTTTCGGAGGAGCAGGCATAAATTCCTTTAAAGGATTTGCTTTTCTCATCTGATGCAGAATACCTGGTTCGGTTGCTACAATATAGTATCTGGAATTATCCTTTTTTGTGAACTGAAGCAAGGCGGATGTAGATCCAATAAAATCTGCAACCATTCTTACAGGAAGTTCACATTCAGGATGAACTATAACCTTTGCGTCAGGATTTACCTTTTTCAGCTTAAGTATCGCTTCCAGAGAAAACTCTTCATGAACATGACATGAACCATTCCAGACAATAATATCTCTTCCGGTCTTATTAAGAATAAAGTTACCAAGATTCCTGTCAGGAGCAAATATTATCTTTTCATCAGGGGGTAGCGATTCAATGATTTGAACCGCATTGGATGAAGTACATATTATATCAGATAAAACCTTAATATCTACATTGGTATTCACATATGTTATTACTGTCCGTCCCGGGTTTTCGTCAAGGAACTTATTAAAGTCTTCAGCTCTGCAGGAATCAGCCAGAGAACAGCCGGCATTCATATCGGGCAGAAGTACTTTCTTATGCGGTGACAGTATTTTAGCTGTTTCGGCCATAAACCTTACTCCTGCAAAAAGAATAATATCTGCATTGTTTGATGCCGCTTTCTGTGACAGGGCAAGGCTATCGCCGACAAAATCAGCAATATCCTGTATATCTCCCGTCTGGTAATAATGAGCAAGGATTATTACATTCTTCTGCTTTTTAAGTTTTTGAATTTCAGAAACGTAATCTGTATGTCTCTTTTTATCCATTTTTCCCCTGCTTATTTATTTAAGCTATATAATCGCTGAATACCGGATCATTATTAGTTCTTCAACCCCGGCATTAATGCCGGGGTTGTCGGATACTATGACCATGGACTTTAGTAATTATTCTTTTTACCCGTCACAAAGGTACTAATCGAAAACAAAATTCTGATAATTTATCAATACCGACATCATTAATATTATAAACTTATAAGATTTAAAATATTTTATAATACTAATGATATCCTGTTAATTCTGTTGAAATAAAAATCAGATTTATCTTTTATTTTCAATAAATAATATCAGGTAAACACTTTTTCAACAGTTCAAAAAATATACCATTTTTGAATATCAGTCAATTAGAATAATAATTAACAACTGTTAACATCACATTACTGATAGTGGTATCAAGACAAAAATATAGGTTTTAATGTTCATTGAAGGTTTATAGCCTGACTTTATTTCATAATAACTTTTTACACATATATGCCTGATGGCCTGAAATAGATAAATTAGTTAATAAAACAGAAAGTATTACATTTTAAAACAAGGATATTTACAGATAATCAACAATGGAAAGTTTTATTTGTTAGATATTGGTACGCAGATTTAAATCCTTTGATAATGTCGCCAAAGCTGATGAAAATAGTTGGTAAATGGAAAAAGATAAAAGTATATTATTTTCTTAAACCAGATCAATTGTATTAATTTGCAGACAAACAGGACAAAAAAAATAAAAGTGAAAAAAAGAAAAGTTGCGATCGTTTCTGATCATGCTGGATATTATTTGAAAGAGATACTTATAAAATATCTTGTAACTCAGAACTTAGAGCTGAAAGACCTGGGATGCTACAGTTACGAAGCAACTGACGATTATCCTGATTTTGGTCATCCTCTTGCCAGTGCCGTATCTTGTGGGGAATTTGATCTTGGAATTTCAATTTGCGGGACAGGCAACGGGATAAACATGACTGTAAATAAACACCAGGGTATCAGAAGTGCCTTATGCTGGAACGAAGAAATAGGGCGGCTGGCCAGAGCACATAATGACGCCAATATTTGTTCATTGCCCGCCAGGTTTATTAATGAATCGGAAGCAATTCTTATTGTAAAAGCATTTCTGGAAACAGAATTTGAAGGAGGCCGGCACAAAAGACGAATTGATAAGATCCCTTTAAAACTATATTAATATGCTTTCAAATTCATGCAGATACGGGATCCGGGCGGTAATATACCTTGCAAGTCGTTATCCCGAAAAAAGTAATATAGGAATAAAGGAAATATCAGGCGATCTTAAACTTCCGACTCCTTTTCTGGCCAAGATTCTCCAGCAGCTTGCAAAAAACAAAATCCTGAGCTCAACAAAAGGTCCTAATGGCGGCTTTTCTCTACTTAAAAAACCTGAAGCAATAACAATTTTTGAACTGGTTAAAATAATTGATGGTGAAGCATTCTTTAATAACTGCCTGATTCACGACGGAACATGCGCTAAAATCAAACATAGCAAAAAACTATGCCCGGTTCACAATGATTATGCCGTCAAGAGGGAAGAATTAACAAATATATTTAAAAGCAAAACAATAGCTGATCTTTCAAAAAACGCAGACAATTCAGAAAATATTCTTATCTGAGTTACTTCTTATAATATGGTGTTATAAACAACCATATACAAACCGCAGTTGCCGTCCCTGCAGTATTAAACATTATATCAAGAACATCAGCTTTCCGGGTTGTGGTAAATCCTGTCTGGAACAACTCCATCAAAGCTCCGAAAAAAACAGGTATTAATGCAACTATTATTATCTGTCTTGTACTTAAAAAGGAATTCCTGTGTTCCAGTATAATTACAGACATGAACATAAAGTAGAGTCCGAAATGCACAAATTTATCAAGATAAGGGACATCAAAAAAGCCAATTTCTTCAAAAGTCTTAGCATTTGCCAGACTTAAATAAAGGATAACCAATGATACAAGAATTGAGAAAATATTATTTTTTATCATTTTATCAGTTTGGGGCAAATTTAAGTAATAGTATAATAATTTCTTAATAAATTTAGACACTTCATAAAACTTAAATGGCAGGCATCTATATTCATATTCCATTCTGTAAAAAACTCTGTACATATTGTGATTTTTACCATATAATAGCTCAATCAGATAACAAAACTTTTATTGATGCCCTAATCAGGGAGGCTGTTTTTCGAAAAGAATATATTGGAAATGAAATAGTTGAAACTATTTATATTGGTGGCGGAACTCCTTCGGTATTGCCTGCAGAAGATATAATAGATATAATTGAAAATATTACCAGATTATATTCAGTAAAAGAGAATTGTGAGGTTACAATTGAAATAAATCCTGATGATGTTACTAATGAATATTTACTCAAGCTCAAAGATTCTGATGTTAGTAGAATAAGCCTGGGCATTCAATCATGGAGAGATTCTGACCTTAAGCTATTAAACAGGCGCCATAATGCCGCCCAGGCAAAATATGCACTCGAAGAAACCCTTAAGGCCGGATTTCAGAATGTGACAATTGATCTGATTTACGGAATTCCGGGATTAACCCTTCAAGACTGGTCTGCAAACCTTGATACAAGTTTTTCATACGACATCAAACATTTATCTGCGTATCATCTTACAATTGAACCTGGCACTATATTCTCAAAAATGAAAGAAAAAGGTTTATTGACGGAAATAGATGAAGAGGAGAGTAATGCTCAGTTTAACTTGTTGATAGATAAAGCTGTATCAGCAGGTTATATACATTATGAAATTTCAAATTTAGGTAAGCCCGGATACTTTTCAATTCATAATTCAAATTACTGGAAGCAGATTAATTATCTCGGGCTGGGTCCTTCGGCTCATTCATTTAATGGTTACTCACGACAATGGAATATCAGGGATGTGAAGAAATACATAAAATCAGTAAATGCAGGATCCCCGTTTTTTGAAAAGGAAGAGCTTGATAAAAAAACCAGGTTTAATGAATATATCATGACCACCTTAAGAACAATGTGGGGCATTGATCTTGAATATGTGGAAAAAGTTTTTGATAAAGAAGGTTATGATTATATAGTTAATATTGCCGGGAAATTCATTAATTACGGCCTGATGAAGCAGGAAAATAAAACCCTGGTCCTTACGAACCAGGGTAAAATGATATCAGATAATATTATTTCCGAGCTTATGCTGCCGGGAGAAAACTGATTATTTCTTTGCCAATGCGAATGTTGTCCGGCCGATAATATTGTTTTCCAGATAGAGCTCAACACTGTATGTCCCGACGATAAAATCACCGGTGTTATCCAGGAAGATGCACATCTCAATATCCTGATTCATATAATCAACAAGTCGGCTGGCCGAATAAACCAGTTTATCTCCTTTATAATCGAACAGGTTATCAGCGCTGGTTGTAACAACCAAAGAATCAGGCCTTATTACTCTCATGAATACTTCTTTTTCACCTGGAGCAGCAATTGGGTTTTCACGCAGTGTAAAGCAAATCCTAATTTTATCAATGTTATTGATCCTTGAAGTCTCTTTTCTTTTCTTGTTAAGAGTAACAGCATTTATGTCCTTTGCCTGTATAACAGAAGCAACTGTAACCTTCGAAGTCAGTTCTTCCTTGGCTTTTGTAAGCTCCACATTCGTATTCTGAACCTCGGTTATCTGTTGTTTTATACCGGTATTTTCAGCAACAAGCTGTTGATTAAGAGTATTAAGCGAGTCAATCTGAACAATATATCCTTTCATAATCTCTCTCATTGTTCCGATTTCAGCCCTGTATTTCTTTATCAGCTGAACATTTGAGGCATTAATAGATAAAAGCTCAACGATTCTTTTTTTCTCCTTCTGCAGATTTGCCATAAGTGTATCGTTATCTGTCTTTAATGTATCATACCCATGGACCATCAGCCGGAGTTCATTTTGCAGAGAATCTTTTTCCTGGGTGAGAACTGTTTCCATATCGACCATTTTGTTTTT